>Ga0105240_10001352_pt1 | contig 42069 bp, 35 predicted proteins | sample KBSC54metaG_FD_80426 | JGI IMG/M metagenome (GOLD analysis project Ga0105240, IMG submission 80426) | Corn rhizosphere microbial communities from Kellogg Biological Station, Michigan, USA - KBS C5-4 metaG | ecosystem: Host-associated > Plants > Roots > Rhizosphere > Soil | place: Michigan, USA... | reverse complement strand
TCGGCGCCTTGATGTCGTACTTCAGGAACCACTGGTGCAGGGTCACGTCGTCGATCGGCACGGCGATGAAGACCACGCGGGTGGTGGTCCCGGTGGGATCGGACGAGCTGGAGACGAAGCCGTACCAGGGCATGGCGAAGTGGGTCATGGCCGCCGAGCTGCGGCCGTCGTCCAGTTCGCGGATCGCCGCCGCCTCGAAGCCGTAGGGCTTCAGCGCCACGTCATAGGTCGGAGGCGGCCCCTGGTAGAGGGTCATGCTGCCTTCCGGATAGCGGCTCATGAAGCTCTCGTGGAGGATGCCCACGTGTGCGTCGTCCAGGGAGGCCTCGACGCCCTGCACCCAGTTGCAGGGGATCACCGAGGAGGTGATGTTCACGTGGCTGGCCGGCAGGCTGGTGAACTCGAAGTCGGGGAACTTCGGCGGAATGTCCCAGGCGCCGAGATAGACCCAGATCATCCCGCCGGTCTCACGGATCGGATAGGTCTTGGCCTTCACCTTGGCCGCGAAGGCCTGCGGGTTGCGCGCCTCGTTGGGCGTCTCCAGCACCTGGCCGCTCACGTCGATCTTCCAGCCGTGGAAGATGCAGCGCAGCGCGCAGCCCTCGTTGCGGGCCAGCAGCAGCGAGGCGCGCCGGTGCGGGCAATACTCGCTCATGAAGGCGACCCGGCCGTCGGCGGCGCGCCAGGCGATGTAGTTCTCGCCGAACAGCCGCACCCGGATCGGCGGCATGTCGGGCTCGAGCCGCGCCGCGCGGACCGCCGGAACCCAGAAGCAATCCCGCAGCATCCGGCCCATCGGCGCCTCGCCCTCGATGCGGGTGAGCAGGACATTGTCTTCGTGGCTGAGCATCGGCGGGCCTCCCTGCTCCGGCTAATTGGGCTAGTGTACCCCAAATTCCGCATAGGTCGCTAGTGCGTCCGCGCTATGGCGCGTCGGATAAATCGGCCATAGTTTGACCGCAAGGGCGGCCTGGAGCTTCGCCCAGGGAGGACCACATGCCGGCATCCGAAATCGATTTCACCGGCGGCTTCGATCCGTCGATGGACCTGATGTCCCCCGAGATTCCGGACGACCCGGTCTACCGCGAGAGCGTGTCGATGTGGCTGTTCGACGACGCCAACCGGATCCAGTTCCCGCGCTTCCTGATCGAGGACGTCATCGGCGACCGGGCCAACCGGCTGGCCTTCTACAACGTCTCCCTGCCGGGCGGCCGCTCGCTGGTGGAGTGGGGCCAGGCGCCGGCGCTGCCGATGCTGGACGAGACCGGGCGCCCGACCATCTACGGCGCCGGCGGCGTCTCGTTCCGCTGCCTGGAGCCGTTCAGGCGCTGGGTGGTGCGGATGAAGGCCGAGGTGTTCGACACCCGCACCGAGGACCTGATCTACGGCGCGCCCACCGGCCCGCGCGTGCCCATCGAACTCGAGATCGAGACGACGTCGGCGGTCCCGCCCTGGATCTACGGCCGTCACAACGCCTATGCCGCCAAGCTGATGGAGGAGGACACGCCCGAGGCCTGGTGGACCGGCCGCGGCTTCCGCTACGAGCAGCTGATCCTGGCGAACGGCTGGTGCAAGCTCGACGGGACCCACTACGACTTCAAGGGCAGGGGCCTGCGCGTGCACCGGCGCTCGATGCGCAAGGGCCAGGGCTTCCGCGGCCACGTCTGGCAGACGGCGGTGTTCCCGAGCGGCAAGGCGTTCGGATATGAGTCCTTCCCGCCCTATCCGGACGGCACGCCCTCCTTCTGCGAGGGCTACTTCTTCGACGGCGAGCGCATGCTGACCGCCGACCCGGTTCCGGCCACCGTTCCCTGGATGGTCAAGGCCGACGACCAGCCGCAGGAAGTCGGCTTCACCCTGAGGACCGCCGAGCTAGGCGACGTGCGCATCCAGGCGACCAGCGGCCCGACCAACTTCAGCACCGTGCGCCCGGCCATGGCCTCGCCGACCGTAGCCGACCCGCTGCTGCAGCAGCAGGGCAGCGCCCTCTACAGCCTCAACGGCGAGTCCGCCTACGGGATGATCGAACGCTCCAACTACCGCAGCAAGATCCAGTTCGCGCGGGGGTGATCACAGCACGGCGTCATCCCGGAAACTCGCGCAGCGAGTTGTCCGGGATCTCCTGCAGGCAGTCCCCGAAAGATCCCGGACAGCGGCTTCGCCGCTTCCGGGATGACACAGGATATCTGAAGGTTCCGCCTCCCCGCCCTCTCAGTATCCCTCTCCCACGTCGTGGGAGAGGTGAGGTGAGGGCCCGCGCTCCGCCCGGGAGGAGGCTAGCGCGCCTTGTACCAGACCGCGAACATGTCGCTGAGCTGCAGGGCCGGGCTCAGCGGCGTGCGGGTGGGGTTGGCCTCGGCCATGGCGGCCTTGGTCTTGTTCAGGTCGTCCGTGTCGACGTCGTAGACGTGCATGTACTTGTGGGTGGCGCGCGGGTTGGTCTCGCCCTCGGTGAGCTGGTAGCGGGTGCAGGACAGGAAGCCCGGCGTCGTCAGCACTTCGGGGATGTGCTTGGTGTCCAGCCATTCGTTCAGGGCGTCGTCCTGGCCGTCCACCGGATTGACCATGATCAGGAACTTGTGTGTGGCGGCCATCTGAGTGTCTCCCGGGATGTTGTTTTCAGGCCAGCAGTTGGCCCAAACAGCCCGGCGATGTCCAGGGCCCAGACGCAGCTATTCAGGCTGCATTCGGCCGGTCATTCGCCGCTGCGAACGCCATCGGCAGGCGGCCGACGCCGTAGCGCTGGGTGAGCTCGGCGATCGCGCAGCGGCCCCCGACCCGGTCCCCGCTGGCCACGGCCTTGGCAAGCTCGTCGAGGATCGGCGCATAGTCCTCGTCGACGGCCCCGGCCTCCGGCTGGAGGCCGGTCTCGAGGTCGCCCAGCAGCCGCACGATCAGGTCCAGCTCCCGCACCCGGCCCTGGGTCAGGATCGCGCTGGTCAGCAGGCCGACGCCCTCCGGCCCCTTGCGCAGGCGGGCCTTGCGGCAGGCGTCGGCGATCACCGTCGCACTCTGCTCCTGCATCGACAGGGCGAAATCCAGCCCCAGGGCCAGGACCGACACCAGCAGCGGCCGGCTCATCTCCAGCGTGGCCCCGCGCCCGATCAGCAGCGACAGGGCGGTGCCGCTGATCAGCTCGGGATTGGGCTGGGTGATGATCACCCCGCCCTTGGGGCCGCGCCGGGTCTCGATCGCCGAGTACTCCTCCAGCAGGCGCAGCGCCTGGCGGAAGGTGGCGCGGCTGACGCCGTAGCGCTGCATCAGGTCGGGCTCGTTGCCTAGCTTCTGGCCCACCGGCCAGCCGGCGACCCGGATCTCGCGCAGGATGTGCACCGCCAGCCGTTCGGGCAGGTCGCGGGCGGCGATATCGCGGTCCGCGAAGCTGGTCATCGGCAGCTCCCGGGCGTGCGGCGCCCGCTGGCTGCCCTGGCGGCGCAGCAGCGCGTCGCGGAACTGCTGGTAGGCGAAGGCCGCCTCGTCGTGGTCGGCGGAGATCACCGCCTCGGCCAGCCGCACGGCCAGGCCCACATAGGTCTCGGTCGGCACGTCGCTGTAGGTCAGCACCGCGAAATCCGACGAGACCGCCAGCATCAGGTCGGTGCTGAGGCGATAGAGCAGGGCCAGGACCACGTTGCCGCTGGCGCTGGCGAACTGCTGGAACATGCTCCGCAGCAGCCTGCCGCGATCGAAGGTGTCGCAGGTGGCCAGCTCGCCGGCGATGGCGCGGATGGCCGTGGCGGTGCGGACCGAGACGTTGCCGGTGGCCGCCCGCACGCACCACTCCTGCAGCAGCCGCGACACCGGCGCGGCCTCGGGGAAATCCACCCCGATGCATTCCAGGTAGGTGGCCATCCGCTTGGCGACCTGGTCCAGGGAATGGTCGCAGGCGAACAGGCCGCCGCGGTTGCCGGTCCGCATCTCCGCCAGCCCGCGGTGGATCAGCACGCGGCTGGCCTGGAAGAAGGTCTCGCTGGTGACGCCATAGGCTGCGCACAGGTCCTGCCGCGTGCCCATGAAGCTGCCGGGCGGAAAGCGCCCGTTCGCCAGGTCGCGCTCGAACTGGGCGATCAGCCCCTCCACGAGCGTGGCGCCTTCCTGGCCAGGAATATCTTCGATCGCTGCGGGCATGCTCGCCTAGGGTTCCGGAACGTAAAGCCGCCCTTTTAGCCGAGACTTTGCGAAATCCGTAGCCGGTCAGTTCCTGGCGGATCAGGAATAGCTGCCCCCCGTCGCCACGAGCTCGTGGCCGGTCACCCAGCGGGCCTGGTCGGAGGCCAGGAAGGCGACCACGTCGGCGATGTCGTCGGTGCGGCCGGGCCGGCCCATGGCGATCCGCGAGACGTAGAGCGCGCGGATCTCCGGCGTGATGCCCGCCGTCAGGTCGGTCTCGACGAGCCCGGCCTGGACCGAGTTGACGGTGATCCCACGCGACGCCAGCTCCATGGCCCAGTTGCGCGTCAGGCCATCCACGGCGGCCTTGCTCGCCCCGTAGATCGACATCCCCGGATGGTGCAGCCGCGCCGAGATGCTGGAAATGCTGATCACCCGCCCGCCGTCGTTCATCATCGCCACCGCCCCCTGGGTGACGAAGAAGGTGGCCCGGACGTTCAGGTCGAAGACGGCGTCGAACTGCCCTGGCGTGATCGTTCCCAGCAGGCCGCCGCCGCCGCGGCCCGCGTTGTTGATCAGGATGTCGAGCGACCCCACCCGCTCGCGCAGGTCGGCGAACATCCGCGGCAGCGCCTCCAGATCCGCCACGTCGCATCCGACCGCCAGCGCCTTGCCGCCCTTGGCCTCGATCGCCGCGACCACCTCAGCCGCAGCATCGGCGCTGGTCGCATAGTTGACCACGATCCGCGCCCCGTCCTCGGCCAGCCGCAGTGCGATCGCCCGGCCGATGCCGCGCGATGCGCCGGTCACCAGCGCGGTCTTTCCCTCGAGCCCCGGCATGCTCATGCCTCCCCTCTGGCGGCGCTGACCTGCGCCTGAAGTCTACGCCCGGCCTCGGCCATCGCGGTCATGCAGCTGGCGCCCATGGCGCGCATGGCGTCGCTGGCCACCTCGATCGCCAGGGGCGCGGGCAGGCGGGCGCGGTCGACGGCGCGCATGAAGCGCAGCAGGTCGAAGTCGCCGTCGCCGGGCAGCAGGCGAGTGTTGCGAACCTCCGAACGGAAATCCTCCGACGGGGGGATCGGCCCGTCGTTCAGCTGCACAGTGGCGATCGAGTCGGCCGGCAGCGCCTCCAGCCGCGCCCAATCGGCCCCGCTGCGGAAGAAGTGGAAGCTGTCCATCACCAGCTTGCCGTTGGGATGATCGACGCCCTCGAACACCTGCAGCACGCTCGCCAGGTCAGGCGTGGCGGTGACCACCGGCACGAACTCGATCGCGCAGAGCACCCCCTGGTCGGCGGCGTACTCCACCAGCTCGCGGTAGGTCTCGGTCACCAGCGACAGCGGCGCGCCGGGGTCGAGGGCCACGGCGTGCACGGCCCGGATGCCGAGCTCTGCCGCCATGTCGACGTGGGCCCGGTTTCGCGCCAGCCGCTCGGCCGGGTCCGCCGGCCCGGGCAGCGAGACCAGCTCCAGGTGGTCGGGGGCGAGGCCGTGCTTCGCAAGGGTCTCGCCGACGTAGCCACGCCCATGCGCGGCCCCCAGCTCGTTGACCTCGCTGAACCAGAGGCTGATCGCCCCGAACCCGGCGGCCTCAGCGGCGGCGCAGCGCTCGGCGAAGGGGATGTGGTCGACCCCGTAAACGCCCACTGTCAGCAGATCGCTCGCGCTGGTCTCGACCATGCCGCTCCCTCCCTCTCTCAGGCCGCCACGGGCGCGGCGTCCGGCCGGGCGGGGTATCGCCCATAGCTCAGCGCCACCAGCCCGGCGGCGAATAGCATGCCCGCGATCACCAGCAGGAACGGGTCGTACGACCGCAGCGTGTCGAACAGCAGCCCGGCAATCGTGGGCCCGAGCGCATAGCCGCCGCCGAAGATCGCCATGCCCAGGCCGTAGATCGCCCCGAACGAACGAAGGCCGAAGTAGCGCGACAGCAGGAACGGCAACAGATCGCCCTCGATGCCGATGGCGAAACCGATCAGCGAGGCGGCGGCGAAGCCCTGCCAGTAGGCCCCGTGGAAATTCGCCAGCATCAGGCAGCCGACCGCCGGCAGCAGGAACGAGATGGCGGCGATCCAGCGGGCGTGGACGCGGTCGAGGAAGACCCCGCCCAGGCCGCGCCCGAGCAGGGTGGTGGGGCCGATCGCCGCCACGATGGTCACCGCCTTCTCCGGCGTGACGCCCCGGTCGGTGAGCAGCGACTGCAGGTGCAGGTTGATGGCCGAGGCGGTCAGCGCCGCCACCGCCATCACCAGCACGACGCGCCAGAGCAGGGTGGTGCGCATCGCCTCGCGGAGGGTCAGGCCCCAGGCCGCGGCCGGGGCCGGCCCGCGGTCCTGCGGGTCGGGGGCCGGCGTCCCGGGCGGCTTCGGCTCGAAGGCGAACAGCACCAGGGGACCCAGCGTCAGGGCGGTGAAGGCGCCCAGGCCTGGGAACACCCCGCGCAGGCCGAAGGTCTCCAGCAGCCACAGGGTCAGCGGCGGGTAAACGGCCGCGGCGACGCCGGTGCCCGACAGCCCGATCGCCAGCGCCAGCCCCCGGGAGACGTGGAAGTGGCTGGCGATGGCCGCGCCCCAGACGATCGGCAGGATCATCACCATGAACGGCGCGTACAGCGTCCAGACCGCGAACCAGGTCCAGACCGCTGGCCCGGCGAACGCCGCCAGGCACAGGATGATCGCGCACATCGGCGTGCCCACCAGCGCCACCCTCCGCGGCCCGAACCGGTCCAGCGCCATGCCGCACAAGGTCGACAATGCCAGGGTGGCGAAGGAACTGATGGTCGAGGCGGTGGAAATCTCCCCGCGGGTCCAGCCATAGGCCGCCGCCAGGGGCTTCATCACAACGCCCAGGGGATAGACCTGCGCGCCGACGCAGGTGCTGCCCATGATTCCGGTGAGGATCAGCGGCCAGCCGGTCCGCCACTCGTCCAAGGCGCGCCTGTCCGCGACCGCCATGCCCTGCGTCCCCCCATCGTTGGCGCGACCGTGAAGCCTTGTACCCGGCTTCGCAACCGCAGTTCGCTGTTGCCGTAGCGGCAGACGTGCACGACGCGTGATCTGCGGTAAGGAAGAGGCAAAGCGGCTTCAGGGAGGAACCGATGTACGACGTGATGGAAGGCGTGAGGGTGGTGGAGGTGTCGGAGCACACCTTCGCGCCCGCCGCCGGCGCGATGCTGGCCGACTGGGGCGCCGACGTGATCAAGGTCGAGCGCACCGTCGGTGGCGGCGACCCGCAGCGCACCATGCGGGTGCTGCAGCGGCCGGGCCAGAAGCTGAACGCCTTCTTCGAGGTGGCGAACCGCGGCAAGCGCTCGATCGCTCTCGACCTGCGCCAGGCCGAGGGCCAGGCGGTGCTCAAGGAACTGGTGCGCAACGCCGACGTATTCATCACCAACCTGCGGGCCGACGCGCGGGAGAAGCTGGGGATCGAGGCGGCGAACCTGCAGGCGATCAACCCGCGTCTCATCTACGCCCGGGCCACCGGCTACGGTGTGCGCGGGCCGATGGCCAGCCACGGCGGCTTCGACTTCCCGTCCTCCTGGTGCCGCTCCGGCTCCGTCTACGCCCAGACCCCGGCTGACGGCGGTCGCCCGCCGCAGCAGCCGGGCTCGGTGGGCGACCTGACTGGCGGCGCCACCCTGGCCGGGGCGATCTCGGCGGCGCTGTTCCGGCGCGAGCGCACCGGCAAGGGGGCGATCGTCGACCACGCCCTCTACGCCATGGGCGCCTACATCATGACCCAGTCGCTCGCGAGCGCCAGCCTGGTCACCGCCGAGGCGGCCGCCGCGCCGCCGGCGCCGCGCCCGGCCAATCCACTGTCGCGGCTGTACCGCACCCGCGACGACCGCTGGCTGTGCCTGTGCCTGCTCCAGGACGCCTGGTTCCCCGACTTCGCCCGCCGCGCGGACCGGCCGGACCTGATCACCGATCCCCGCTTCGTGACCGAGGACGACAAGTACCGCAATGCCGAGGCCCTGATGGCCGAGCTGGACGCGGTGTTCGCGACCCGCACGCTGGCGGAGTGGGAGGCGGCGCTGTTCGGCATGGACGGCGTCTGGGCCCCCTGCCAGTCGCCGGCCGAGGTGATTGCCGACGAGCAGGCGCGGATCAACGGCTTCGTGGTTCCCGTCACTGACAGCGAGGGCGGAACCTACTACGCCTCGGCCACGCCCGGGCAGTTCGACGAGCGGCCGGTGGGCGAGCTTCGCGCCGGCCCGGGTTACGGCCAGCACACCGACGAGATCCTGGCCGAACTCGGCAAGGCGAGCGCTCAGATCGCCGCGCTGCGCGAGGCGCGGGTGGTCGTCTAGCCGCCGGCCATGCGCTCCTATAATCCGTGGTCGTCGCCCAAACCCGGGCTTCGCGAGATCAGACATGCCGTCCGAACCTGCCTCCGCCACCGCCCGGGTCAGTGAGTTCGTCGCGGGCTTCGATCTCGCCACGGCGTCGGACCTGGTCAGGGCCCGCGCCGCGGACCTGTTGGCCGACACCTTCGCTGTCGCCATCGCCGCGTCGGCCGACGAGTTCGCCCACATCCTGGCGCCCTTGGCCGAAGACGCCGCCGGTCCCTCCACCCTGCTGGGGCAAGGGCGGGGCGGATCGCCCGGCCTGGCGGCGCTCTACAACGGGTCGCTGGCGCACGCGCTGGAGTTCGACGACTCCACCCTCAACCCGGTCGGCCACCCGAGCGCCGTGATCGTGCCGGCGCTGTTCGCGCTGGCCGAGCAGCGGGGCGCGAGCGGCGGGGCGTTGCTGGAGGCCTACCTGGCGGGTCTCGAAGTGCACTCGCGGCTCGGCCAGGCCGAGGCTGGCGGCTGGAGCGCCGCCGGGGCCTGGTTCCCGATCGGCCACGTCAGCCTGCTCGGCGCCGCGGCGGCCTGCGCCCGCCTGCTGGGGTTGGACGCGGCGCGCACCGCCCACGCCCTCGGCCTGGCGGCCAACGCCAGTGGCGTCCTGGCCGTCAGCGGCGGGGCGGCGGCGAAGCCGCTCGGCGCGGGCGCCGCCGCCCGGTCCGGCCTCGAGGCTGCGCTGCTGGCGGCTGCGGGCGCGACGGCGCCGGCGGACGTGTTGGAGCGGCCGCAGGGGTTCGCGGACGTCTTCCTGGGCGGTTCGGCTGGGCTGGCGAAGGCGCTGGAGCACATTGGCGCGCCGCACCACCTGGAGGAGGTCGGGGTGGCCCTGAAGCGCTACCCGTCCTGCTACGCCACCCACTGGGGCGTCGACGCCCTGCTGCTGCTGGTCCAGGAGCACTCGCTGGCGCCCGGCGACGTCGCCGCGATCATCCTCGACCATCCTGTCGCGGGCGCCTTCTGCGACAACCCCGATCCCCGCGATCCGGAAGCGGCGCGCTTCTCCCACGAGTACAACCTGGCGGTCGCCCTGCTCGACGGCGTGCCGGGCCCGTCCAGCTACCTGCCCGAGCGGCTCGCGGCGGCGGACGTCCGGGAGATGCTGGGCCGCGTGCGCACCCGCAACCATCCGTCCGATCTCGCCCCGCCGAAGGCCTGGGAGTACCGCGTCACCGTGACCACGACCTCGGGCGCCGCGCTCTCCAAGGCCGTTCCGCGCCCGCTCGGACACCCGCGCCACCCGATGAGCCCGGCCGACGTGCGGGCCAAGTTCTTCACCTGCGTGACGCCGAGCCTGGGCGAGGGCGGCGCCGAGCAGCTGCTCGGCCTGCTGCTCGGGATCGAGCGCCTGCCCGACATGGCGGCGCTGTCGCGCCTGCTGCTCACCATCAAAGCCGCCGAAACAGTTTGAGGGACCGACCATGCCAGCTTTCCGCAACCGCCCGGAGGGATCGAACTGGGGCGAGTTCGGCGAGGCGGACGTCCTAGGCCGCCTCAACCTGCTGACCCCGGAGCGGCGCATGGCGGCGCTGGGCGAGGTGAAGTCTGGCCGGACCTTCGCCCTGTCGCTGCCGCTGGACTATCCGGGCGGTAACACCCTCTCGGCCCACCGCCTGCCCCCGGTGCTGGAGCCCAGCGCCCACGAGCGCGGCCATGGCCACTACCTGAAGCGGATGAGCGAGGTCGGCCCGTTCACCGATGTGATCAACGACGACGTGGCCACCCTCTGTCTGCAGTACTCCACCCAGTGGGACGCCCTTGGCCACGTCGGCCACATGTTCGACGCCGACGGGGACGGCGCGCCCGAGCCGGTGTTCTACAACGGCCACAAGCCTCACGCGCCGGGCCCCGACGTGGCCGCCGGCGCCTGCGGCCACGGGCTCGGCATCGAGCACATGGCGACCTGCGGGCTGCAGGGCAGGGGGGTGATGGTCAACGCCTTCGCCGCCTACGGCCGCACCCGCCAGCGCGTCGGCTACGACGAGCTGATGAAGCTGATCGACGACCAGGGCGTCGAGGTGCGCGCAGGCGACCTGCTCTGCCTCTACACCGGCTTCGCCGACGCATTGCTGGAGCAGGCCAAGTCGCCGGACGCGGCCATGCTGCGCTCGTCGTTCGGCGGCCTGGACGGCGCGGACGAACGGCTGCTGGCGTGGATCACCGACAGCGGCGTCGCGGCGCTGTGCTCGGACAACCCGGCGGTGGAATACGTCAGCGCGAAGCCGCGCAGCGATCAGCCGCACGCGCTGTTGCCGCTGCACGAGCACTGCATCTTCAAGCTCGGCATGCCTCTGGGCGAGCTGTGGTTCCTGAGCGACCTGGCGCAGTGGCTGCGGGCCAACGGCCGCAGCTCCTTCTTCCTCACCGCCCCGCCGCTGCGCCTGCCCGGCGCCTCCGGCTCGCCGGTGACGCCGGTGGCGCTGGTCTGACGGGCCCTCACCTCACCTCTCCCGCAAGCGGGAGAGGGTTACAGAGAGGGCAGCGGCAGCTCAGCGATCCCTCCGCCTCTCGAACCTCTCAGTAGCCCTCTCCCACAGCGTGGGAGAGGTGAGGTGAGGGCAAGGGCGGCCTTCCGGCTATCCCGCCGCGTCGATCAGGCTCTTGCCCTTGGTGAACAGGTAGATGGCGTAGTCGTGCAGGCGCTGGCCGATGTCCATGGAGGCCTGGCCGGCCTTGGCGCGGGCGTAGCTGCCCTCCAAGATGCAGCCCAGCTTGTAGCAGGCCAGCACGAAGAACCAGCCCACATTGGACATGTCGCGGCCGGTGTGCTCGCCGTAGAGCCGGATCAGGTCCGAGCGGCTGATGAAGTTGTCCCAGGGCTGGACCATCGGATCCTTGGGATCGCCGGGCTCATACCAGCTGGTCAGCACCCAGCCGAGGTCGAGCATCGGGTCGCCCAGGGTGGACAGCTCCCAGTCGATCAGGCCCGAGACCTTCGGGGCCTTCAGCGAGAACATGATGTTCGGGAACTGGTGGTCGCCGTGCAGGATGCCGATCCGCCCGTCCTTCGGCACGTTGGCGCTCAGCCACGCGCCGACCTCGTCCACATGCGGCAGGTTCGAGCCCTCGTAGCCGGGCAGTTCGCGGTAGCCTTCCAGCTGCGAGCGCCAGCGCGCCACCTGGCGGTTGTGCCAGTCGTCGGCCTTGCCGAAGTCGGCGAGGCCCACCTTGGCGTAGTCGACCCGGGCCAGGGCGGAGGTGGCCTTGATCATCTCCTCGCCCATGGCCTTCCGCCACGCCGGGTTGGTGGCGTACTCGCCCTGCAGTTCCCGGCTGGGCGAATATCCCTCCAGGGGCTTCATCAGGTAGAAGCAGACGCCGATCACGTCGGTGTCGGCGCAGACCGCGTAGAAGTCCGGGTGCGGCACGTCGCTGCCGGCGAGGGCCTTCAGCACCCGCGCCTCGCGCAGCATGGTGTCGTTGGAGTTGCCCCGCAGGTGCTTGGGAGGGCGGCGCAGCACGAACTTCTCGCCGCCGCGGGTCATCAGGAACAGGTTGTTCTGAGATCCGCCGGTCAGCTTCTCGACGTCGGTGACCGGGCCCTTGCCCGGGACGTCGCCCTGCGTCTCCAGCCAGGCCTGGAAGTTGTCCCAGTTCAACAGGCCGTCGTAGTTGTCGAGCGCTTGCGGCATCGGCGTTTCCTTTCCTTCTCGTGTCGTTGGGACGGGGATCAGGCTTTCGCCAGCTCCCCGTCCAGGATGTGCGCGTAGCGGGCCCGGGCCTCGGCGAGGCGGGTCGGGATGTGCTCCGAGGGGAAAAGGCCGGGCTGCTGCCGCGCCGTGCCCAGGAACGCCTTGGCCACCTGCACCTTGTGGACCTCGGTCGGACCGTCGGCGAGGGCCAGGGACTCGGCGCCGATCATCATGCCCATCAGCGGCATCTCGTTGGTGACGCCGAGCGAGCCGTGCAGGTGCACCGCCCGCTGGGCGATGTCGTGGTAGATCTTCGCCATCTGCACCTTGCACATGGCGATGTTCACCCGCGCCGCGCCGTGGGGCAGGTTGTCGATGATCCAGGCGGTGCGCATCACCATCAGCCGGAACTGCTCCAGCTCGATGGCGCTGTCGGCGATCATGCCCTGGACGAACTGGTGGTCGGCCAGCCGCTTGCCCTGGGTCTGCCGCGAGACGGCCCGCTCCAGCATCATGTCCAGCGCCCGCTGGCACTTGCCGACCGTGCGCATGGCGTGGTGCACGCGTCCGCCGCCCAGCCGGGCCTGCGCGACCTGGAAGCCCTGGCCGGGGCCGCCCAGCATCGCATCCAGCGGCACGCGCACCTTCTCGTAGCGGATGTAGCCGTGCGTTCCCTCGCCGATCTCGTCGTCTGACAGGCCGACGTTGCGTACGATATTGATCCCGGGCGTCTCGGCCGGGACCACGAACATGCTCATCCGGCGCGACGGCGACGCTTCCGGATCGGTCACCGCCATGACGATCAGGAACGAGGCGAAGCGGGCGTTGGACGAGAACCACTTCTCGCCCTCGATCACCCACTCGTCGCCCTCGCGGGTCGCCTTGCAGATGAACTCCTTGGGGTCCGCGCCGGCGTGCGGCTCGGTCATCGAGAAGGTCGAGACGATCTCGCCGTCGAGCAGCGGCTGCAGGTAGCGGGCCTTCTGCTCCTCGGTGCCGAACATGGCCAGGATCTCGGCGTTGCCGGTGTCGGGCGCGGCGGTGCCGAACACGGTCGGCGCCCAGTAGGAGCGCCCGAGGATCTCGTTCATCAGCGCCAGCTTCACCTGGCCGTAGCCCTGGCCGCCCAGGTCGGGGCCAAGGTGGCAGGCCCACAGCTTCTGGGCCTTCACCTGGTCCTGCAGGGGCTTCAGGATCGCCCGCGAGACCTTGTTCTTGGTGTCGTACGGCGCGCCATGGTCTGGAAAGAGCAGGTCCAGCGGCTCGCATTCCTCGCGCACGAAGCGCGCGATCCAGTCGAGCTTCTGCTGGAATTCAGGCTCCGTCGAGAAATCCCACATTCGTCTGGTCCTTTCCTACCTGGTCTCGTCTGTTGTTTCGTCGGGCGTCTCGCGCGCCTGGCGTTCGATCTTGGCGCGGATCGTCTGCAGCGTGGCGACCGTGGTCGCGAGCTTCTCGGGGTCGATGTCGGCGGTGAAGGTCCGGGCCCAGGCGAGGCTGCGCGCATTGGCCCGCGCGTGCAACGCCTGGCCCGCCTCCGTCGCCATCAGGCGCGGCGCGCGCTTGTGGTCCGGATTTTCGACCGCCTCGATCAGGCCCAGCTCCACCAGCTGGTCGGCATGCCGCTGCACGGTCTGGCGCGGATAGCCGAGGCTGCGGCCGATCTGGGGTACGGTGGGCGGATGCAGGGCGCGCGTCACGGCCGTCAGGATGGTCATGGTCAGCCCGGTCGGCCCGCCCGGATCGTTGAAGTCGACCGCCACAGTGCCGAGGCGCGCCTTGGTGCGCTGAACCTCGTCGATCAGCTGGATCAGCAGCTCGGGCCGGGACATGACGCATCGGTTCCATAATGACACGTGCGTGTCAATCTGGAACCGACGTCAGCGCAGCAGGTCGGCCAGGGCGCGGTGAGCGACCGGCCGGTCGTCCCGCTCGAGCGCGCCGATGAAGGCGCTCAACGTCCCTGTCGCTCCGCCGGGCGGGGCTTCGCCGCCGCCGTCTGCAGGGCGGAAATCGTCGACCAGCCGATGCAGGAACGCCAGCGGCCGGCTCGCGCCCAGGTCGAGGACCGCATCGGTCAGGCTGGCGACGTCGGGGGGCGTCGCCAGCCGCACGCTCTTCGCACGTTGCACCAGTCTGACGCCGTCATGTTTCAACGCCTGGTCCAGCGCCTGGGCGAGCAGCACACGCAGCACCGCGGATCGGTCCGCCGCCGTCGCCCCGGCGCGGCGCCAGGCGAAATGGGCCGTCTCGGTCACCCGATCCGGATTGGGCGTGGCCACGAACAGGCCGCCGCCCTTGCCCGGCCGGCCTTCCACCGCGCCGTACTGTTCGAGCAGGCGAACGGCTTGCCGGTACGTGTTGCGGCTCACCCCGAAGCGCCGGGTCAGTTCCGGCTGGTCTCCCAGTCTCTCACCGGGCTGCCGCCCCCCGCTGATGTCGTGCAGGATCAACCGCGCCAGCTTGGCGGCGCGCGTCCGTTCCGAGCCGGTTTCGACCGGGGCCGCGTCGAGCCGGCCCCCGTCCACGGCGGCGCGAAGGTTGGCGATCGCCTCGGCCCTGGCGTGGTGCCGGGCCAGCATGGACGACACCTCGAGGACGTCGCCGGCGATCAGCGCCTCCACCAGGTGTCGCGCGGGAACCGTCGGCAATGGCGCCGCCAGCAGCACCGCCCAGACGCCCGGGTCGTCGAACGGCGTGACCGACCCCAGGAAATCGATCAGCGCGCGCTGCGCCAGCGCCAGGATCGGGTTGTGCGACACATCGCCGATGGTCTGGAAGATCTCGCCGCGGCGGATCCCCTTCTCGAAGGCGTCGTCCGTGGCGCGGTAGTCGCCGACGGCGCCGCGCAGCACCTCGGCGTCGCTGGCGGTGATCCGGTCGATGGCGGCATAGGCGGCGAGATTGGTCAGGGGCGGCAGCAGCACACGCATGTCCGCGGCAAGCAGGCCGATGCTCTGGAAGTAGGTCGCCACCAGGCTGGCTGCGCCCCTGACCGAGACGCCTTGGGCGATCAGCCCGCCGCCGTTGCCGGGCCGCATCCGGGCCAACCCCGAAGCCTCCAGGACGCGCGCAGCCTGGCGCAGCACCGACGGACTGACGCCATAGGCGGCGCAAAGCTCCTTCTCGGCCCCGATGAGGTCGCCGCCGGCCCAGTTCCTGTCTTCGAAATCGGCCTTGATGCGGTCGACAAGCCGCTGCACCGCGCTGGGTCTGACGCTCACGCGTGGGGTCCGATCCAAGGGGCTTGTCCGCGGCGGGAAACGCAGCCGTCAGTGTAGGTCGCTTGCCGGCTGGTGCATAACCGGGGCTGGCGCGCCTGACCAGGGCGACGGCCTGAACAGGTCCTGGATAAAGCCGTTTGCACGGCGCGCGACGGCGATGCTAGAAACATGCTATCGTGATGAATAACGTATTCGATACTGGCTCCCGGCAGTGGGATTGCCGGCGGAGTGCGGGCGCCGCCCGCGATGTAGGGGTGCGCGTCGGAGCCGCAAAAGAGGTCTCGGATAGGCGCGTTTTGACGAGGGGGCGATGGCGGAACGGCGAACGGATCGGCCGCGGGCTGGCGCGCCCGTCGACCGCAGGACGAGCGTTGCTGGCCTGGCTGCGGGGCTGTTGATGTCGGTCGCGCCGGGCGCCAGAGCGGCGGGACCCAGCGTGCGGCTGGTCCCGGGGGCGCCCGCCTTGAACCTCGGCAACTACGATCTCGGCAAGCTCGGCTACCGGGTCGACGAATGTTTCCTGACCGGCGTCGCGCGTTCCTACCAGCCGCTCGCGCCTTTCGCGGAGGACGGCGTCTGGCCGGCCGCGCCCGACGCGAGCGCGCCCTTCACCACCCGGCTCGTGGCCGTGCGGCCGCTCGGCGCGGCGACGTTCAACGGAGCAGTGATGGTGGAGTGGCTCAACGTCAGCGGCGGGGCCGACGCCGGCGCCGACTGGCTGATGACGCATCGCGAGCTGCTGCGCGGCGGGTTCGCCTATGTCGGCGTCTCGGCCCAGAAGGTCGGCATCGACGGCGGCCGCAGCAGTCTGGGGCCCGGCTCGCACGCGCTGAAGGCGGCCGATCCGGCCCGCTACGGCGAGCTCACCCATCCTGGCGACGACTTCTCGTTCGACATCTTCTCCCAGGCCGGACGCGCCGTCCGCGACCTGGGCGTGCTCGGCGGCTTGCGGCCGCGCCGCCTGCTGGCGGCGGGCGAGTCGCAGTCGTCGCTGTTCCTGACCACCTACGTCAACGCGATCGATCCGCTGGCCAGGGTCTATGACGGCTTCCTGATCCATTCGCGCGGCGCCCTGGCGCCGGCGCTGCAGGGCAACTTCTATGGTGACGCGCAGAAGGCGATGCCACCGGCGGTGAAGATCCGCCCCGACGTACGGGCGCCGGTGATGATGGTGCTCACCGAGCTCGACGTGACCAACTTCCTCGCCGCCCGCCAGCCGGACGGCGAGAGGATACGGACCTGGGAAATTCCCGGCGCCGCGCATGCCGACGTCTACATGCTGGCCGTCTCGCGCATGGACAGCGGCCAGGCCGACATCCCCGCCCTGGCCGCCGCCTGGGCGCCGACCCGCGACACCTCCGGTGGCAAGCTGACGCTGCCGATGAACGCGGCGCCCCAGCACCACTATGTGCTGAGCGCGGCGGTGAAGGCGCTGGACACCTGGGTGGAGCACGGCAGGACGCCGGCGCACGGCCCTCTGATCGACGTCCAGCCTGGGCCGCCGGGGGGGACGCCCGATTTCCTGGGCCGTGGCGCGGCGGCGGTGGTCGCGCGCGACGCCGACGGCAACGCCGTCGGCGGCATCCGCACGCCCTGGATCGACGTCCCGACCGCGACCCTCTCGGGCCAGGGCAACAGCGGCGCGCCGCTGGCGCGGCTGGTGGGCTCGACGGTCGCCTTCGATCCGACGCGCCTGGCCCGGCTCTACCCGGGCGGCAAGGCCGACTATCTCGGCAGGTTCCGGGCGGCGCTGGATCGCTCGATCGCGGCCGGCTTCATTCTTGCGGCCGACCGCGCCGAGATCCTGGCGCTTGCGGCGGCGATGTATCCATCTTGAGGAGGCCAGCTTGGTGTCGCGCAGGCGAGTTGTTCAGGGACTGGCGGCCGCGGGCGTGGGCGTGGCCGCAGGCAACGCCTCGAGCGCCTCGGCTGCGTCCCAGCCACAGAAGATCTGGGGGCCGATCCAGGGCGGCGCCCGCGGCAGGCCGCAGAGCGCCTTCCTGGGCGACATCGCCCGGCACGGCTACCTGGAGGCCGAGTACTTCGTTTCGGGCGCGGCCACAGCCTACGCGCCTGTCGCGGATCTGGGCCACGACGGCCAGTGGGCGGTGACGCCGGGCCAGAGCATGCCCTACGTGACACGGCTGCTGGTGCGCCGCCCCCGCGAACCCGTGCGCTTCAACGGAACGGTGGTGGCGGAGTGGGCCAACGTCAGCAGCGGCCTCGACGTGGCCTTCATGGACCTGCCGGGCCTCTACGACGGCTGCGCCTACGTCCTCGTGTCGGCCCAGCGGGCGGGCGTGCACGGCGTCGCCGGACCCGCGGCGGAGGGGATGCTGCAGTGGGACCCGCAGCGCTACGCACCGCTGTCGATCCCGGGCGAGTCCCTCTCGTACGACATCTTCAGCCAGGCCGGGCGCGTGCTGGGGCGGGGCCGGAGGCCAGCGGGGGTCGACCCGTTGGGCGGCCTCAGGGTGCGCCAGCTGATCGCCGTCGGGGTCTCGCAGTCGGGCGCGCGGCTGGTCTCCTACGCCAATGCGATCCAGCCGCGGGACAGGGTCTACGACGCCATCATGCCGATCGTGTTCGGCGGCGCCGGCGCCGGTTTCGGCGACGCCACGCCTGGACCGATCTTCACCCGCATTCGCACAGACCTGACAACGCCGGTCATGGCGATGAACTCCGAGTCCGAGGCGAGCTTCTACATCCCCTGGCGCCAGCCGGACTCCCCGCGCTTCGTCTACTGGGAGGTGGCCGGCGCCTCGCACATCTCGGCGTCGCGGATGGCGTTCGAGCGTGAACTGGCGGCGCGCGACGGGGTCTCGCTGCACTGGCATCCGTCACCCGGCGACCCGCCCGTCCAGCCCAGCCAGGTCTCCTGGGCCCCCACGGCCGACGCCGCGATCCGGCATGTGCGCGCCTGGCTGAGCGACGGCCGCCCGCCGCCCAGCATCCCGCCGATGCAGGTCGAGCCGGGCGACCACCCGGCGATCCGGCGCGACGGCTTCGGCAATGCCCTCGGCGGCGTGCGCCTGCCGGAACTGGAGGTCCCGATCGCCAGATACGCTGGCAACGCGCCGGGCAAGGGCTTCCTGCTCGGCCACACCGAGCCGTTCGCGCCCGACCAGCTGGCGCAGCTCTATCCGACGCATGCGGACTATGTCGCCAAGGTGGAGGCCGCGGCCGACGCGGCGGTGCGGGCGGGCGTGATCCTGCCCGAACGGGCGCGCGCCTACCGCGTCGCGGCGCAGTCCGCGCCGATCCCCGCCTGACGCCGGGCTCCGCGGCCGTGGCTCCGTGCACGGCGGAATTACGGCCGGCCTGCGCCGATGCTACACAGCCCGCAGGGTGGGCCGCGTCGGCGGCCTACCCTCGCGAGGGCGCGGGGCATGTCGTGGGGCAAGATCTGGGGGTGGGGCGTCGTGCTGCCGGCGACTCTGTCCGCCTTCGCCGGCGCGCTCGGCGATGTCGTCACCGGCACGCTGCAGTTCTGGTGGCTGCTGGTCCCCTGCTATCCCGTGATCGCCGTCGCGACCTGGCGCGGCACGAGCCGCAAGGCCATGGCGGCGTTCGACGCCAAGAAACTCGCCGACGCCGAGCAGGCCTACCAGGAGGCGGAGGCGGCCTACAACGCCGATCGCGTCGCGCACGGCCTGCCGCCCGATCCTCCCGAGACGTCGCAGCCTGAGGACGACGATGACGATGAAGTCTACGGCGACGCGGACGAAGATGGCGCGGACCGGGACGAGCGCGACCGGGCCAGCGTCGACGGTGACCCGCTGGTGGCGCGCCCTTCGCGGCTGACGCCGGGACGGGTGGCGGGCGGCGCCTTCGAACTCTTCATCCGGGCGCTGGCCACCTTCGGCCTGACATTCCTGGCGATGGTCGCGATCTGGGCCGCCATTGGCATCGCGACGTGGGGCCGCGGCTATTGGTACGTCTATGTGCCGGTGCTGTTGCTCTTTGGCTGGTTCGTGATCGGGGTGATCCGTTCGGGGCGCGCCGACGCGCCGGCGGCCACGGCCGGCGCGACATCGCCGAAGCGCGACCCCCTGGTGCGCTGAACGGTGTCAGGAAACGATGTCGTTCGGCCCGTGGGTCTGCTTTGGCCCGTCGACGACCGCATCGGCGCGCCGCCCGGCGTGCTTGCGCTTGCGCTTCTTGTCATCGGGCATGAGCATCGCCCAGACGATGATCACCGCCAGGAGGCCGAGCGTGATCACGACGTAGTGCCAGTGGATGCCGATCAGCCTGATCAGGTCCCAGACCAGGGCGATCGCGCCGAGCGTGGCCACCAGCAGGGTGATGGTGATCATGAGATTGACCAGGATGCTGTCGAGCCCGAGGGGCCAGGTCGGTTCGGTCGGGGGCTCGCCCTTCATCAAGAGAGGAATGGCGAAGCGCCAGAGCAGCGCCGCATAGACCAGGGTCAGCGGGACGGTGAACTTCCACCAGGCGTCGTAGAAGTCGAGGACGTCGCCCAGCGCCACCAGGAAGGCGAATACGGTCAGGACCACCCACATCACGACCGCCGGCCAGCCGCGTAGTCTGATCATTGCGCCACGTCTCCGCGCCGAAGAGCTGGCGCCGATGTGAGGCCATGGCGACCCGGGGCGCAAGAGCGCCCTCTTTTCCGTACATCAGATGCGGCAGGGATCGATCGCCAGCCCGGGCCGCTTGGCGGGGAGGCGGTAGACCTTGGCGTTCCGCTCGCCCTCGGGCTCGGAATTGGTGACCACGAACAGTTGCGTCCGGCCCTGGCCGCCGAAGCAGACGCTGAGGGTGTTCTTCACCGGGAATTCCAGGCGGCTGAGCTCACGCCCGTCCGGGCTGTATTCGGCGACGCAGCCGCCGTAGTGGAAGGCGATCCACAGGTGCCCCGCCTCGTCGATGGCCATCCCGTCCGGGTGTCCCGGCGTGCCCGAGGTGGAGAAGTCGCCGATCTTCACCGGCCGGCCCGACTCCATCGACGAGACCACCACCTGGTCGTAGTAGGTGTCTGAGTGGAACAGCCGCGACTTGTCCGGCGACAGGGCCAGGCCGTTGGGCAGGCTGAGGCCGCCGTAGGCGCTGTAGCCGGCATGTTCGCCGGTGATGTGGATCAGGTCGCCGCCCACGCGCTCCCCGTTGGCATCCTGGCGCACCGCGCCGACCAGGATCGAGCCGTCCGGCGCGCAGTGGATGTCGTTGAAGCCTCCGACCCGGCCTTCGCCCTCGGCCGGCTCCGGCAGGTCGTCGCGGGTGAACAGGATCCGCGTCTGGCCGTCCTTCACGTGGGACACGTCGCGGCCGGTGACCAGATAGCCGCCGTCCGCATGGGGATGGATGCCGGCGGAGCCGCGCCGCTTCGGCACCAGGGTGGTCACGGTCCCATGCCTGTCGAGGTGGTGGATGCCGCCGCCATAGACGTCGGCGAACACCAGGCCGCCGTCGCCGTCGTCGACGGGACCCTCGAGGGTCAGGAAGCCGGGCGGCAGGATCTGGTCCATCACGCGCCTCCGGCCCCGCCCTTCGCTGCGGCCCGCGCCTCGTGCTCCTTGAGCACCTCCTTGAGCACGTCGTACGCGACGTGCATGGCCGGGAAGCCGACGTAGGGCGTGGCCTGGATCACCGCTTCCCCCAGTTCCTCCGGCGTCAGGCCGTTCTTCAGTCCAAGCTGGAAATGGCTCTTCAGCTCCCTGGGCTGGCGCAGGGCGATCATCACCGAGATGATCACCAGGCTCTTGTCGCGCATCGCCAGCCCCGGGCGGGCCCAGGCGTCGGCAAAGGCGAAGTCCACCGCCATGGCCGCCAGGGCGCCGTCGACCCCGCCGGCGGCGATCCGCTCTTCGTAGCCGGCGACCATCCGCCGGCCGCCCATCGTCTGCAGGGTCTCCAGGCCGCGTTGCCGCTTGCCGCTGTCCATGTCGATCTCGGCCATCACTTCACCTCGAACGACTTGGCCGCGGCCATCACCGCGTTGCGGTCGACCTGCGGGATGCCGATCGGGTTGCCGATCTGGGTGTATTTCAGGCCCGTGCGCAGGGCGACGCTGCGCGGCAGGTCCAGCGACTCCCAGATCGCCCGCACGCTGCCCTGGGTGGCGACGGGGGGCTTCAGCGCGATCTTCGCCGCCAGCTCGTGAGCGCGGTCCCATAGCGCCTCGTTCGCCGTCACCTCGCTGACGATGCCCATCCTGAGCGCGGTGTGCGCCGAGATGCGCTCGTCGTTGCCCAGCAGCACCATGCGCAGCACGTCCCCCAGCATCTGCCGATAGCTCATGCCGATCGGCTCCAGCGAGGAGGTCATGCCGTAGGTCACGTGCGGGTCGAAGAAGGTGGCGTCCTCCGAACAGATCACGATGTCGCTCTCGTTCAGGAAGTAGAACGCGCCGCCCGCGCACATGCCGTGCACCGCCGTGATCATCGGTTTCCAGCAGCCGTTCAGCTTCGGGCACAGGAAGTCGCCGGGGTCGGTGTGCGACCAGGGGTTGGTGGGCGCCGGGCGCGCCTCGCGCACGTCGATGCCGGGGCAGAAGGACCGGCCCGGCGAGGCGCGCAGCACGATGACGTGGATGCTGTCGGTGTCCTGGATGCGCTTCCAGAGCGACTTGATCTCGCGCACCATCACCGTGTTGAAGCTGTTCATCGCCGCGGGGCGGTTGAGGGTGATGGTCGCGACGTGGTCGTCGCCCTCGGCGTAGAGGATGGTCTCGAACTCGCTCACGGACGTCTCTCCCTTTGACGCCACGCTGCGGGGGGAGGTCCCGCGCGGGACTTGAACCTGCGAGCCTAGGAGCCCGCCCAATCGCGGTCTACGGCGAATGGCCGAGGCATTAAGGCAGAACCGGCATCACTGCGTGGCCGGCGCGGCGTGCTCACCGCTGCAGCGGCCGCGACGCCTCCAGCAGCGCCTCGGCCGCCTTGTCGAACTCGGCGAAGCTCTCCACCCCGTCGAAGGCGCAGGCCACCTGCATGCAGCCGGCCTCGCGGTACTGCGCCAGCAGGTCCGCCGTCCGGGCCGTGTCGGCGTCGCAATGGATGCGCAGGGACCGCGGCACCTTGCGGCCCGCCATCTCGTCGAGCTGGTCGCCGGCGCTGACCATCTGCTCCGGGGTCAGGGAGTCCGGGTGCCAGACGTCGGCGTACTTGGCGGCGCGGCGCATCGGGCCGGGCGCATGCCCGCGCGTGCCCACCCAGATCGGCACCCGCTCGCCCTGGGCCGGGGAGGGGGCGAAGTCGAATTTCTCCAGGTCGAACCATCGGCCCTTGAAGGTGATCCGGCCGCCCTTCCAGCAGGCCAGCATCGCGTCCAGCACCTCGTTGGTGTAGGCGCCCCGTTCCTCGAAGATGTCGCCGCGGCCGACCGCCATGAACTCGCGCCGCGCCCAGCCGGCGCCCACGCCCAGGTCGACGCGTCCGCCCGACAGCACGTCGATGGTGGCGATCATCTTGGCCGTCATCACCGGGTCGCGGTAGGGCAGCACCAGCACCCCCGCGCCGATCCGCACCCGCCGGGTCTGCGCCGCCAGGTGGGCGAGGCCGGTGACCAGCTCAAGCCAGGTGGCCCCGAACCGCGTGTGCCTGAAGGCGTCGACGCCGACGAAGTGGTCGGTGAGCCACAGGCCATCCCAGCCCATGTCCTCGTAGTGCGGACCCGACTGCAGGGCCTGGACGGCGGCGCCGCCTTCGTTGGGCAGCACGAGATCAAGTCGCATGGTGGCCTCCTGGGGGATCTGGCTGCGGACGGAGAGGTCTGCGCCTCAGGCGTCGACGATGTCGAAGCGCGCGAGGTAGTCGCGGAAGTGGCCGCGGATGTCCTCTGCGGTGACGCCGAATTCCGCCAGGTCGTACTCGTGACGGCCATGCTGGCCGCGCGGGCGGTTCTCCATGCGGCGCGTCAGGTGCGCCTCGTAGTCGGGCGTGAAGGGCAGGCCGAGCTTGTCGTACAGCCTGCGGATCACGCCCAGGGTGTCGCGGCCGAGCTCGGCCTGGGTCACGTCCACGAAGCGGCGCTCGCCCAGTTTCGCGCGCGCCGCCAGGCCGCGGCGGACGCCCTCGGACTGGAAGTCCAGCAGCGCGGCCATCAGGGCGGGCTTGTCGAGGTGGTCGACGGTCCGCGCGCGCATCAACGCCGCCAGGCTGCAGACCGATGGGATGGAGAGCGCCGGGTCACGGTGGGTCCAGACGAATGTCGCCTGCGGGAACACCTCGGCCAGCGCCTCCAGCAGCATCACGTCCGGCGGGTTCTTCAGGTTCCAGTGGCGGCCCGCGCTCTTCCACTGCAGCAGCTTCAGCACCTTGGCCAGGTAGGCAAAGGCCGGCCTCATGTCGGCCGTCAGCAGCCATTGGCGGTAGCTCGGCACATTGTAGAGCGTCGGGTAGTGCAGGCTCCGGAAGGTCAGGCCCAGCAGCTGGCCGTGCTCGGACGCATCCTCGGCGTCCAGCGGCAGCATGGTCCGGAACCTCGGCTCGGCCGCGTCGCGGGCCGCGAAAGCGGCGCGGGTGGCGGCGATGCGCGGGTCCACGGGGCCGGCTGCATCGGGCGGCGGGGTCAGGCTGTTCAGCTCCCACCGGCGCACCGACCGGGCGCCCGGGTCCTCGGACATGAACTGCGACAGCGCCGTGGTGCCGGTGCGTGGCAGCCCGACCACGAAGATCTGCGGCGCCAGCTCGACGTCCAGGATTTCCGGATGGCGGCGGAACCAGTCGTCGGCGCGCAGCCGCTCGGCCAGCGAGGCCACGATCGCGGCGGCGGCGCTGGCGCGGCCGGCGTCGTTGAGGCCGGCCTCGCGCTCCAGAGCCGCGCAGCAGACCTCCAGGCCGTCCTCGAACGGATCGGGGCCGAATTGGCTGAGGCCGGTCTCGGCCTTGGCGCGGTCGATCAGGGTCTTGGGATCCAGGTGCATGCAGGTTCCTGCCGGATGTCTGTGCGGGCGGCGAAGAGCGCCGTCAGCCGTCCGCGGTGATGCTGGCCAGGCGAAGCGCCAGGTCGTCCTTGCGGGCCACCTGGGCCAGCATGACTTCGTGGTTCTGGACGACGCGCGGCACGTAGTCGTCGCCGTTGGGCCAGACCCAGAAGCGGTCGTGGCGGATCGCGTCGACGATCATCTCGCCGGCGGTCTCGGGCGAGATGCCCTCGGTGGCGCAACGGTCGCGCAAGGCTATCAGCAGCGCGCGGTCGGCGTCGCTGATGTCCTTGTCCTCGTAGAACTTCAGGGTGTCGCCAGTCATGGTGGTGGCCACCGCGCCCGGGCAGCAGACCGATACCCCGATGCCGGCGCCGACGGAGTTCAGTTCGGCCAGCAGGGCCTGCGACAGGCCGACGATGGCGTGCTTGGAAGCCGTGTAGGGGGCCTTCAGCGGCACCGGCAGCAGGCCGGCCATGGACGAGGTGTTGACGATGTGGCCGACCTCGCCGCCGGCCAGCATCCGCGGCACGAAGGCGCGCACGCCGTGGACGCAACCCATCAGGTTGACGTCGATGACCCGCCGCCAGTCCTCGAGCGGCGTCTCCCAGGCGACGCCCACCGTCGTCACGCCGGCGTTGTTGACCAGCAGGTGGACGGCGCCGAACTCGGCATAGGCCGCATCGGCCAGGGCCTCGACCGAAGGCGGCGAGGCGACGTCGGTGGGGACGCCCAGCACACGCCCGCCGGTGGTCTCGCGCAGGCGCTGCGTGGCCTGCCCGACCCGGTCGGGCGCGATGTCGGCCAGGACCACATGAGCGCCGAGGCGCGACAGCACGACGCCGAGGCCGTAGCCGATCCCGGACCCACCGCCCGTGATCACCGCCACCCGATCCTTGAACTGATCCACCGCGACACCTCCCTCGGGCGATCGGTGGTCCGCCCGCTGGCGGTCAGATACCGGACCCGGCGGAACGCGAGCCAAGGGGGGGCGCCGGCGGATTTATGCAAATCCACATGGAGCGGTCGGCAATACCTATTGGCGGCCGTCAGGCATCGCTCCTAGCGTTCTGCTCCTCCCTCCCCCTCGTGGGGAGGGACAGCGACGCGCAGCGTCGCAGGGTGGGGATGTCCGGGACCGCAACGAAAAATCGGCGACGCCCGGACGTTGCAGACTCCCCCACCCTGACCGCTTCGCGGTCGTCCCTCCCCACAAGGGGGAGGGAGGGCGCGGCCTTCGGGAGGACCCGGGACTAATGCGTTACGTGTTCTCCGAAGAGCAGTCGCTGCTGCGCACCAGCCTCGAGAAGTTCCTGGCCGCCAAGTACGACGCGCGCCGGCGCAACGCCGAGGCCGTCCGGACCGGGCTGGACCGCGCCATTTGGTCCGAGATGGCCGACCTCGGCCTGCTCGGCCTGCCGTTCGAGGAAGATCTGGGCGGCGCCGAGGGGTCGGCGCTGGACGTGTTGCTGGTGTGCGAGTCGTTCGGCCGGTCGCTGGTGGTCGAGCCCTACATCAGCGCCGTCGTGCTGGCCGGCGGCGCGTTGCGCCATGGGGCCACTGCGGCGCAGCGCGCGGACCTGATCCCGCCGATCATCGCCGGCGAGACGCTATACGCGCTGGCCTTCGCCGAGCCGCAGTCGCGCTACAACCTGAGCCACGTCGAGACCGAGGCCCGCAAGGGGGAGGGCGGCTATGTGCTCGATGGCCGCAAGTCCGTGGTCTACGGCGCGCCCAGCGCCGACGCCCTGCTGGTCGTCGCCCGCACCTCGGGCGACCTCTACGACGAGGCCGGCCTGTCGCTGTTCCTGGCGCCCAGGGATACGCCGGGCCTCACCTTTCGCGACTGCCCGACCGTCGACGGCTTCCGGGCCAGTGAGGTCACCCTGGAGAACGTGCGGCTGCCGGCATCGTCGCTGATCGGCGTCAAGGGCGGCGCATTCGCGGCGATCCGGCGGGCGGTCGACCTGGCGGTCGCCGCCAGCTGCGCGGACGTGGTCGGGGCCATGGAGGCGGTCACCGAGAAGACCACCGAGCATTGCCGCACGCGGATCGCGTTCGACCAGCCGCTCGGCAAGCTGCAGGTCGTCCAGCACCGGCTGGTGGACATGCACATCGCCTACGAGCACGCCGCCGCGCTGACGCTGAAGGCGACCCTGGCCCTGGACGGGGCCAATCCGCGCGCCGCCAGCATCGCCGTCTCGGCCGCCAAGTTCCAGGTGGGCAAGGACGCCGACTTCGTCGGCAAGAACGGGGTCCAGCTGCACGGCGCCGCCGGCATGACCGACGAGCTGGACATCGGCCGCTACTTCAAGCGCATCACCGCCCAGCGCGCCCTCTACGGCACGCCCGACCATCACCTGCGCCGCTACGTCGCGTTGAAGGCCGCCGACCGCGGCGCCGAGGCCGAGGACGACTACGATTTCGAGCTCACCGACGACGAGGCCCGGTTCCGCGACGAGATCCGCGCCTTCTTCGCCGCCAATGTCACCGACGAGATGCGCCAGGCGGCGGCCAACACGATGTGGGCGTTCGCCGAGTTCGAATACGGCGTCCAGTTCCAGAAGATCCTGCACGCCAACGGCTACGGGGCGCCCGACTGGCCGGTTGAGTACGGCGGCAAGGATTGGACGGCGGCCCAGCGGATGATCTGGGCGCTGGAATACCTTCGCAGCGGCGCGCCCGAGGTGATGCGGATGGGCCGCAACCTCTGCGCCCCCTGCATCATGGAGTTCGGCACGCCCGAGCAGAAGGCCGAGTTCCTGCCGCCGCTGCTGTCCGGCGATGACTGGTGGGCGCAGGGCTACTCCGAGCCCGGCGCCGGGTCGGACCTGGCCGCGCTGCAGACCTCGGCAGTGCGCCACGGCGACGACTATGTGGTCAACGGCTCCAAGATCTGGACCACCTACGCCCACCACGCGAACAAGATGTTCTGCCTCGTGCGCACCGACAGCCGGGGCAAGAAGCAGGCGGGGATCACCTTCCTGCTGATCGACATGGACACCCCCGGGATCGAGGTCCGGCCGCTGATCAACATCGCCGGCGACCACGAGTTCAACCAGGTGTTCTTCACCGACGTCCGGGTGCCGGTGGAGCGGCGGCTGGGCGAGGAGAATCAGGGCTGGACGGTCGCCCGGCACCTGCTCGGCCTGGAACACGGGGCCTTCCTGGTGCAGGCCAACGCCGAGACCAAGCGCCGGCTCGGCTGGGTGCGCGACGTGGCGTCCCAGGAAACCGATGGGCGCGGCGGGCGGCTGCTCGACGATCCGGACTTCGCCCGCCGCCTGGCGGAGTTGGAGATCGCCATGCAGGCGCTCGACTTCGCCGCCGGCCAGGTCTGGGGCGGAACGGGCGGCGCGGCGCCCAGCCAGCTGGTCTCCGAGCTGCTCACCATCCGCAACCGCGAGGTCGAGCAGGAGCTGACCCAGCTGGCGGTCGACGCCATCGGCTACTACGCCCTGCCGTTCGAGCCACAGGCGCGAAAGGTCGGCTCACCGATCGGGGCGGCGGGCGGCGCGCACACCCTGCTGCCGACCGCCCTCTACCTGTCGCAGCGCGCGGCCTCGATCGCGCGCGGCACCCCCGAAATCCATCGCAACAACCTGGCCCGGCGCCTGCTGCGGCTCTGAGGCGGAGACCTGACATGCTCTCGGGCGAAAAGATCCTGATGACCGGCGCGAGCGGCCTCGTCGGCATGCAGCTGGCGCGGCGCCTCGCCCGGCAGAACGAGGTCTGGGGCGTGTCGCGCTACCTGCAGGCGGGAAGCCGCGGCGACGCGATCAACGCCTGGGCCACCGGCCGGGCCGAGGTCGAGGCGATCGGCGTGACACCGTTCGCGGCCGACCTGATGGGCGACCTCTCGGGGCTGCCCACCGACTTCACCCATGTGATCCACCTGGCCCATACGCGGCTGCCGCCCGACCGGCTGCAGGAGGCGGTCCGGATCAATGCGCTGAGCGCCGGCCGCGTCATGCGCCATTGCGCCAAGGCGAAGGCGGCGCTGATCGTCTCCTCGACGGCGGTCTACACGCCGCCCGACGACGTCTGGCATTTGCTGAAGGAGGGCGATCCGCTGGGCGGCGGCCAGGCTCCGTTCCAGAACCCCACCAGCCCGGCCTCGAAGATCAGCCTGGAGGCGGTGAGCCAGTACTGCGCAACCGAGTTCGGGCTGAAGACCACGATCATGCGGCTGGGCGTCGTCTACGGCCCCGGCGGCGGCCTGCCGGTCCGCGACCTGCAGCGCGTCGCCGGCGGCGAGACCCTGGCCTTCTTCGGCGATCCCTATCCGCACACGCCGATCCACTTCGACGACATGGGCGACCAGATCGGGGCGCTGATGGACGCCGCCCGCGCCGAGGCGACGATCGTCAACTGGTGCGGTGACGAGGTGGTCACCCAGCGCGCCTGGTGCGAGCAGGCGGCGGAACTGTCGGGCAAGCCTCTGTCGTACCAGCACATCCCGGGTGCGCCGGGCGACGCCTGCGACCCAGCGAAGCGACGCTCCATCACCGGCCCATGCAAGACCGTGTTCAAGGACGCCTTCGCCGAGATCTGGCGGATACAACAGGCGGGCGGGACGGACGTCGCCCGCCAGCTCGAGATCGCCCGCAATTCGGCGGGCCGGTTCACCGGCTGACGGATCGATGACGAAAGGAAGCGGCCGATGAAGGCGGCGGTCTACTACGAGCACGGCGGGCCCGAGGTGTTCCGCTACGAGGATGTCCCCGACCCGGTCTGCCACCGCAAGGGCATCGTGATCCGCGTCGAGGCCGTCTCTGTCGAAGGCGGCGACCTGCTCGACCGCAGCGGCAACCTCTCGGCGGTCGACCCCTGTCCGCATGTGGTCGGAAGGCAGGCAGCGGGCGTGGTGGTGGAGGTCGGCTCGGAAGTCGAAGGCTTCGCGGTCGGCCAGAAGGCGGTGGCGGCGCGGCCGAACGGCAGCCACGCCGAGCTGTTCGCGGCGCCGGCCCGGACCTCCTGGGTGATCCCCGACGGGCTGGAGACGTTCAAGGCGGCCGCCGTGCCAGTGGCCTTCGGCACGGCCCATGAGGCGCTGTTCCACTTCGGCCAGATGCAGCCCGGCGACACGGTGCTGGTCCAGGCGGGGTCCAGCGGGGTCGGCCTGGCGGCGATCCAGATCGCCCGGCGCGCCGGGGCCGGCCGGATCCTGGCCACCGGCTCGTCGGACGAACGCCTGGCGCGACTGCGGCCGCTCGGGCTCAACGACGCCATCAACTACCGCCGCGTCGATGTGGCCGAAGAGGTCCGCCGCCTCACCGACGGCAAGGGCGTCGACATCGTCATCGACACCGTGGGCGGCGACACCATGCAGGGGTCGATCCAGTCCCTGGCGTTTCGGGGCCGGCTGGTGGCCGCCGGCCAGGCCAGCCGCGCGCCGGTCAACGTCGACCTGGCCCGCCTCTACACCCAGGGCCTGACGGTCGTCGGGTTGAAGCTGGATATCGCCGGCCCCCGCGTCCACGGCATCATCGGCGACCTGCTGGCCGGCTGCGCGCGCGGCGACTACCAGGTCTTCCTCGACCGCAGCTTCCCGCTGTCCGAGGCCGCCGCCGCGCACGCCTACATCGAGAACCGCTCCGCATTCGGCCGGGTGCTGCTGATCCCCTAGCTGCGGGACAGTCAGATAGTTCTCGCATCACTGCCCGGCCCGCGCGCCTTAGCCCGCTCCTTCAGGCGCGCCTATTTTCCCGACCTACAGGGAGGCGCCCATGTCGGAAGCAGACGCCTGGATCAGGCGGATCGCCAGTCTCGACCCGACGGCGGTCGAGCTCTACTTCGGTGACCAGGAATATACCTGGGCCGATCTGACCCGCTTCGCCGACGCCCTGGAGCAGGCGCTGGACGCCGCCGGGACGCCGCCCGCCGCGCCGGTGGCCTGGGTGGCGCGCAATCATCCCAGCCTGGTGGCTGCGTCGCTCGGCCTGCTGTTCGGCGGCTACTGCATCTCGCCGATCAATCCGCACGTACCGCCGGCCAAGCTGGCCCATGATGTGCGCAGCTTCAACATGGCGGCGGTGGTTGCCGCGCCGGAAGACTGGACGCCGGAATTGATCGCGGCCGCGCGGGAGATCGGCGCGGCGGGATTCTCGCTGGACCTGGGCGCAGATGAGCCGATCCAGGCGATCGACGGATTGGCGCGGGTCGGGCCCGGACCCTTCCGCACCCTGCCGCCGGGCACGGTAATCGAGCGGATCAGCAGCGGCACCACCGGCGAGCCGAAGCGCTTCCCTGTCACCGCCCAGAACTTCATGAAGGGCCTGGCGCTGGCCGGCTCCAACGAGCCGGGCGCGAAGATCGAGGCGTCGCTGAAGCGATCGCCGGCGATCGTCTCCAACACCTTTGCCCACTCCGCGGGGCTCTGGGAGATCATGACCGCCTTCTTCCACGGCCGGCCGATCGCCCTGCACGAGCGGTTCACGGTGGAGGGCTGGCACAGGTCGGTGCGCCGGTTCCGGCCCAAGGCGGCCAGCCTGCTGCCGGCGATGGTGACCATGGTGCTGGAGGCCGACCTGCCGCCCGAGGACCTGTCGTCGATCGTGGTGGTGCGCTCCAGCTCGGCGCCCCTGCCGGTGGAGACACAGGCCGCGTTCGAGGACAAGTACGGCATCCCGGTGCTGGTCGACTACAGCGCCTCGGAATTCATGGGCGGCATCTCGATCTGGTCCCTGGCCGATCACCGCCGCTTCGGGGCCAGCAAGCGCGGCTCGGTCGGGCGGCTGAAGCCGGACGTCCAGGGCAAGGTCACCGACCCAGACACGGGTGACGAGCTGCCGCCGGGCGAGGTCGGCGTGCTGACCCTGAAGACCCCGCGCCACGGCCCTGACTGGGTCAAGACCACCGACCTGGCGATCCTCGACGCCGACGGCTTCCTGTTTCTGAAGGGGCGGGCCGACGAGGCGATCAACCGCGGCGGGTTCAAGATCCTGCCCGAGCAGGTGGCCGACGTGATCCGGCTGCACGAGGGCGTGCGCGAGGTGGCGGTGCTGGCGATCAAGGACCCGCGGCTGGGCGAGGCGCCGATGGCTGTGGTCGAACCCTATCCCGACCGCCCGCGGCCGACCCCCGAGGACTTGGCCGCCTTCGTGCGCCAGCATCTGCCGCCCTACTACGTGCCGGTGGCCTTCGAGTACGTGGACGAGATGCCGCGGACCAACTCGCTGAAGGTCAGCCGCCCGGCGCTGCGCGAGGCCCTGAAGCACAAGCACCAGTTCTAGCTAGCGCGCGCCCCGCAACAAAAACAGTGTCATCCCGGAAAGCCGCGGCAGCGGCTTGTCCGGGATCTCATCGCAGGCTGCAGGCAGGATCCCGGACAGCGGCTTCGCCGCTTCCGGGATGACAAAACTGGTTGGCGCAAATGGCCGGCGGGCGGATGCATAAATGCCCCGCGTACGCGCCTTGGTCGGCGCTGCGCCGGCTGGCTACGCTCTCTGCAGGTGGACGTCGATCCGGCCTTCCATTTTGCGGCCTGACGGAGCTGAGATTTCAGGGCGGGACCTTGCTGTCCCGTCATAGCGGTATTCACGCCTGATTGGCCCTGCGCTGATCGAACAGGCGCATGGCAGATCAGAAGAGGATTCCGATGAAGGATTATTCCGAGTTCAAGGCCCTGCTGGTGGAGCAGGCCGGCCCGGACGGCGAGGTGTTCGTCGTCTCCATCAACCGCCCGGACCGCATGAATGCGGTCGACCCCGAAAGCCACACCCAGATCGGCCGCATCTGGCGCGAGCTCGACCGCGACCCGGATTGCCGCGCGATCCTGTTCACCGGCGTCGGCCGCGCCTTCTGCACCGGCCTCGACTTCAAGGGCGACCACGGCGCGCCCAGCGCCAAGGGGCCGCAATACCGCAGCATGCGCGCCCGTCCCGGCGCCTCGAAGATCGTCGACTACATCCTCGAGGTCGAGAAGCCGATCGTGACGGCCATCAACGGCCCGGCCATGGGCCTGGGCTTCATCCTGGCCATGCTCGGCGACATCACCGTGGCCAGCGATGAGGCCACCATGGGCGACACCCACATCAACATGGGCATCACCCCCGGCGACGGCGGCATCCTGCTGCTGCCGATGCTGCTGGGCATGAACCGGGCCAAGCAGATGCTGATGCTGGGCGAGGTGCTGACCGGCAAGCAGGCGGCGGAGATCGGCCTCGTCAACTACTCGGTGCCGGCCGACCAGCTGCGCGAGCGCGCCCTCGACATCGCCGTGCGGCTGGCCAGCAAGGCGCCCTACGCCATGAAGACCACCAAGGCGGCCCTGCACATGATCCTGCGCCGCCGCGCCCTCGACGTGCTCGACCTCAGCCACCTCTACGAACAGCTGGCCATGCGCACCGAGGATCACCGCGAGGGCATCAAGGCGTTCAAGGAAAAGCGCTCGCCCAAATACATCGGGCGTTGAGCGGCGCGTCCGGAAGAGGCGGCCTGCGAGGGAGGACAGTGAACATGGCGACGACCGTAGCGGAGCGCCGGGATGTGCCTGCGGAGCTGGTCCACAGGTGGGATCCGCATAACGATCCCGACGCAGCGGCGTGCCCCTTCCTCGCCGGCGCCAAGCTGAAGGACGCGCCGCCGGTGTTCTTCAACCCCGGCGAGGAGGACGCTCGCGCCCGCGGCCTCGGCGGCATGTGGATCGTCAACGGCTACGAACTGCAGCGCGAGGTCCTGCTCAACGCGGAAGTCTTCTCCAGCTACGCGATCACCGGCTTCGCCACCCTGCTCGGCGAGGACTGGCTGATGACGCCGATCGAGCTGGATCAGCCCGAGCACACGCAATACCGAATGCTGCTCAACCCGCTGTTCTCGCCGGCGCGGATCAACGACCTGGAAGTCGGGGTCCGCCAGCAGGCCGTGGAGCTGATCGAGAAGGTCCGCGGCAACGGCGGCTGCGAGTTCATGGACGCGTTCGGCCGGCCGTTCCCGGTCGGCGTGTTCATGCGGCTGATGGGCCTGCCGCTGGAAGAGACGCCCCTGTTCCTGCAGTGGGAGGAAGAGCTGCTGCGCGGCGCGACCATCGCGGACCGGGCGGCGGCCGCGCGGGCGATCAAGGCCTATCTGCTCGACCTGATCGCCGAACGTCGCGCCCGGCCGACGAACGACATGGTCAGCTTCGTGGTCACCAGCACGATCGACGGCAAGCCGATCCCGGATGACCGGGTGCTCGGAATCTGCTGCCTGTTCTACGTGGGCGGCCTCGACACCGTGGCCGCGACCCTGGGTTTCAGCTTCCGCGAACTGGCCATCCGGCCGGAGCTGCAGCAGCAGCTGCGGAGCAATCCGGCCCTGATTCCGGACGCCGTCGAGGAACTGATCCGCGCCTTCGGAGTGGTGACCACCCACCGCCATCTTTCGCGCGACTACGAATTCCACGGCGCCAGGATGAAGAAGGGCGATCTGGTCGCCATCACGCTCGGCCTGGCCTCCCGCGACGGCGCCGAATACGCCAACCCGGACGTGGTCGATTTCCGGCGCGAGAACACCCGCAACATCTCCTTTTCGGCCGGTCCGCACCGCTGCATCGGCTCGCACCTGGCTCGGCGCGAGATCAAGATCGCCCTGGAGGAATGGATGACCCGGGTTCCTGAATTCGGGCTGAAGCCCGGCGACCCGCCCGTGGCGCACTCGATGGGCGTCTGGGGTGTGGACCATCTGCCGCTGGTCTGGTGAACTCGGGAAGTCGATCGGATCGGCGCCGCCTCGGATATTGCGACGCAACTTGCTTTCGCTCGGGGCTTCTGCGATCAAGTCAGGGCGACAAAGTAAGCCCAAACAAATGGCCTAAGAAGCCGGCGCCGGTGTTGAACAGATGTTCGATCTCGATCTGCTGCTGAGATTTGCGGTGGTGGCCGAGGAGCTTTCCTTCACCAAGGCCGCCACGCGCCTGCACGTCGACCAGCCCTGGCTGTCGCGCCAGATCCAGCGGCTGGAAAACCAGCTCGGCTTTCCGCTGTTCATTCGCAGCACGCGCTCGGTCACCCTGACCAACGAGGGCCATGTGCTGCTGGCGCAGGTGGGCGAGCTGGCCCTTGTCGCCGACAAGACCCGCGCCACGATCCGCGAAATGATCCGCTCGTACAACGAGTTGATCGTCGTCGGCGTGAACCCGACCACCTACTGGCTGCCGGAGCGCTACAAGGTCATCGAACGATTCCAGGCCAGGTTCGGCCCGAGCAGCGTCAAGCTGGTCAGCAACTACAAGCCGCGCCTGATCTCCAAGCTCCGCAAGCACCTGCTGGACGTTGCGGTGATCCCCGAGCCGTTCGATTTCCACGATCTCGAGGCCCTGGTCATCCATCGGTCGGAAGCCAGCCTGCTGGTGCCCCCGGACGACCCGCTGGCGACGCGCGAGTCCGTCGACATCTCCGAGTTGGCAGGCAAGCGGATCGCGACCACCAACCCGAACCTCGGAGCCGAGCTCCACCAGCGCAAGTTCGGCCGCTTCATCGACGCTGGCGCCATTCCGGTGGTCATTCCCGAAGGCGACTCGGCGCTGACCTACGTCGCCAGTGTGCAGAAGCTGCTGATCGTCGTGCTGTCCTGGCCCGACTGCGACCTGATCCCGCCGCCGAACTTCGTCCATGTGCGGCTGACCGCGGCCCCGGTCGTGCAATTCGCCCTGGTGCGCCGGCGCGAGCCGCCGCGCTCGCTGCTCAACCGCTTCTGGGAGATGGCCCGCGCCGTTTCGGTCGAGGCCCTGGCGGACGCGCCGGCGGCATAGGCCGTGCGTGCTTCGAGACGCGCTCTTCGAGCACTCCTCAGCATGACGAAGTTTTCGATGTCCGCTTATTCCCGTCATCCTGAGGAGGCCGCGTCGCGGCCGTCTCGAAGGACGCACGCAAGTCTCGTCAGATCGCGTCGAAGTACTCGATGTGCGGGCCGTCGGCGAACAGGCCCTGGGTGCGTTCCCACATGACCTTGGCATGGTCGGAGTTCCGGTGCGCCATCAGCGCGTCCTGGTCGCGGTACAGCTCCAGGATCAGGTAGCTGTCCGGGTCCGTCTGGCTCTTCACCACCTGGTAGAGCAGGTTGCCGGGCTCGTTCGTGCGCACGGCGTTCGTCGCCCAGGCAAAGGCCTCCTCGAGATCGGCGTTGCGGCCTTCATTCGGCCGCATGGTAACGACGAGCGCCAACATCTCCGGCTTTCCCCACGCCAAAACGCATTGTCACTGCGATTTATACCGTGACCATCGCGCTACGTGAAGATAATATACCCTAAGTTAGAGAACTAATTCCGAATTAGACTTATGTCCGGGAGGATAAGAACTTATGTCTGAACTTCAGCAATCTCGCCGCGACGACCTGGCCGGGCGCGCGGTGCTGATCACCGGGGCCGGCGACGGGCTGGGTCGGGCCTATGCGCTGGACATCGCGCGGCACGGCGCCTCGGTGCTGGTCAACGACGTCAACGCCGACACGGCCGGGCGTGTGGTCGAGGAGATCCGCGCGGCCGGCGGCGTCGCCGAGGCCGACGTGCGGCCGATCGGGACCCCGGAAGCCGGGGAGGGCGTGGTCGAGGCCTGCGTGAGAGCGTTCGGCCGGATCGATGGCCTGATCACCAACGCCGGCATCTTCACCCAGGCGCTGCCGTGGGACATGGCGCCCGAGCGGGCCGAGGCCATCGTGCGGGTCAACCTGCTGGGCGTGCTGCACAACGGGGTCGCGGCCCTGAAGCGGATGAAGGCGGCGGGCCGCGGCGCGATCGTCAACATCGTCTCGGCCTCGATGTTCGGCCTGCCGGAGATGAGCGTCTACGGCGCCACCAAGGGCGGCGTCCTGTCCATGACCTACGCCTGGGCCAAGGCGGTCGAGGGGACCGGCGTGCATGTGCATGGCCTGTCGCCGTTCGCGGTCACCGCCATGAACCTGCAGTCCACGCCCGACTTCCTGTCAGCTTCCAAGCCGGAGGACGTCGCCCCGCTCGCGACCTTCCTGGTCAGCGACCAGGCGGCGCACCTGAACGGCAGGATCATCCGCCTGACCGCCGACAAGCTGCACGTGCTGGAGCCGGCGAAGTTCGGCCCGCCGCTCGGCGAGCAGAAGGTGTGGGATCTGGAATCGATCTCGGCGGCGTTGGCGGGGGTGTGAGCGTAGCAGTCCCTTCTCCCCTCGCGGGAGAAGGTGTCGCGTAGCGACGGATGAGGGGAGCGCTGACGCGGGGGGTGCGTTGCAAAGAGAACCCCTCCGTCGGCGCGGCCCATCAACCGGCGGGTATCCGTCCGCCACCTTCTCCCGCGAGGGGAGAGGGAAACACGCGTGACAGGCGGAGCAGCGTCACCCTCGCCGCGTTACGTTCCTCGGATACCGCCGGTCGAACGCCGCCGTGCGCGCCGCCAGCTGCTGCGCCCGCTCCGCCGCTGACACGGCCCGCACGTCCTGGTGCAGCACCGCGCCCAGCTCCGACAGCTTCACCCTGGTGATCTTCACGCTGTCCTCGGTGAGCGCGCGGGGGCCGTGCGGGAAGCCCTGCCAGCGGATCTGCAGGCTGCCCTGCAGGTGGCCGCTGGTGTCGCCCCAGTTGTGCACGCCGGGGTCCTGCGCGCTGACCACATAGGTGAACGACCCGTCTGCGTTCGGGACCGCCTGGGTGTTGTTCAGGCTGCCGGTGCGGCTGCGGAACTCCTCGGTCTGCAGCCAGCAGTTCTGCAGGGCCAGGCACATGTAGGTGGCGTCCATCCGGTCGGCGTGGATGACCAGCGCCTCGTCCTCGGCCAGGTCGTAGTTGCCGCGGGTGGTGAGCTTGGTGCCCAGGCCCGTCACCTCGACGCCGCGCACCGGCGGGCGCGCCGTGTTGGGCGCCCGGCCGAAGAACACCGTCTCGGTGAAGCTGTTCCAGAACCTGATGAATTCCGGCAGCTCGGCGACGACAAGGTCGGCGATCTGGTCGGTGGACTTCGGCTGCGGGGTGAACCGGTCGACGCGCCGGATCTCGAAATAGACAGGGTTCTCGCGCGCCCAGTCCAGCAGGGTGTCGCGCAGCGACATGCGCGCCGCGCCTTCGCGCAGCCGCAGGTGGTTCGGGCGACCGCCCGCGGGATCGGAGTCCACCGTGATCAGGAACGATCCATCGGGCTCGGCGTGCAGGTCGGCGAAACTGAACAGCACCGGCCCCAGGGCGTCCCAGGCGACCTGCTTGGGGCCGGCGCCGCCGCCGTCCGGATTGACCTCCAGGGTGGTGTCGCCGGGCCCGGGCGCGAACAGGCGGCCGCGGATCTCGTAGCGGGCGTCGGCGTGCATACCGATCCGGCGGTAGACGTTGTCGGGGTTGTTGCCGGTGCCGAAGCTGCACGGCGTCTCGAAGCCGAACCAGTCGTGGGCCGGCACGCAGTCGGTGAGGATGTGCGGGGTCTGAGGATCGCTCTCGGTCACCGTCCGCAGGATGAAGCCGAACATGATCTGGTCGCGGGCGCTCTGCCAGGTGGCGAGGCCTGCGGGGCGGCGGCCGGAAGGCGTATCCAGGAACAGGGGCTCCAGCGCCTGACGGGCGGCCTGCACACGCGGCATGTTCCAGATCTCAACCGCCCACCGCTCGACCGATTGCTGGTCCGGCGTTGCCAGCACGGCGCCGGGCCAGGCCGGTTGCGCGCGGACGGAAGCCGCTGCCGGGGCCGCGATCAGCGCGCCGGGCGCCAGCGCCCCGCCGCCGATGCCGGTGGTGACCGCGCGCCGCGAGAGATGGGCCAAGCGGTCGTCGTTGCTGTCGTCCACGATATGCTCCCGCGACCTAGAAATCGGTGCCGCCGTCGATGTTGATGATCGCCCCGTTCAGGTAGCCGGCCCGCTCGGAGAGCAGGAAGGCGATCAGCTCGCCGGCCTCGTTCGGCTGGCCTGGCCGGCCCATCGCCACCGGCATCTTGAATTCCTCGGCGATCAGGTAGCGGCCGGCGGCCGCCCGGTCGAAGCCGCGTTCCTCCACCAGCCTGTCGAGCATGGCGTTGACGCGGACGGTCGCGAAGGAGCCAGGACAGACGCAGTTGGCCCGGATGCCCTGGCCCCCGTAGGTCTTGGCGACGTTCTTGGTGAAGTTGGTGATCGCCGCCTTCAGCGACGCGTAGGGGAACAGGAACGACTTCGCCGCCCGCGCCGAATAGGCCCCGATGGTGACGATCTGGCCGCCGCCCGCCTCCAGCATCGCCGGCAGGACCGCCCGAGCCGCCCGCACGGTCCCCATCAGGACGTCCTGGAAATTGTATTCCCAGTCCTCATCCGAAGCTTCGAGGATAGTGCCGTTGTGGTAGGTCAGGCCGCTGGCGGCCAGCATGCCGCGCGGCGGGCCGAAGCGCTCCAGCGAGGCGGCGACCACCTTCTCGACCGCGCCCGGCGTCATGGCGTCCGCGGGGGCGGCCAGCACCTCGACGCCGAATTCGTCGGTGAGTCGCCGCGCCGTGGCGGTCAGCTCGGACTCGGTGCGGCTCATCAGGGTGAGTTTCGCGCCCTCGGCGGCCAGCAACCGCGCCGTCTCGTAGCCCATGCCGCGCGATCCCCCGAGGATCACATAGGACTTGCCCCTGACTCCCAGATCCACGGCGCTTCTCCCGATCGGACAGATTTGGCCCGCGCGGCGGGCGACGCTTTCCCCAGGTCTGCGTGATTAGTGAGAGAATGTCAATTAATGGGCTTCGTTAAAGAGCGAATGTCACCGTATATCGAACGGTCCATCATGTTTTGCGCCTCCGGGGCGCAGCCGCCTCGGAATGGCGCAGGCAGGCGGAGGTCCTGCGGCCCGCAGGCCGAGCGCGTGCGCGGGTCGGCCGCGAAAAATGATGTAGAATTTGCATAGACGGCCAATTGCTACCCCTTAGCCGCCTTGCGACAGGGTACGCATATTTCGCGCACCAAGACGGCAAGCTGTGACTTCGTCCAATGCCTGCGAGTTAAGCACAAGCCCAAGTCAAGCCGCGAAAGACGTAGCGATGTCAGACCTCGAAGTCTGACAAAGCCCGCCTGTGCGCTTTTGCGCAGCGGTGACACTTGGTCGGTGTCGGAACTCACGCCGCCCGCGTAGCAGAAGCTGCGATGTGGGAGGTTGGGATTGAGTGGAAGTCAGGCGGACGTCTGGCGCCCATAAGAACCTGACAAGGGGGGAACCATGCGTAGCAACTACAGATACGGTCTTCTGGCCGCGGCGTCCTTGCTGGCCTTCGCCGCGTCGGAGGCGTCGGCGGCCGAACCTACCGCGGAGGGTATCGCGCTGCCCGATGTGGTGGTGACCGCCCGGCGGACCCAGGAAGCGGCCCAGACCGTGCCGATCACCCTGAGCGCCGTGAGCGCCGCCCAGATGCGCCGGAACAACATCCAGAACATCGCCGACGTGCAGCACGTCGTGCCGGGACTGACGGTCAACCAGGGCGTCGGCGGGGCGGCCACGGTCGCCCTGGCCATCCGCGGCCAGGTCGCGGGCGACAACCTGTTGACCGTCGACCCCGCGGTCGGTGTCTACATCGACGAGGTGCTGGTGCCGCGCGGCGTGGGCCTGCGCCCCGCCCAGTTCGACCTGGCGTCGGTGGAAGTGCTCGAGGGACCTCAAGGCACCCTGTTCGGCAAGAACACCACCGGCGGCGCGCTGGTCCTTTCCACCACCCGGCCGCACCAGAATGTCGGCGGCTACGTCGACGCCCAGTTCACCACCTACAACGGCATTCGTACGACGGCGGCGATCGACCTGCCGCTGATCAGCGACAAGCTTCTGACCCGGATCGCGGTATCGCGGGTCACCCGAGACGGGTTCGGCCACGACGCCCGCGGCGCCGACACCAACAGCGAGAACATGGACGCCGTCCGCGCGTCGGTGATCTGGCGCCCGGACAGCGACGTCGAGGTGTTCGGGTCGTTCGAGGCCGACCGTTCGCGGGCGCGGCCGGAGAACTCCCAGTTGGCCTACGTCAACGGCTGCACCGGTCCGAACCAGTGCAGCGGGGTGCCTCTGACGACCGCGCTCGGGAGCCCGCTGCCGCGCTACGACGCCAGCGGCAACCTGATCCCCGGGACCTACGGCCTTGGCCTCTCGGCCACGGTGTTCAGCGAGGTGGTGGCCGAGCAGGGGCTGGCGCAGACCTCGGCCAACCAGAGCGCAGCGCAGACGCTGCTGTCGACCTTCCTGCCCGGCGGGTCGAACTTCCCGGGCTTCTACAACACCGCCAATGCGCTGCAGAACACCTACGACAACTTCAACGGCGCCTCGGGCACACTGCAGGTGAACGTCACCAAGTTCGGGCACACCTTCCGCTCGATCACCGGCTACCGCTTTGCCTCGCGCAAGTCGGCGAACCTCTACTCGCCGTTCAACATCCCCGGCCCGACGCTCACGACCCTCACCCTGCCCGACGGCGTGGTGATTGACCGGATCACGGCCATCGGCGGCTTCCTCGAGACCCATAGCCACAGCTTCACCCAGGAATTCCAGGTCCAGCGCCGCGACAGCCATTTCCTGGAATACACCCTGGGCGCCTTCTTCCAGTCGGAAGTGGGCGACGACGGTGGCCATTCCCTGCAGGCGCCGGCGCTGTCACCGGCGGCGGCGCCGGTGGTGAACGACGGCTACGTCCGCAACAAGAGCGCGTCGGTCTACGGCCAGTTCATCTACCACGTGCTGCCGACCGTGCGCCTGACCGGCGGCGTCCGCTTCACGCGGGACGACAAGTCGATCGACGCCCACACCGGCTCGGGCATCGGTCCGCCCTTCGCCACCGGCGTGATCAATGCGGTGGCCAACCCGGCCCTCGCCACCCAGGCTGCGGCCGCTCTGCTCGCGCCCGGCGAGAACTGCACGCTCGCCCCGACCCTGCTGCCGTCGACGGCGACACCGTATCTGACCGTGATCACCGCGGCAGGCACGCGGGCCTTCTACTCCCGCGACTACAGCGTCTGCACCGCGTTCCGCCGGCAGACCTTCAGCTCGGTCAACTGGCTGGCCAGCGTCGACTGGCGCCCGACCGACCGCCTGATGTTCTACGGCAAGGTCGCCACCGGCTACAAAGGCGGCGGCTTCAATCTGCGCCTGACCAATGCGGCCGGCCTGACACCCTTCCAGCCGGAAACGACCATCGAGTACGAAGTCGGGCTGAAGTCGACCTGGCTGGATGGTCGACTGCGGGTCAATGCCGACACCTACTACACCGACTATTCGAACATTCAGCGCAACCAGGTGGTCGCCACCGTCATCAACGGCGCCGTGGGCACCGCCAGCGTCATCGGCAACGCCGCCAAGGCCAAGATCTACGGCGTCGAAGCCACCGCTTCCGTTGTGCCCCTGGACGGCCTGACCCTGTCGGCCTCGTTCAGCTGGATGCACGCCAAGTACACCAGCTACCGGGTGCCGGTGGCCTTCGATTCGGTGACGGGCGCGCCGACCGCGTACAACGATCTCTCCTACCTGTCGTTCCCGCTGCCCACGGGCGCCAACCTGCCGGCCATCCAGTACAGCCTGACCGCCGACTACCAGCGCCCGATCCCCTGGGGGCGTCTGACCCTCACGGCCAACTGGTCCTGGCAATCGGAACAGCCGTATCCGGACATCGTGCTGAAGCAGTTCCTGCAGATCCACGCCTACGGCCTGTTGAACCTGCAGGCGGCAGTCCACGTCGACAGCATCGACACCACCTTCAGCGTCTTCGCCCGCAACGCCCTGAATCAGAAGTATTTCACCGGCTTCAACGACACGTCGGCGTCCTTCGGATACTCGTTCAACTTCACCGGCGAGCCCGTGGTTGTTGGACTGGGCGTGCGCAAAGAGTTCTAGTGGCGTAGCGGCGGGTCCCGGGCGCGGGACCCGTCGCGCGTACAAACGAGGTCATCGATGACAGATCAGCCGCGGCCCGTGCGAGCCAAGGTCACGCTCGGCCATTCGGATATCGAG
>Ga0105240_10001350_pt1 | contig 42116 bp, 40 predicted proteins | sample KBSC54metaG_FD_80426 | JGI IMG/M metagenome (GOLD analysis project Ga0105240, IMG submission 80426) | Corn rhizosphere microbial communities from Kellogg Biological Station, Michigan, USA - KBS C5-4 metaG | ecosystem: Host-associated > Plants > Roots > Rhizosphere > Soil | place: Michigan, USA... | reverse complement strand
TGGCATCACCGGGTTGGCACTGAATTTGGAAGAAACCGAGGTCGGCGCCATTATCCTGGGCGATTACACCAGCATCAAAGAGGGGCAGGAAGTCAAGACCACCGGCAAGCTGCTCCAGGTTCCCGTCGGGAAGGGACTGTTGGGGCGCGTTGTCAACGTTCTGGGCGAGCCCGTGGACGGCAAGGGACCGGTGCGCGCTGAGACGACCTATCCGGTCGAGAAGATTGCCGCGGGCATTATCCGCCGCAAATCGGTCACCCAGCCCGTTCAGACAGGCATCATGGCCGTCGACGCCATGATTCCCATCGGACGTGGCCAACGCGAATTAATCATCGGCGACCGCTCCACCGGAAAAACCACGATCTGCGTGGACACGATTATCAACCAGGCCCGGATGAACAAGGCCGCCGAGACGAGTGGCGACAAGGAATACCGGCCGCTTTATTGCATCTACGTCGCGATCGGGCAGAAGCAATCCAATATCGCCCGGGTGATCAGCGTGTTGGAGGAACAAGGGGCGATGCCGTATACCATCATCGTTGCGGCACCGGCTTCCGAGTCAGCCACCAACCAGTACCTGGCCCCGTTTGCGGGCACGGCGATGGGCGAATGGTTCATGGACCACGGAATGGACGCCTTGATCGTCTATGATGATCTTTCCAAGCACGCCGTGGCGTACCGCCAGGTTTCACTGATTTTGAAGCGACCCTCGGGCCGCGAAGCCTACCCCGGGGATGTGTTTTACCTGCACAGCCGCCTGCTCGAACGCTCAGCGCGCTTAAGCGAAAAGTATGGCAACGGATCATTGACCGGGCTGCCCATCATCGAGACTCAGGCGGGGGACGTTTCCGCTTACATCCCCACCAACGTGATTTCCATCACCGACGGGCAAATTTACCTGGAAACAGACTTGTTTTATCAAGGTGTCCGCCCGGCCATTTCGGTGGGTCTATCAGTTTCGCGCGTCGGTTCCGCCGCGCAGATCAAGGCCATGAAACAAGTCGCCGGACGCTTGAAGGGCGACCTGGCACAGTTCCGCGAATTAGCAGCCTTTGCCCAGTTTGGTTCCGACCTCGACGCCAAAACCCAGGCGCAAATCGAGCGCGGCAAGCGGATCATCGAAGTGTTCAAGCAACCTCAATACAACCCCATTTTGGTCGAAGTCCAGGCCGCGATTCTGTGGGCGGTCCAAAACGGGTATATGGACGACGTGCCGGTCGATCGGGTCAAGGAATTCCAGAACAAGCTGACGGAATATTTCACGAGCCGGAAAGCGGAATTGATGGGGCGGATTGCGAAAGAAAAGTCCATCAGCGATGCCATCACGGCGGAGCTCAAGACCGTCGTCACGGAGTTCAAAGAGACCTATAAGCCTTAACGACCTGCAGCCTGGTTAGCCAGCCGCTCCGGATCACTCACAATGCCTAGCACTCGCGACATTCGACGCCGCATCCGATCGATCAAGAACACCGCCCAGATCACGAAGGCGATGCAGATGGTGGCGGCCTCCAAGATGCGCAAGGCTCAACAATCGGCGCTCGCGGGGCGGCCCTATGCCTCCCTCATGAACGAAGTTTTGGGCAACGTCACCACTTACGCGGGCGATTTCATCCACCCGCTCATGGAAAAGCGCGAGGTGCGCAAGCGTTGCGTCATCCTGATCAGCACCGACAAAGGCCTTTGCGGAGCGCTCAACAGCAACCTCATGCGCGAGGCGGCCAAATTTCCGAAGGAAAGCACGACCTACGTTACGGCCGGGCGCAAAGCCGGCCAATTTGTGGCCCGCACCAAGCGCTCGTTGACCGCTGAATTCACTTATAAGGACGCGCCGCTGTTCAGCGAAGCGCGTGCGATTTGCCGGTTTGCTCGTGACCTGTTTCTCAAGAACGAGGTCGATGAAGTCCAGATACTGTTCACCGATTTTGTTTCCACGCTGGATCAGCGTCCGAAGGCGCTGCCGCTGCTCCCGGTTGCGGAGATCAAGACGGTGGCCGCCGGAATGCACAGCCACGCCGAGTCCGGGCCACTGATGAAAGACACCACCGAGTTCCTGTTTGAACCGTCCGCGGACGAGGTCCTGGGCTCGCTGCTGCCGCACTACCTGAATTTCCGGGTTTACCAGATTTTGTTGGAAGCCAAAGCCAGCGAGCACAGCGCCCGGATGGTGGCGATGAAGAACGCCACCGACAATGCCACGCAACTCATCAAGGATCTGACCCTCGAATATAACAAGCTGCGCCAGGCGAATATCACGAAGGAATTGCTCGAGATCTCCAGCGCCGCCATGGCACTTGGCTAACCCGCATCGCAACCAATCCCCAAGAAGTATGAACAAAGGTAAAATCGTTCAAGTCATCGGCCCGGTAGTCGATGTTGAATTCCCACAGCCCTTGCCGGCCATCTATAATGCGTTGACGGTGGCCACCGACTCCGGGACTGGTCCCGGCAAGCTGACGCTCGAAGTGCAGCAACACCTGGGCGATGACTGGGTCCGGACCGTGGCGATGTCCAGCACCGAGGGGCTGAAACGCGGCTTCGAGGTGGTCGACACCGGCGGCCCCATTTCCATGCCCGTCGGGGCCGGGGTCATGGGACGAGTTTTTGACGTGACCGGTAATCCGGTGGATGAGCGAGGGCCAGTGAAGGTTGAGAAGTATTATCCCATTCACCGCCCTGCCCCGGCGCTCGTTGACCAATCAACCTCCCCCCAGGTGCTCACGACGGGGATCAAGGTCATCGATCTCATCTGCCCCTTCCTTAAAGGCGGCAAGGTCGGCGCGTTCGGTGGGGCCGGCGTCGGCAAGACCGTCGTGATCATGGAATTGATCAACAATATCGCCAAGCTGCACGGCGGCGTTTCGGTATTTGCCGGTGTCGGCGAGAGGACACGCGAAGGCAATGACCTTTACACCGAAATGTCGGAGGCCGGCGTTATCAAGCAAGACAATCTGGCGGAATCCAAAATCGCCCTGGTGTATGGCCAGATGAACGAGCCACCCGGCGCTCGTCTCCGCGTGGCCCTGTCTGGGCTGGCCATTACCGAGTACTTCCGCGATGAGAAGAACCAGGATGTGTTGTTGTTCATCGACAACATCTTTCGCTTCTCTCAGGCGGGATCCGAGGTTTCGGCCCTGCTTGGGCGCACGCCCAGCGCGGTCGGCTACCAGCCAACGCTGGCCGCCGAGATGGGTGATTTGCAGGAGCGGATTACGTCCACCAAGAAGGGCTCGATCACCTCGTTCCAGGCCGTGTATGTGCCGGCCGACGACCTGACCGACCCCGCCCCGGCCACCACCTTTGCGCACCTGGACGCCACGATCGTTTTGGAACGCTCCATTGCCGAACTGGGCATCTACCCCGCCGTGGATCCATTGTCATCCACCTCCCGGGCCCTGGCCCCCGAAATCGTCGGCAAAGAACACTATGACGTCGCCCGCGGCGTTCAGCGCGTCCTCCAGCGCTACAAGGACCTCCAGGATATCATCGCCATTCTCGGCATGGACGAACTCTCGCCCGATGACAAATTGACCGTGTTCCGCGCGCGGAAGATCCAACGCTTCCTCAGCCAACCGTTCAGTGTCGCGGAAGTGTTTACCGGCCGGCCCGGCAAGCAGGTGCCCGTGGCGGAAACCGTTCGCGGCTTCAAAGAAATCCTGGACGGCAAGCATGATGACGTCGGCGAGGGTAACTTCTACATGAAGGGCGGTATCGAGGAAATCAAGGAAAGCTGATGAAAGCAACATGGCTGCTACGCTGAAATTGGAAATCGTCACCCCGGATGCCAAAGCCTTCTCGGAAGATGTCGAGATGGTGACTCTCCCGGCGGTGGAGGGTGAGATGGGGGTGTACCCCCAGCACATTCCTCTGCTGACCGAAATTGTGGCGGGGGAATTAATCGCCCGCAAAGATGGCCGTGATTACCTGCTGGCGGTGGGTGAAGGGTTTGTCGAAATCACCGGAGAACGAGTAGCCATAATGACCGATATGGCGATCCGCGCTGAAAACATCGACGAGGCCAAAGCGGAGGAGGCTCGCCGGCGGGCCGAAGCCCGGCTGGCCGAACACCTGGAAGATGAGGAAGCAGCTATCGTCAGCGCTGCTTTGGCACATTCGCTTGCCCAACTGAAGGTCAAGCGCCAGCAACATCACTAAGCTATCTCCATTTCAGGCAGGCTGGGGTCGAGGTTTCGGAGCCAAGGGTGCCGACTGCGACCCTCAAGGCGGTGCATTTAAAAACTTGCCTTTTACCACTACCCTTCTGAATATTTTCCGTTCGGTATAATATGCAATCTAATGTCGCACAGCTGCCACTCTCCCATAGAATCTGGGCGTGGTTTGAAACTAACAAAAAGCCGACCATCATCGGGGTCGGTATCGCCATCGTCGCCGGTTTGCTGATATGGTTCGTATCCTATAAACACGAGGAGAAGCAAATCGCGGCTGGCAACGCCTTGTCCGATGTGTCCGCTCGCCAGGTGGGTAGCGGCCCCGGGCGCACCGACTCAGCTGCCGCTTTTTTGAGCATCGCTTCGTCGTACCCAAATTCCAGCGCCGGCGCCCGGGCTTTGTTGTTGGCCGCGGGGACTCTGTTCACCGATGGCAAATTCCCGGAGGCCCAAGCGCAGTTTGAACGGTTCACCCGCGAGTACCATGACAGCCCTTATATGGGGGAAGCCTTGCTGGGCATTGCCAGCTCGCTGGATGCCCAGGGCAAAACGGACGCCGCGGCGGCCGCTTACAAAGATCTGATCGATCATCATCCTACGGAGTTGGTGGTTCCGCAGGCCAAATTCGCGCTCGCCCGGCTTTATGACCAGCAGGGCAAGCCGGAGTTGGCTCGCGATATGTACCAGGATGTTGAGCGAGCGATGCCTTTTACCTCGCTGGGAAATGAAGCCGGGATGCGCCTCGAAGAACTCACAGCGAAATATCCGAAACTGGCTCCGGCGAGTCCCGCTCCCACCCCCGTTACAAACGCCCCATTCAAACTGGAGAAGAAGTGATTCTCCGCTGTTGAAGCTTATCGCGGTTTCGGATCCGGTGAGATCGGCGGGGACGCCCGCCACCCCGGAGCGCCGCGCGAAGCATCGGAGGTCTTTAGCATTTGACTCGGGATGGGCATTCGAAGAGGCATATCGGGGTTGAACCCACGGCTGCATTGAACACATATGAAGCTGACTATTATTGGCACCGGTTACGTTGGCTTAGTCACCGGCGCGTGCTTCGCAGAGGTTGGCCACCAGGTCATCTGTGTGGATAATGACCCCACCAAAATCCAACTGCTCCGTGAGGGCGGGATACCCATTTTTGAACCTGGACTCGAAGAGTTGGTCCGGAAAAATACCGCTGCCGGAAGGCTGCGGTTCACCACCAGCACCGCGGAAGGAGTCGAGGAATCAGCGGTCATTTTCATCGCGGTACCAACCCCTCCCCAGGCGGACGGATCCGTCGACTTAAGCTTCATCGAAAAGGTGGCGCGCGAAATTGCCGCCGCGATGACCAGCTATAAAATTGTCGTCGATAAAAGCACGGTGCCGGTTCAAACGGGCGAAAAAGTGGCGGAGACCATCAAGCGATATTGTAAAGCCCAGGTGGATGTGGACGTGGTCAGCAACCCGGAGTTCCTGCGGGAAGGTTTCGCCGTCGAGGACCTGATGAAGCCCGACCGCATCGTGATTGGCGTCCGCTCGCAGCGGCCGGTCCCCTTAATGAAGGAGGTTTATGCTCCGTTCAAGGCACCGGTCATCGTGACGGATATCAGCTCGGCCGAACTGATTAAGCACGCTTCCAACTCTTTCCTGGCGTTGAAGATTTCCTATATCAACGCGATCTCAGTGTTATGCGAAGCCACCGGCGCCAACGTTCACGAAGTGGCCCTCGGCATGGGCATGGATGACCGCATTGGACGCCGGTTCCTCAACGCCTCGCTGGGCTTTGGCGGAAGTTGTTTTCCCAAAGACCTGAGCGCCTTTATCAACATTGCCGAGCAAGTCGGCTATGATTTCGGGCTCCTGAAGGAGGTGCAGAAGATCAATACCGAGCAGATGAATCGGTTTCTGAAGAAGATCTCCGACACGCTGTGGGTGCTGAAGGACAAAAAGATCGGTGTGCTCGGCCTGGCTTTCAAACAGAATACCGACGATGTGCGGATGTCACCGGCCATCGAACTCTGTCATCGACTCCAAAAAGAAGGCGCCACCCTCCGTGTGCATGACCCCAAGGCGATGGAGAAAGCCAAGCCCCTGTTGAAAGAGGCCACCTTCGTCGAGGATATGAACGAGGTGGCCGAAGGCTGCGACGCCCTGGTCATTGCCACCGAATGGGAGGAATTCAAGAAACTGGATCTCGACCGCGCCCGGAAGGCCTTGACGCACCCGATCCTGTTCGATGGCCGGAATCTGTTCGACCCGGCCCAGATGGAGAAGCTCGGCTTTATCTATAAGAGCATCGGCCGGTAGGTTGACCCTAGGGCGCTTACCCGTTCAACGTCCAGCCAGCGCGGTATTTCCGGCTGAGCAATTCGTTGGCTTCCGAGCAATCGGTGCACTTCCCATTTGAAGAATCGTAATTCACCTTTTTGCCTACGCGATAGGCCACCATGCCCAGCAGCATCATCTCAATCAAACGGCTGCCGTAATCAAAATTACAGCACGTCTTCAGTCGCCTTTGCACGCATTAATCCATGCCGCTGGAAATCACCAACCGGCGGGAGGAGGGTTTCTTTGGTGCGCGGTTTATAATAGGTTAAGTCGGCTTGGCTGCCCTGTGGGTACACGACGCGCGAATCGAAATTCGCCACCAGCACGCCCTTGGAACCCTCGAACATCGCGCCATGATCAATTTTGTTTAAATTGATGTACTGCACCGGGGGGTCGGGCATGGCTCCTCCCTGATACCAGGCAAGCTTGACGGCGGGTCGCCAATCGTTGGCGGGGATGTCAAAATGCGTTTCCAGCTTCACCGGCGTGACCTCCGGGTTGAAGGGATCACCTTTGCCCTCGGCAGTTACCGGCAACTCGGCGTCCAGGGCATTCCACGCCAGGTCCATGGTGTGGCTGCCCATGTCTCCCACCTGGCCGCTGCCGAAGTCCCAGTACATGTTCCAGGACAGGCAGTTCATGCCGGGACCACCCGAAAAATAACCCGGATTGTAGGGATGCGCGGGAGACGGCCCGAGCCAAAGGTCAAAATGCAGGTCCGCCGGTGGTTCGCCCGCCGCCGGGAGATAACCCGGCCGAGGAATCTTCCGGTCGCCCCAGGCGCACACTTCCTGCAACTCACCGATCGCGCCGTCGCGAACCAACTCCCGCACGCGGTTGAAATTCTCGATGGCATGACGTCGCGTACCCACTTGGGTCGCGTAGTCAAGCTAATATACGCCGCTTAATCTACCATTTATCTCGCACGCATTCGCCGACCGCACGGAAGCGCGAATTAATGCGCCGGGGCCGCAGAAACCAGGAGATCGTTATGGACCTGGACCACCCCCGGCGTGGAAGCGGCCACCAGCCCAGCACGACTCTTGATCGACATGGAACCAACATAACCCGTAAGCTCCACTACCCCTTTGGCGGAGGCGACATTCACCTCAGCCTGCTTAACGATGGGGTCCTGCGCGAGCATGGCATGTATGCGGGCAACGAGGGCGCCGTCATCGACCGAGGCGGTCGGTTTTGATTTCCCGCCAAATAGTAACGCGCACCCTGATTGCAGCGCTAACGCGAGCAGGATCCCACCAATCGAGATGAGCCGCTCAGAGGTCGCTTTTCTCATGTTCCGCAACACCAGGTTACCAAAATACGGCCGACGCGCGACCTTTCGATGGGGTAAAATATTCCGGGTCATCTCGGCAGCCGTTAGTCAAAACTTTGGGATTTGGGGAGTTCGCTCCCGTTTTGCACAATCGCTGTGAGGAAGCCGGGCCGGCCGGGCGGTTCACGCGGGCCGCCCCTTGCAAAGGCGCCCTCTTGGGATAACTTAGGCGCACACCTCGAAATTATGATAAATCGGCATGTTCTCATCTCCGCAGCTCTCTTTGCAACTCTAGCCGCCTACGGCCAGGATTGGGCGAAATCCCGGTTAGAGAAGTCCCCACGACACCTGGAATGGGTGAAGGTCAACCAGGGCGGCCGCGTTATCAACTGCTTCATCGCCTTTCCTGAGGTGAAGGAGAAAGCCACGGCCGTGGTGGTGATCCACGAGATTTTTGGTCTGAGCGACTGGGTTCGTGGGGTTGCGGACCAACTCGCGGAGGCGGGATATATCGCCATCGCGCCGGACTTGCTGTCCGGCGCCGCCCCGGGCGGAGGCGGGACGGCGGAATTGGGCGGCGGCGACGCGGTGCGGAAAGCGATTTCGAATCTGCCGAAGTCGCAAGTGACCGCTGACCTCAAAGCAGTAGCCGCGTATGTGACAAATCTGCCGGCCTGCAACGGCAAGGTTACGGTGGGCGGCTTCTGTTGGGGAGGAGGAGAATCCTTCCGCTTTGCCACCGAATACCCGCAACTCAAGGCGGCCTTTGTGTTTTATGGCACCGCTCCGGAGGCTCGAGAGGCTCTAGCACACATCCAGTGTCCGGTGTACGGGTTCTACGGGGGCAACGATGCACGCGTGACTGCGACTGTTCCCAAGACCACGGACCTGATGAAGCAAGCGGGCAAAGTCTACGAACCGGTAGTTTATCAGGATGCGGGTCACGGTTTCATGCGGTCCGGAGAAGCGCCGGATGCCACTCCCCCCAACAAAGAAGCTCGAGAAAAGGCCTGGCAACGCTGGAAGGATCTGCTCAAGAAGATCGACTCATGACCTAACCGGCAGGGCGGCAGGGCAATGAGACTTCCTATCGTTCGCCCAAGTTTCAGCCGATAGTCCAACGTGAGGGTGGCAAGACGATATCTACCAAGCCTCGTTGGTTGGCCATGGGTCTGCATCGCCTGCTTCGGAGCAGTCGATTGGCTCAATGCGGCCCCGGTTCATCACTCTCTGTGGCACCTCAAAGGAAATCAGAACGACCTTTATCTGCTCGGGTCGGTTCACTTTCTGAAGGTAACGGATTATCCCCTGGCCTCTCCGATTGAACAGGCTTTCAGCAATTGCCCGGTGGCGGTGTTCGAGACGGATCTCGCTCGGATGCAGGAACCGGCGACGCAGGCCCGATTGCTTGAGAAAGCGCGGTTGCCTCCCGGCGACACGATCCGCGAGCACCTCGCCACAAAGACCTTCCGCAGCTACCAAAACTGCCTGCATGATATGGGATTGGCTGGAGACATCTTCGACACACTGAAGCCCTCTGTCGCCGCACTCACCATTGAATCCCTCGAACTGGAAGCGATCGGATTTAACCCGGATTACGCGGTGGACCAGCACTTTTATCAGCTAGCCAAGCGGGCGGGAAAAGAGCTCATCGCTTTAGAAAGTGTGGATTTCCAGATCGACCTGATCACCGGCCTGTCTCCCCCCCAGAGCGAACTCTTGATGAAGACCACCCTGGAGAGCCTGAGTGATACGAAGCAACAGCTCCAACAGCTGGTTCAGAGCTGGCGCACCGGGGATACTCTCGGGCTTGAGAAACTCCTGCTCCGGGCCCTCGCGAAGGCGCCGGATCTTCGGAAACGGATGGTGACGGACCGCAACCGGCAGTGGTTGCCTCAAATTGAGCGATTGGCCCGGGGGCACAGAAATGTGATGGTTATTGTCGGGGCGGGGCATCTGGTGGGGGTGGAGGGAGTGGTCGCTTTGCTTCGAAAGGAGGGATGGCAAGTAAACCAGGAATAAGGTTCTGTGGCTTGACACGAATTGGGATCTACGGGTTTTTCCCCATAACTTTTTTACGTTCACTACACCACATTCAGCACTTGCAGGCCGGACGATGAGAGGCGATGGGTAACGTAAGGGATTGGTGGATGGGTAAGTATGCGTAGTGTACGTCGCTGGATACGTTCTGAGCCACATTCGTGACCCTATGAGTTTGAGCCACAAAGCCGCAGCTAACGGACCAAGCAAACCCACGCGGACCCTGCGGGTGCTGTTGGTTGAAGACTCCTACCCGGATGCATTGTTGCTGACACGAGCCCTCGAGCGCGGCGGCTTCGCCACAGTCACACGACGGGTGGACACAGCCGAGGGTATGGAGCAAGCCCTCCTTGAAGAACCGTGGGATTTCATACTTTGCGACCATGCCATGCCGCATTTCAACGCGCCAGAAGCGCTTGAAATGGTCAAAAAGCACCAGCTGGACATCCCTTTCATCATCGTTTCGGGATATATCGAGGAGGAAACCGCTGTCGCCGCCATGAAGGCTGGGGCCCATGATTATATCATGAAGGATCGCCTGGCCCGTCTCGTTCCGGCCGTGGAACGCGAGCTGCGTGATGCGGAAGTACGCCTGGCCCGGCGGCTATCGGACGCCGAGTTGCGGCGCGCCCATGAGGAACTCGAAGTTCGCGTCGAGAAACGCACAGCCGACTTGCGGGCGGCCAACCTGAAGCTGGAAAGAGTCATTGAAGAGCGGCGGCGATTGGAGAACGAATTGCTGGAAATTGCGGAGAATGAGCGACGGCGAATCGGCTTCGATTTGCATGACGACCTCGGGCAAAAGCTCACCGGCCTTTCATTGATGATCAAGGGCCTCGAGCAAAAACTCGCTCACGAGCACCACCCCTGCGTTGAGGAGGCGCACAAGATTCAATCTCTCATGGCGGAGATCGTCAGTTTTACTCATAACCTGGCGCGTCAGTTCAGTTCTCTCGATGTGAAAGGGGACGACCTTTCCAGCGTGCTCCGAGGGTTGGCGGGGAATGTGGAAAAGATGTTTGGCATCTCCTGCGGATTCGAGGTACGCGGGGCGCTGCCGGAGCTTCCTCAACATTCCATGCTCCAGCTCTATAAAATCGCCCAGGAAGCCGTCAGCAACGCCATCAAACACGGCAAGGCGGCTCATGTCGCAATCCGCGTCGAGACCGGGGATGAGCATCTTAATTTAATCATTCGAAACGACGGAGTACCCTTCAACCAGCCCGCGGGGTCCAAGAATCGGATGGGCCTGAGGATCATGCACTATCGGGCCAGCACGCTCGGGGCAGGGCTCGAAATCAAGCCTTCAGAAAAGAGCGGAACCATTGTCACCTGCTCGCTTCCCTTGAAGCCCAGTCCCCGGCTCGCTCACCATGTTTTGTCGCCGAGCGAAGCGCACAGCAGCCGAGCCGACTCGGAGCGCGAGGAAGCCGAGGCCGCCATCGGCCCACGAAACCGCTGACCTTTTGACGCCCCCTCGAGCACCCCGCCGGTTAGGCCCCTTTTGACACCCGCTGATTTCGCGCCCGTCGAACACCCGACCGGAAGCTGACGGAGACTGCACTCAGCGGGTTCCCGGGATGCTCTTCCTTTTGCAAGATCCCAATTTTGACTCGCATCCGTTGTCGGTTGCGGCACCATCCTGATATCAGCATGGAAACAACGGACTTAAATGCGCCGGCGCTTGCTGTTGAAGCGACCGAGCTGCGCCAGATTACGTCTCAACAATGGCGCTCCGGGGTAGCTGCTTGGCTTGGGTGGACGTTCGACGGCCTGGATATGCACTTGTATACGCTGGTGGCCGCGCCCTTCGTGGCCCAGCTCGTGGGTGCGGCAACAACCACCGACACCCGTGTCGGCCGCTACGGCTCGATTATCCAGGCAGCTTTCCTGCTCGGCTGGGCTTTGGGCGGAGGGTTCTTTGGCCGAATTGGGGATCGGCTGGGGCGCGCGCGAGCCCTCAGTTTGACCGTTCTCACGTACGCAGCCTTCACCGGCCTGTCCTTCTTCGCCCACAGCTGGTGGCATCTTCTCATCTTCCGCTTTCTCGCCGCGCTGGGTATTGGCGGGGAATGGGCCGTGGGCGCCTCGCTTCTGTCCGAGACTTGGCCGCGCCGCTGGCGACCCTGGATCGCGGCCGTGCTTCAGACCGGCGTCAACGTCGGGGTGCTCTGCGCCGGCCTGGCCAATTTCATCCTCGCGGCCGCCCCGCCGCGCTGGGTGTTCCTGGTCGGCATACTCCCAGCCCTGCTGGTCTTCTGGATTCGTCGCGCGGTGCCGGAAACCGAGGAGTGGCGGGTGGCCAAAGCACGGGCTCAGGGCCGGGAGCCCCGGGTGCGGGACTTGTTCCAGGCAGGCACGCGTCGGATCACGGTCTGGGTAATCGTGGTGTGCGGCATCTCCCTCACAGCGCACTGGGCCTTCATGTTCTGGCATCAGCAACACCTGCGCAATCTGCCGGAAGTGTTGAATTGGTCCGATGAGGAGAAGAACCGGCTCGCGAGCACGGCCATGTACGTGGTCATGATTTTTTCCATTCTCGGCAATTTTTTTGCGGCCTGGCTTTCGCGGCGCATCGGTTATCGTGCGGCGATTGTCTGGATTTTCCTGGCTTACTTCCTGGCGATGTTCGGCGCTTACTATCAACCCCGCGCGCACCAGGCGCTACTGTGGTGGTTTACCGGGATCGGCTTTTGCCAGGGCGCTTTTGCCCTGTTCACGATGTACTTGCCGCCTTTGTTCCCTACCCTGCTCCGGACCACGGGCGCGGGCTTCTCTTATAATATCGGGCGGATCACGGCCGCTTTGGGAACAGTGTTCTTCGGCCTTTTTTCGCGCGTCGGCGATCATCGGGCCGTGCTCTTCTATGCCGGATTCCTCTTTCTCCCCGCGGCCTTGGCGGCCTTGTTCCTGCCCCAACGTCAAGACCTGTGAGCCGAACCAAGCTACGCGAAGCACCCCAGCGGCGCCGCCGGACAACTCCACTGTTGGTGGCGATCGTTGGGGGCAGCGGCTCGGGAAAAAGTTGGCTCGCGGAGAGGCTCGCGGCGGCCCTTTCACCTCATGTCGTCCGACTCTCGCAAGACGATTTTTACCGCGACCGTTCTTACCTTCCAACGGGCCGACGGGCAAAGCTTAACTTTGATCATCCGCGGGCAATTGATTGGCTGGAGCTGGAACACAGCGTGCTGAAGCTTTTGTCCGGTCAGCGGGCGTCGACCCCGCAGTATGATTTTAAGACCCACTCGCGGCGTGGGAATCAGCGGCGTCTGTCACCCAAGCCCGTTATTCTTATCGATGGTCTGTGGCTCCTCCGACGCCCGTCCCTTCGCTCCCGCTATAACCTCAGTGTGTTTATCGACTGCCCGCCACGTACTCGCTTGCGACGCCGCCTCAACCGCGATCTCGGGCAGCGGGGTCGCACTCGTCAATCGGTGCTGGAGCAATTTCGGACCACCGTTGAACCGATGCACGCTCTTTACGTGGCCCCGCAGGCGCGTTACGCGGACGTAGTGCTGTCCGGCACTTGGGGCGGGGCCCAGATCAAGCACCTGGCGGATCGCCTATTATTAATGGCCGACCTTCGTCGCCGACGTTTCCGCCCGAGTCGCCCAGCGCTCATGGTCCCGCCAGCGGCCGCAAACCTTCAGATAACGCACAGAACACCCCTCCCGCACAAAGCCGCATTTTCGGACCAAGGAAATTGAAGCCTGGTTGTGCGGCTGAATATTTGCCTCGAGGCGATGGAGCTTGAGCTTCCGAAAAGCAAAGCGCAGCACAAGCTTCAGGCCCTGGGTCATCAATCCCTGGCCCAGGTAAGGGGAGAACGCGTAATAGCCAAGGAACGCACTTTGGAAATTTCCGCGGATGATATTATTTATATTGATGATGCCGACCATCGATCCGGTTTCATCGTCGATCACCAAAAATGCTCGGTGCGCTTCGGTGGAGACCCGTTTCAGGTACTGCGCGAACTCGCGTGGACTCTTGGGCGGTGAGACCCAGCCCGCGTGCAACGACCGGCTGCGGTGAACCGCTGCCAGGAAGTCTGAGCAGTCACGTCGCTCAGGTGGACGGATCGCCACCTGCAATTTACGACTAATTTCAAGCACAGGCTTAAGACCCGGAATAGTGTCAAAGGGCTGACAACCTCGCAATCCCCGCGGAGATCGAATTGGTTGGAAACGGAGGTGTCTTTCGGTAGTTTAGAACTAACATGGCACGGCATTTTCCAAGGCGATTTCGGTTCCCCGCTTTGATCGCGGCAGTCGTGCTGGCGACCATAGGGCGGAGTGAATCGATTACTGCACCAGGCCAGCAACCAGCCCAAGCCCAAGCCAATCACGCTCCGGTGGGTGACTCGGCCAGCGCGGCCGCGGCGGAGGCTAAGCCAAAACCAGCGGGCGCAACCCGGTATACTTACGAGATCGTCAACACCTGGCCCCACGATCGCGGTGCCTTCACCCAGGGCTTGGTTTTTCAGGATGGGCAGCTGATTGAAAGCACGGGGTTGAAAGGCCAGTCCACTTTGCGCCGGGTGGATCCCAGGACCGGCTTGGTGATCAAACAAATCGAAGTGCCGGCTCAGTATTTTGCTGAAGGCTTGGCGATTCTCAACGCAAAGGCTTTCCAGCTGACCTGGCAGGATCACCAAGCGTTTGTTTACGACCTCAAGAGTTTCCGCTTGGAAGGGAAGTTTTCTTACTCCGGAGAAGGCTGGGGGCTCACGACCGACGGGCATTTCCTGATTATGAGCGATGGGACGGCTCAGCTTCGGTTTCTCGATCCACTGACTTTCAAGCTCGACCACACGGTGAACGTCTCCCATCAAACCTGGCCGGTCGAGCATCTGAACGAACTCGAGTTTATCAAAGGCGAAGTTTTCGCCAACATCTGGGGCAGTGATTACGTGGCGCGCATTGATCCCACCACCGGGGTAGTCACGGGCGTGATCGATTTTTCAGGACTGTTGAAGCCACAGGACCGCTCCCCGGACACGGATGTGCTCAACGGAATTGCCTACGACCCGGAGGGGGATCGCCTGTTTGTGACCGGCAAGCGTTGGCCCAAGCTCTTTGAAGTGCGGTTGAAGCCGAAATGAGCCACTATTCCTTGCGGCTTTTCCCCAAACGCTCCAGGTAGGACTTAGCGTCGCCCGATCCATTCCCGGCCGCTTTCTTCATCCATTCCAAGCCGAGCTTCTCGTCTTTGGCAGTCCCCTGCCCTTCCAGATAATGGCGAGCCACGGTGTATTGGAGGTAAGGATTGGTATCGGTGGCCCTGGCTTTGGCCGCTTCGAAATCCTGGTGAGCCTTGAAACCGGCCAAATCCTGAGCCAAAGACGCCGCCCTTTTTTGGCAGGCCGCAACGACACGCTGGAGAGCCAGGTTTTCTTCTTTGCTTAAGGCGGTGCTCGTGAACGCTTCGACGTGCTTGTATTCGCCCGGAGCGGTAGAAAGCGCCTTCTCACCTTCCTTGATCAGAAACAAATTGGTTTGGAGCGGCTCGGCTGGTGGGCTCAACAAATTCAAAACGAAGAGGCTTTCGTCCCGGCTTTCGATCAGCGCGTCACCTCCCTCGAGCGTCTTGAGCACCTTATAGCCCGCCACCACCCGAAAGGGCCGGTTAAGAATAGGAGTCAGGTTCGGCGCCGTCGCCGAATAAGGGAGGAGCAGCTTCCTCTTCCATACTTCATCCAAACCAGTGTCCGCGATGATTTGGGCGGCGAGTTCGTGTCGAACTTCCTGGTTGGTTAAAGCGACGTACCTGGATCGAGCGGCCTTAAGAGACTCAATTTGGTGGAGCTGGATCTCGTCTTTTGGGGCAAAGTAGAGCGAGCCTCGGTAGCTGACCCACAAGCTGGGGCTGTAAACATAGGCCAGGCACTCAGCGAAATGCTTCTCCTCGAGAAGCAGCCGCTCGCTGGGAGCCTCGCTAGCCAGGTCTCCCCGCGCGGCCGACGTCAAGAAGGCCGCGCCCACGAGCACGCAACCGAGGACGAGGAAGCGCGCTTTCATCCAATATGCAATGTGCAAAAGCCGAGGCAGTTGTCAAGCCAGGCTCAATGGTCCGAGGCCTTCCGCACGCAACGGAACCCGTAAATATCGTATCCGAAGCACACATCGGCGTACCCGGGATTTTCATTGTAGCGATAGCCGGCCCGACAATTCGCGGCATTCGACCGCCAGGCGCCGCCTCGAACTACTTTGGTTTGGCCGTCCGCCGGACCGCGCGGGTCTTTATGTGGAGACTTTGCGTAATAATCGACGGTGTAAAAGTCGTTGCACCACTCCCACAAATTGCCGCAGATGTCGTATAGCCCCCAAGCGTTCGGCTGCTTCTGCCCCACGGGCCGCGGGTGTCCGCCGGAGTTTTTGTCGAACCAGGCGTACTCACTCAACTTCGACAGGTTATCTCCGAAAAAGAAAGTGGTTGTGGCGCCGGCACGACAAGCGAACTCCCACTCCGCCTCGGTCGGCAAACGGTATCCATTGGCTTCAAAATTACAGCGCCACGTCTTCAAATCGTAACAGGGTTGAAGCCCTTCCAGTTCGGAGCGTTTATTACAAAACTTCACGGCATCCGACCACCGCACTTGCTCCACCGGATTCTTACCCCCCTTCCACCGCGACGGGTTGTCGCCCATAACTTTTTGGTACTGCTCCTGGGTCACCAGGTTTTTGTCCATTAGAAATGAGCTCACCTCGACCTCATGTGGCTTAGCGTCTACCTCTGTCTTCTCGCCCATGATGAACCGGCCGGCGTGGATCTGAGCCAGGCCTGGGGTGGCGCCCGCGCTAGGCTGAACACTCGGTGGCTGGGCGGTATCTGCGCCCTTGATTGACTGACCACCCCAGAAAACCGCTAATGCTCCGACGAGGAACACGGATTTCAAATCATTCATCTGCTTATCATTCAATTGTCCTGCCAGCCTGGGATGGTCGGCCATACACTGGGCCGGCGGGAGGGCATTCTCCCCGCTTTTCTTTGCGACCGGTCAGTAGTCCGCCCAAATTTCATAGCCATCGGGATGGCGCAAGCATTGTTTGCAGCGTTTCCTGACTTCCTGCGCGAAAGCCACCGCCTCCGGCTGGTGAACGCAGCCATACCCAGCCTCTTGGCAGAGGCTCCGGGTAATCATATGGCAGCGTGCCAGCACGTAGTCCTGGGCACCTCCCATATCGCGCCACGCCTTGAGCAAACCCATGTAGGCCTTAACATTGTTGGTGTCGCTCCGGCTGGTGAGGGCGATCGTCTTGCGCGAAAGCTCGTCCGCATATTCGAAGGATTTCATGTTATCCTTCTGGACCTCGCATTCCTGGGGAATTTGCGAAACGATTTGCTGCAGTGACTCGATAAAGGGCTTGAGCTGGGCATCGGTCCGGGCCTTTTCTTCCAGGAGCTTGGTCAGGTCGGCGGCAAAAGCCCGGTACTCGTTGATGCGGTCGACGTGCTGGTGGACGAAATAAATCATGTCGTCCAATGCTCCTGCAATGTAGTCCTTGCGGGACACCTCCTCACCCGCCTCAAACACAGCCTCGATGGCCTCGGTGCACCCACACGTGCAAGCCCTGCGGACACCTTCGCCACCACGGCGGTGATGAGTCCGCAGCTTGCGTCCGGCCACATCGAGGATCGGTTCAGCCGCCTCCCGGCCCAGGGTGGCCGAAAGAATATCGGCCGGTGTGGACACGGCAGCCGGGGTATCGCGCGCTTCGAGACAGTAGATTAACGCGTCCCCTTGCGGAGCGACTTTCTTGCTCAAATGAAAATAGGCCTCCCCACCCTCGAACCACACCGGGTAATTGTAGGAACCAGGCACGCCTCTCCAGACCTGGCCTTTCACCGGCCTGAAAGCGAAGCTGGTCCTCACCCCTTCCTCGTATAACTGAGTCGTCCACCTCGCCGTAAACGGGGGTTTCCATTTCAGGGAAACATCTTTTTCGAGAAAGGACGGATCCAAAGGCTCCCGGTGCCAAATCCCGGGGGCAGCCAACGTGGCCAGGTACAAGCTGCGGCCATCGTTGTGAAAATCTATTGCCTCAATGCCGCGCACTCCATCCCGCTCCTCCCCGAGTCGCAGCTGGACCGACTGTTTGCCCTGAGGCCACGTGAGCACCAGCTCACTCGCTTCGCCCTCCACCAATCCGAGCAGCAGGCTCTCCGCGGGTATAAACAGCGACTTGTCAGGAGTGTCCGCGCCGGAGTTAAAGATCAGGTCGTCGCCCACAAAGCTGGGAGCCACTGCGTAACGAAGGGCACTTTTGATGCTCACGCCTGACAGGGCGGCCGAAGGTTTGACCGTGACAATTTCGCTTCGGCCGAAAGAAAAAAGACAAGAACCGGCAGTGGATCCCTGCGGAGCAAACGAGACTTGGAGGACCACTTCGTCATCAGCATTACGGATAATTTCAACGTGATTGATTTTCGGGTTCTGAACTCCCAAAGGACGGAGCTCGGCAACCCGAATCCCCAACTGGGCGCCCTGACGCAGATCATTGCCGTCCCCGGGCATGTGGTTCTTTGCGTAAAGCAATACGGATCCCTGGTCGGAGCAGAAGATGGCGCTCATCCAACGGCTCTCCACGATGGCGTCACCCGCAAAAGAATAACCCCGGCCGTAAAAACCCGGATCGGAACTCGCCTTGGGCGGGTCCGCTTCGAGGGTTAACAAATCGCTCGGGACAAATTTCCAGCCGGTTCGGCTCTCGAGAGATGACGAATCGGAGAGAGGTGAGGAGCCATCCCACAACACCAGGTTGGGCCCCACCGCTCGGGAAATGAGGGGACTGGCCACCGCGCCGAGGAGCGCCGAGAGGCCCAAGATGCTGAAGTATGATTTCATAATGCTCCAACCCGATTTGCTCGCGGATTGCGAGGTCCGACCGCGCCGTGCAGGGCGCGCGACCTCCAATCTAAATCCTGGTTCACTTTTCCATGCAAGCCGACTCTGATGACGAAAAGCGGATTCAAGGGCGTTCTTGGATTGTAAACCCTTATGTCGTCAAATCAAGGTCGGGTTGAAGCACATATGGAGACGAGGGCATTCGCACACTGGCCCGGAGAGCCGGCCTGCAACAGCTTTCGCTCCTGCTCATTCCGGGCGTGCGCCGTTGGACATTGGACGCCCAAAGCCGGGTGCAACCCGGCGCTCCAGGGAAGTGTGGGATGTCCGAATAGCCACTACAGCTGCGGCGGTTCGCGAAGGAACAGCCGCAGAGGTGAGGTAAGAAAATCACAAGACTACGGCAGACCGATTGACCAACCGGGCCAGCGGCAAAGCCGAGTGCAACTCGGCGCGCCGCTAACGGCTGACCAGGCACATCACTGAAGCTTTTTGAGGGCTGCTTCGGCCTTTCGCTTGGTAACGTCGTTGCCCGTCTTGTCAATGACGGCCTGCAGCGCCTTCTGGCGCCCGTCACTGGAGACCCCCTGTTGGTTTTTGCCGGCCACATCAACGATGGCCGCGCATGCGGCTTCAGCCACCGCTTCGTCGCCGGCGAACACGACCAACATCTCGAGTCCCTCCGTGCTTGGAGCCCCGTGTAGCACCGCAATGGCCAACTGCTTTTCCTCAGGTCGCTGAATGAGAGGCATGATTTGCTTCACCTTGGCCAGCTTGATGTCTGCCCCCAGTTTCTTGTCCCCTTCCAGGAATTGCAGATATCCGCGCGAAGCGAGAACCTGGTGGGAGGGTTTCGAGGCCGATTTCGCCACGGTTAGCAACGGCTCAGCGACGGCCTGGTCTTCGGGCCAGGTATTGGGCCAATTGGCCAGGGTTCGCACCGCCTCGTCCTGGACAGACTCGTCTTTGTCCGTTGTCGCCGCGGCAACGCACGCGAGCGCTTCAGCACCACCTGCCGAAGCCAAAGCGTGCAAGGCGACAATTCTAAGCCCACTGTCGCTATTTGCCGCCAGCGTCTTGAGGTTCTGTGAGCAGCCGGGCCCGATTCGACCGCTAATCGAGAGTAGTGCGGTCTCAATTTCACTCCGCTCCTTCGCGTCTTTTGTTTTTTGAAGTAGTCCCACCAGGTCTGCCACCTGGGCCTCGCCGCCGACGTCCCCGAGCGCCTGCACGGCCGCGTGACGAATTGCGGGGTCCGGGTCCTGGGCACAGGTGACGATGGCTGGGACGGCGCCTTCCACACGCCGACGCCCTGCTAACTCAATCGCGACCTGGCGTTCTTTCCCGCGACCATGCTGCACCTGGTCCAGGATCTCTTTATCCACTTCGGTCCCCGAAATTCGGGCGAGGGCCGCGACTGCGGCGGGGGTCAGATCGGGGTCCCCTTCCGCGGCGACCTGCAAAAGCACTGGAGCGCTCGCCGGCTTGCCGGAGAGGTCAAGGACGGTGATGGCTGCGAGTCGCAACGCCTTCGGTCCGGTCTTGGCTGCATTGAAAATTGCGGGCATCGCGGCCGGATCGTCACGGCCGGCAAGGGCGAACAGCAACATCGGCTGGCGTTCGGGGCTCGCTTGCTGGAGTTCCGCTGCGACCGCTTTCGTTGCCTTGGAGCCAGGCAGCTCGCGCCCGGTGGTTAGCCCGATCTGGAAAAAGGCCTTGTCCGGAGATCTTAACTGCTCGACGAGCAGGGAAACACCACCGGACTGACGAGCCAGGATGGCGCCCCGGGTGGCTTCCAGGCGTTTTTGTTTCACGACCTCCGCCTTCCGCACGGCGTCGTAAAGTCTCACGGCGTCGCCGGCCTTGCCATCGGCCAGGAAATGTTCCGCGCAACGGATACAGCCCTCGGCAACCGCCGACCGGACGGCAACCGGCGCGCTGGCCAGAGCATCTTTGAGAACCTTGGCGGGCTGGGCGCCTCCAATGCGGCCGAGAGCCACAGCGGCAGCCGCGGCCACTTGGGCATCGGGATCCTTCAGTTTGGCGGCCAACGGGGAGATGGCGTTGGCATCGCGGCGCACCCCGATGGAGTTGATGACCCCAACCAGCAGCAAGCCTTGGGTTTTATCGATGGCCTGTCGCAGAGCCGCATCGGCTGCCGGCCCGGGAATCACCTCGAGAGCGATACGCGACCAGGAGGCCAACTGGGGATCCAGCAGCAACGGCGCCAGGGCAGGCACTGCTGCCTCACTCCCAAACACAGCCAACCGCTTGCAGGTGATTGCTTTTTCCGCGGAGGGAGCACCGGAAGTAAGCACACCGATAAGCTCCTGCTCATTGTACCTCTGCGGATGAGCCGAATCTGCGGCGCGCGCCGCTTGGAAGACTGGTGCGCCGATAAACAAGGCGAGAAGAGCGGCGCGACTAAGTCGGGTGAGACAAAGTGTGTTCACGCTCGCGGAGCCTGGGGCACTCGATTCGAAACCATTGTTCAATTTCATAAACGTCGTTTTTCAGGTTTGCTGGTTTCTGAGTTCAATCAAATCCGCCACGGCTCGCGGAGCGCTTCCGACCGAAGGCGATTAGCCTGTTCATCGCCGATAAACTCGCACTTAACCGGGTCGAAGATGACCTTGCGGTTCAGGAAAAGAGCGATATTCGCCGCGTGACAGGTGATGTGTGAATAGCAAGCGGCCTCGGCGTGGGCGCGGGTTTTGGCGCGGGTCTTGACGCAATCCAGAAAATCGCGCACATGAAAGTTCGCGGGATACCCGGCGATTTTGGCGCCTCGGCCGACGAGGAGCGAAGGCGAGCTAGCAACGATTTCAGCATCGTCGCCGGTCTCCACCCAGCCCGTCGAACCTTCGAAGCGCACCGGGCAGGATCCGAGGGGTAGCCAGCCGTCATCGCGGAGAACCAGGTTGACGCCATTGCCGTAGCGCGCGTGCAACTCCTTGCCTACCGGTTCGTATTCCACTGGAGAGGTGCCGTCTGCATCGGCGGCCCATTGGCAAAGGTCCACACAATGCGACCCCCACTCCAGGCAACCGCCACCCGTTAACCCTCCACCTTTTTCGAAATTGAACCCGTCGAGAAGTTTATGGTTAAAGGGACGCCAGGCGGCCGGCCCAAGATATTGGTTCCAATCAATTTTCTCCGGGTCAGGTTCGGCTTCCGGGGATTCCCACCCGCTGCTCACGGTCGCCAAGCCCATGGGATGAGCATAGACCGTTTTCAGCTTGCCCAGTTTGCCGCGCCGCGCCAGGTCAATGGCGAACATAAAGTTGGGCAGACTCCGTCGTTGAGTCCCGGCCTGAAACACGCGACCACTTCGGTGAACGATATCTTTCAGCGCGAGGCTCTGGGCGATGTTCTTGGTGCAGGGCTTTTCGCAATAAACATCCTTGCCGGCGCTGACGGCCATGGTAGCCGCAGTCGCATGCCAATTTGGTCCCGTGGCAATCAGTACCGCGTCGAGATCGTCCCTCGCCAACAAATCGCGGAGGTCCCGAAACATGGAACAGTCATGGTTTCCGTATTTGTCATCGGCCTTCTTCTTGATCTTCTGGCGCTGCGTTTCCTTGATGTCGCAGATGGCCACAAAGCGCACATCGCGTTCCTCCATAAAACATCCCAGGACATAGGAACCGCGGTTACCAATTCCGATGGCGCCCAGGACGATTTGGTTGCTGGGAGCAACGCCGCCATCGCGCCCCAGCACGCGCGCCGGGATAAATTGCGGGGCCGCGAGGATGGCGCCAGCTTTGGCTGCGGTTTTGAGGAAATGCCGACGGTTAAGCTGCAGGTTATGTCTTTGCATGGTAATCTCCGATTGCGGAACGTCTCACAGTTTCAGTGGTCAGAGGCTTCATCGTGCTGGCGGCCCAATCTGAGCACGAGCCGCTTGCAGTCGCAGTATGACTCCATCTTTTCAGGCGTGTCGAATACTTTTAATGCGCCGACCGCCAGGTTCCAGCGAGGCAGTGTCTCAGGCGAGGGAAAATGGGGCGGAAAACGGAGGGTAGCAAAGCCAGGTTTTATGATCACGTCTTTCCGGCTCTCACCATTTTTCGGTTTCTGAATATTTCTGTCTAAAAGGTTTTTCGGGAGCGCACCCAACCCCAACTTGGTTCCAGCCTATTGAGGTTAAAATCCTAGAGCGAGTTCACGCCGAAAATGTCATTCTTATTGTTTCTGAAGTCCTGGTACTTCCACAACTCGACATGACCGTCGGCGAAGGTCACGCCTGCCCGTTGGCTGTGCCGGCAGGCCGGTTGCTTCTGAGGTTGATAGAGAAGCCATCCGTTCTGTGGGTCGGGAGGAAAGGTCACGATCTCCGTGAGGTAACCGCCGCCCGGCACATTCTTGGAATTCTTCGGAATCCCGGTGTCCCCCATCAGCCAGAGCTGGGTCGGCCGGTTGAGCTGGGTCAACCGGCGGCTGCCCAGGGGATTTCTGCCGCCGGCATTTTCAAACGCATACCGGATGATCGTGCTTTCGACGGGCCCATAACCCTCCCACCGGGCGCCGAAAATGACTTGTACCTCCGGCTCTTTGACTGAGGGGCAACGCCAGACGTTGTTGGAAACCGCATAGGCCGTCATGTATTTGTCCTTCGAAAGTGTTTGGAACCACCAGTCGCCACCCGGCTCAACGTCCGTGCCGAGCCAGGCTTTGGTGTAAAGGTTGGGAAGATGCTCGGCGTTATCCCCAGCATAAAGCAGGAAGGCCAGACCGATCTGCCGGGTGTTGTTCACGCAACGAGTCGCGGTAGCTTTATCTTTCGCGCGGGAAAGGGCGGGCAGCAGCATCGCCGCTAAAATGGCAATGATGGCAATCACCACGAGAAGCTCAATGAGTGTGAAGCCGGGAGAGGAAACCCGTCTGGATCGGGACTTCATATGCTGAAATGAATCTACCTGCGATTCCCGCCATTGTCAGGAGGATTGATACCAGCGTTGCGGGCGGTTCTCGGAGCTTGCCAGTCGGGCTAGGCTTCCCTAGGCTTGCGGCACCTGAGCTATGAACACTTCGATCCGCTTCCGACTCTTCATCATGATGGTGCTGGAGTTCGTCGTCTGGGGTTGCTGGCTGCCGTTGATTTACAACTACTTGCCGATTCTCGGACTTTCCGCCGCCGAACCTCCGGCCGTGCTGATGTCGCTCGTTCCGAAGAGTCTCTGGTTCCTCGTCTCGCAGCAGGCTTTGATTCTGAATGCATTTCCAGTGGCGGCGGTGATTGGAATGTTTTTCAGCAACCAATTCGCTGACCGTAACTTCTCGGCCGAACGGTTCATGGCCTTTAGCCATTTTGTCGGCGGCCTGGCTTTGTTGGGGCTGGCCTTCATCCAGGCCCCGGCACCGGTCGAGGGCCTTGCTCCCGGTCAGGCAAATCCAGGCGCGCCCTTCTGGCCCTTTTTCGTATTGATGCTCATTCATTGCGTGCTGTATGTGCCAACGATTTCGATCGCGAACTCGATTGCCTTTGCCAACATCAAAGATCCCCAGAAGGAATTCGGCTTGATCCGGGTCGGGGGCACCATCGGATGGATCCTGGCCGCCTGGCCTTTCACGTTCATCCTGGTTGATTGGAACAAGGTTAACGCAACTCCGACGCATGGGTTGACCGAATGGCTGGGCACCGTCCTGGGTTCCGGCCTGACCGGTGAGGCCTTGCAGCGGGGCACACGTTGGACGTTCATCGTTGGCGGCGTGGTGTCGCTGGTGCTCGCCGCTTACAGCCTGACGCTGCCTCACACTCCGCCCAAAAAGGTCGAGCAAGGAGCGGATCGGTTTGCCTGGCTCGAGGCCGTCAAGCTGCTCCGGCACCCGTTTGTGCTGGTGCTCTGGGTCGTCACGTTCATCGACGCGTTCGTGCTTTACAGCTACTTCAATTGGACCGGCACCTTCCTCGGCACCACCATCGATAAGGGCGGCGTTGGCATTCCGGGAAATTGGATCATGCCCATCATGAGCATCGGCCAGATCGCCGAGATGCTCACCATGTTCGTCCTGGGAGCGGTTCTCCAGCGCCTCGGGTGGCGTTGGACCATGGTGATTGGCATCCTGGGCCACGCAGCTCGGTTTTCCGTCTATGCTTTCTTCCCCACTGCCACACCGGTCATCGTGATTCAGCTCCTGCACGGCATTTGCTATGCCTTCTTCTTCGCCACGGTCTATATTTTTGCCGACGAGTATTTCCCGAAAGATGTTCGGGCCAGCGCGCAGGGGCTGTTCAACGTTATGATTCTCGGCATCGGCGCGCTCGTGGCTAATTCCATCTGCCCTTACCTCATGCAGACGAGGTTCACTCACGGTGGCATCACGGATTTCCGGGGCTTGTTCCTGGCACCGCTCGGCGCGGCCCTGGTCGCCGCGATTGCGCTCGCGCTGTTCTTCCATCCACCGAAGAAGCAAACGCCTAAACCGGCTGCCGAACCTGCGGTCACCGCATAAGTGCGCGAGAATTGGCGCACGCGGGGAACGCTCCCGGTCCAGCCCAGGGGATTTAGACAGAAAAATTCAGGACAAAAAAATGTTTCTGACGGGAATATTTCTGTCTCAAGTTGTTGTCGCCCCCTTCCCAACACCGAATCCATGACCGCTTCGCTGCTACTCCACCCGCCTCATGGTCGGGTCCTCAGGAAGGCTGGCGAGCAACTGAGAAACGGTGCGCTGCTGACCGGGTAGTATCAGGTTCGGCGCAATTTCGCTTAGTGGTTGCAAGACAAAGCGCCTGGTGTGGGCGCGTGGGTGGGGCAAGGTTAACGCTTTTGTCGCTCGGGTTTCGAAGCCGAAAGCGATCAGATCCACGTCCAGTGGTCGCGGCTCGTTGATGATCCCCTTGCGCTGCCGGCCGAACTCCTTTTCCAGGGCCTGCAATTTGAAAAGCAGCGACTCGGGGGTTTCGGTTTCACGCACCACGAATCCGACCAGGGCGTTTACGAACCGTGGCGACTCGGGAGGACAATCGACCGGAGAGGTCACCCACAACGATGACCGGAGGAGCGGTGCGACCGACAAAGTTTCCAATCTCCGAATGGTTCTTAGGACGGTTCCCTTGGAGTCACCCAGATTGGAGCCGAGGGCCACATAGGCAATTGGTGCGCTGCGGTCCGTTGATGGCGAGGACGGTTTGACTTTAGGTTCAGCAGCCATAAAACCAACTCATCTCGGCCAAGGCAATTTCCGCCTGAAAGCGAAGCGCGCACCAAGCCTGGCCCAGCGCAACCTACTTCAGCCCGAGCACATCTTCCATACTGTAAACCCCAGGCTTTTGCCCCACCACCCATTCGGCGGCCCTGAGCGCGCCATTGGCAAATGTGTCCCGGCTTGAGGCCTTATGCGCAAGTTCGACTCGCTCCCCTGCCGCGGCAAAAATCACCGTGTGATCACCCACGACATCTCCGCCCCGCATGGAGTGCATGCCAATCTCGGTCGCCGTACGTTCCCCCACAATCCCGGCGCGGCCATGTCGAAGCACCTCCTGGAGTTGCTGTTTCCGGACTCCGGCGAGGAGTTCAGCTAAGGTGCGGGCGGTGCCGCTCGGAGCATCTTTCTTCATCCGATGGTGCATCTCGACGATTTCCAGGTCATAACCAGGACCCAGGATTTCGGCGGCTTTCCGGGAGAGCCAAAACAGAACATTCACCCCAGTGGAATAGTTGGAGGATAGGACCATTGGGATTCGCAAGCCGATATGGAGGAGCCGGGAACGGTCCGCTTCAGAATGACCGGTCGTGCCGACGACCAGCGCCTTTCCGCGCTCAGCACAGAGAGCAGCCACACCGAGGGTCGCGGTGTGCGAGCTGAAATCTATCACCACGTCACCTTGGTCCATCACGGTTTTCAGGTCATCACCCTGGTCAACCTGGCCGACGACCTGCAAATTCGGATGCTGAGGAACACAAGCGACCAACGCTTGGCCCATACGCCCCTTCGATCCGGTGATTATGATTCTAATCATCTCGTTTCCTCTCGTATCTCGGTCTTATTCTTGGCCCTTTAGAACGGCGCAGGCCTTCATCGTACGCCGCAACACCTCACGATTTTTCGAGTCCATCGGAACCAGGGGCAGCCGGTATTCTTCCTGAATTTCGCCCATCATCGCCAGAGCGGCCTTGACCGGAACGGGGTTGGTTTCGATGAAAAGATCCTTCAAGAGCGGGTAGTACTGGTGGTGGATCCTGGCTGCTTCTTTGACGCGCCCGGCGGAAAAGGCGCGCACCATTTGCGCGATCGGCCGCGGAATGACATTCGAAGCGACGCTGATCACGCCTTGTGCCCCGACGGCCATGAAAGGAAGCGTCAGTCCGTCATCCCCACTGACGATAGTAAAGCGCGGTCCCAGCGCGGCACGCAATTGGCTCACCCGGTCCGGGTTGCCGCCTGCCTCTTTGATGCCGACGATGTTTTTGCAGCTCGCGACCAGGCGCTTGATCGTTTCCACACCAATTTCAACTCCGCAGCGCCCGGGAATGCTGTAGAGCATGATCGGGAGCTTCGTCTGCCAGGCCACTTCACGGAAATGTTGGAAAAGCCCCTCCTGAGTCGGCTTATTATAATAGGGTGCGACCTGCAGGGAACCGTCGGCGCCGGCTTTCTCGGCGCTTTGCGTGAGGTACACGGCTTCGCGCGTAGAATTGGCACCTGACCCGGCCAGCACCTTCACCCGGCCGGCGGTGAATTTGACGGTCAGTTCGATCACCCGGATATGCTCTTCATAGCTGAGGGTGGGTGATTCGCCGGTAGTGCCCACCGGCACCACGCCGTCAACTCCGGCCCGTACTTGTTTCTTGATCAGTGCCGCGAGTGCGGTTTCGTCGATTGTTCCGTTACGAAAGGGCGTGACGATGGCGGTGTAGGTTCCTGTAAACATGATCGAAGCAGTTAAAGGTTGATGGTGCCTTCAAAGACAAACTCAGCGGGCCCGGTCAAAGAGACCTGGTCGAATCCGGCGTCGTTTTCAGTGAAACTTACCTCCAGGGAATCACCACCCTGCACCAGGACCTGGATCGGTGACTGGAAGTTATGAATCTTGGAGGTAATGAGCGCGGAAGCCGTCACTCCCGTGCCGCAGGCAAGGGTTTCGCCTTCCACGCCGCGTTCGAACGTGCGGACGCGGATCCTTCCGGGCGCCAGCACCTGCACGAAATTCACATTGGTTCCCTTCGGCGCAAATCGCGCATGATGACGTATTTCGGGGCCCAACTCCTGGAGCATTGCCCGGTCGGCATCCGGAACGAACAAGACCGCGTGCGGCACGCCCGTGTTCAACGAATGCACGATCGATTTCCCGGTCGAAAGCGGCAGACTCTCATTCAGTACCAGCTTCTCCGGCCGTGTGAGGTTAACCGTCACACGGTCGCCTTGGAACCGCGCGTGTATGATGCCCGCGAGCGTTTCGAAATTGAAATCGGCGGGGCTCCCGGTTCGGCGCTGGACGAATCTCCCAAAGCAGCGAGCGCCGTTGCCGCACATTTCGCCCGAGCTGCCATCGCTGTTGTAGAACTCCCAGGACCAATCGGCCTGCTCGGAGCTGGCCCGGCCAAGGAGGATCACTCCGTCCGCACCCACGCCGCGGTGCCGGTCGCAAAGTCGGACGACCTGGTCGCGTGTGAGTCGGAGGTTTTGCGCTCGGTTATCAATGAGCACAAAGTCGTTTCCAGCACCGCTCATCTTAGTAAATTCCAAAACCATGGGGTGCCAAGGTAATGCCCAACTGGTGCAGGTCAAAACCAATTATGGGGTGAATAATGACTTTACAGTAGGGTGCTTCCCTCGCAGAGTATGCCGCGTGGATGTAAACGCGTTGGGCGAAACCGGCTCCGGGTCAACGACGCCTCAGGTTTCAGTGGTTTTCCCGCAGATTGAACTAGACTCCGCTATACAGCGGTCTCAGGACTACCTGTTGGGCGTGCAGAAACCAGAAGGTTACTGGGTCGGCGAATTGACGGTGGACGCTACATTAGTGGCGGACATGGTCGCGTACCATCACTGGAACGGGCGGGTGGAGGCGGAATGGCAGCGAAAAGCGGTGAACCACATGTTCTCGAGGCAACTGCCTGATGGAGGGTGGAATATCTATTATGGCGGCCCGGCCGAAGTGAACGCGACCATCAAGGTCTATCTCGCGCTGAAGCTCGCCGGGGTCCCCGTGACCGATCGACGTATGCTCCGCGCGCGTGAAGTGGCCCTGAATTTGGGCGGCGTCCCGCGGATGAATACGTTCTCAAAATTGTATTTGGCGCTGCTCGGGCTGTTCCCCTGGGACTACGTTCCGACGATCCCCTGCGAAGTCATCCTGATCGGCAAATGGTTCTATGTGAACTTCAACGAGATGAGTTCCTGGAGCCGGTCCATGCTCGTGCCGCTGGCGATCATCAATCATTACAAACCGACTCGGCCGCTCAAAAACAAGATCAACCTCAACGAGTTGTACCCCGAGGGCATCCACCAGCGCGACATGGCGCTCGCACCGGATCCGGAGCGGCTGACCTGGCGCAACTTCTTCCTCTGGCTCGACCGGGTCCATAAGTTCGCGGAGTGGTTCGCCGAACACGACATTCATCCGTTTCGCAAGCGCGCCCTGCGCAAGGCCGAGGAATGGATGCTCGAACGGTTCGAGGGCACCGACGGGTTGGCCGCGATCTTCCCGGCGATGCTCAACTCGCTGATTGCTCTAAAGGCTTTGGGCTATGCGGACAATGATCCGCAGGTCGTCCGCGCGGAAAAACGACTGAAGGAATTGGAACACGAAACGCCCGACAGCGTACGCATCGAGCCCTGTTTTTCTCCGGTATGGGACACCGCGATCGTGGTGATTTGCCTGCAGGAATCGGGTGTGCCGAGCGACCATCCGGCTTTGAAGCAAGCCACCGAATGGATCATGAGCAAGGAGATCCGTTTCGCCGGAGACTGGATCTACAAGAACCCGGCCAAGGTGGAGCCCAGTGGCTGGGTCTTCGAGTTCGAGAATAAATGGAACCCTGACGTCGACGACACCGCAATGGTCCTCCTGGCCTTGCGCAAGGTTCCGACCGATGACCGGCAGAAACGCGACGAATGCTTCCAACGCGGCCTGAAATGGATGATGACCTTTCAGTGCAAGGACGGCGGCTGGGCTGCCTTTGACAAAGATTGCACCAAAGGCGTTTTGGAAAAGGTGCCGTTTGCGGACCATAACGCCATGCTCGACCCGGAGTGCGCGGACATCACGGCGCGCATATTGGAACTCGTCGGTTATGAAGGCTACAGCCTCGAACACCCGCAGGTGCAGAAGGCGCTGCGCTTCATCCGCGAGCATCAGGAAGAGGATGGCTCGTGGTATGGGCGCTGGGGGGTGAATTATATTTACGGCACCTGGCAGGTTTTGCGGGGACTGCGCGCGATGAATTTGGATATGGATCAGCCGTGGCTGCTTAAAGGCCGGGACTGGCTTGAGAGTGTTCAACACGAAGACGGCGGTTGGGGGGAACGCTGCAATACCTATGACGACCCGGTATTCAAAGGCCAGGGTCCGAGTACCGCGTCGCAAACGGCGTGGGCCGTTATGGGCCTTTGCGCCTTCGACGATCCCTTCCGCCCCAGCGTGCAACGCGGTATCGAGTACCTGGTCCGCACCCAAAACCCAGATGGCTCGTGGAGCGAACAGGAGACGACGGGCACCGGCTTTCCCAAAGTGTTTTATCTCAAGTACGACATGTATCGGAACAGCTGGCCTTTGCTTGCCTTGGGCACGTATCGAAATCTGTTAACTCGGCGCCAGGCCATCAAGAACGGGAGCACCCCCACCGAGCCCTTGAACGGGAAACTCTCGGATCATCCCAGCGCCCGCCCAGGCGCCGTGGCCGGCGCCCAGCGCTGGTGACCTTTTCAGGAAATGACCTGGGCTTACCGTCGGCTTATTCGCCCGCTCCTGTTCACACAGGACCCTGAGCGGATCCACGACCGAACCATGAAGGCCCTTAGCTGGGCTGGGCGCAGCAAGACAATCTCCGGGGCGGTGCGCGGATTTTACGGTGCACCGGCTTTGCCCATCGACGTGTTCGGCCTTCGCTTCCCCAATCCCGTCGGGCTCGGTGCCGGCCTGGACAAGCACGGGGAAGCCCTGCCCGCCTGGCGGGCTTTGGGATTTGGATTTACTGAGCTGGGCGCCGTCACGTGGCATGCCCAGCCCGGCAACCCGCCGCCACGCATCTTTCGAGCGATCGCCGATCAGGCCATCGTCAATCGCATGGGCTTCAATAATCCCGGGGCCGAGGAAGTGGCGAAGACCCTTGCTCGTTGGCGCGAACACCGCCGCTGGCCTGATCATCCGGTCGGCATGAATCTCGGGAAATCCAAAATCACGCCGCTGACAAAAGCGGCGGAAGATTATGCGCGCTCCTTTCGCGTGCTTTACCCACTGCTCGATTTCTTTGTCGTCAACGTAAGTTCTCCGAACACCCCCAATTTGCGCCAACTCCAAGACAAGCACGCCCTGGCCGAGATCCTGGACGCGATGGAGGAAGTCCAGCGGTCGCTGTTGGCAAAATCGGCTGATGGCGGTCCGGAGCCGCTGAGCGCAACCGGGTTGAGCAGCGAAGCGTCCCAACCGGCAAGGGGGAAACCCATCCTGGTCAAGGTGGCTCCAGATCTTTCTTTCGAAGCCCTGGACGAACTTTTGGAATTAGCTCAATCACGTCGCGTTGCTGGCATCGTGGCGACGAACACGACACTCGGGAGACCACCCGCCAATGACCCAACGTTGCAAAAGGTTTATGCCGAGACCGGCGGCCTGAGCGGGGCTCCGTTGCGCGCCCGCAGCACCGAAGTCGTGCGGCATATCTTCCAGAAGACGCAGGGTCGAATCCCCATCATTGGGGTCGGCGGTATTTTCAGCGCCGCAGAGGCCTGGGAGAAGATTACGGCGGGGGCCAGTTTGGTGCAGGTGTATACCGGGTTGGTGTATGAAGGGCCAGGGGTCATCAGGAATATTGTTCGAGGGCTGCGAGCGCGGCTGGCCCAAAACAACTACGAGAACCTGCAGCAGGCCGTAGGAATGGACACGTAATCGACGTCGGGAAGGGTCGAAACCGCGGATCCAAGGGGTAAAACTTACGTTAATACCAGCTTGACCATTGACGATGAGGGGGTTATACAGGGTGGAGTTGACCGGATGTAACCCTAACCCCATTACATATGACTCTGACAAAACGCGACTTGGTGGTTCGCATCAGTGAGGAGACAGGACTGATTCAACAGCAGGTCCTGGATGTTGTTCAGAAGACACTCGACTATATCGCCGAGGCGCTGGCCAAGGGTGATAAGGTCGAATTGAGAAACTTCGGGGTGTTTGAAGTAAAAGTGCGCAAAGCCCGAATTGGCCGTAACCCGAATGCGCCTGCCACGGACGTACCCATCCCCCAACGCTCGGTTGTAAAATTCAAACCGGGTAAGGAGATGAGAACGGAAGTGCTCAAGATTCCTCCTGCGGCCCCGAACCAAGCGACCCCGGCCACGACCTAAGGCCAGCTCCGTCGAGGTCTGAATTCGCCGAGGCGCCCGCGCCTTGGTTTTTGCCTTTGCTTTTGCGGAGGGCCGCGTACTCTTTTGCCTGATTTATGGAACGCTTGCCGGGGTTTCGAGACTTCTATCCTGAACCGCTGCCGAATACTGGCGTGGGGAGTGCCGATGCTCGCCAGCACATCTTCGAGCATTGGCGGGCCATGGCGCGCCGGTATGGTTTCCGCGAATATGACGGCCCGCCACTGGAATCGCTCGAGCTCTTCACGACCAAGAGCGGACCGGAGATCGTGAGCCAGCTGTACAATTTCCAGGACAAAGGTGAGCGCGATATCGCGTTGCGGCCCGAGATGACGCCCACACTGGCGCGCATGGTCGCGGCGCATGAGCGAAGCTATAAGAAGCCGATTAAGTGGTTCACCCTCCCCCAGCTCTTTCGTTACGAGCGCCAGCAAAAAGGACGCCTGCGCGAGCACTTCCAATTCAACGCCGACATCCTGGGGGAGACTGATCCCGCGGCCGATGCGGAACTGATTGCCCTGCTGATCGACACCCTGCGTTCACTGGGTTTGACCGCCGAGGATTTTGTGATCCGGTTGAGCAGCCGCAATGCCTGGCACGACTTTTTTCTAAAGCAGGCCGGGGATCCCTCCAAAGAATACGAGTTTTATCAAGCCATCGACAAACTCGAACGAGAGGATCCGACCACGAACGAGCAGAAGCTCAAAAGCCTGGGGTTCACGTTGGTGGAAGTGATGGCCTTCATCGAAGCAGGAAAACCGACCGCCCAATTGCAGGTCGTGATCGACAACCTGGCCGCCCGGGGGCTGGATGACTTTGTGAAAGTGGATTACGGCGTGATCCGGGGCCTGGCCTATTACACGGGGGTCGTGTTCGAAGCGTTTGACCGGAAAGGCGAGTTCAGGGCTATCGCGGGCGGAGGCCGATATGACAATTTGATAAACCTCATTAGTGGCGGAAAAGTCAACCTGCCCGCCCTCGGCTTTGGCATGGGGGACGTGGTGTTGTTCGAAATCCTGAAGGCCCGCGGGCGGCTCCCAGCTTTCACCCCCACGCTGGACGCTTTCTGCATTATTGAAGATGAAAGCCTCAGGCCGGCTTCCTTAAAGCTGATCGAGGACCTGCGCTGGGACGGATTCACCGTGGATTATTCGTTCACCGCTTCCAAGCCCGACAAACAATTCAAACGAGGCCAGGAGCTACACGCCCGGCACATCGTAAAGCTGGAGCGGGCTCCGGACGGGGAATTGACGGTGTATCTGAAGAACCTCCAAACTCGCGCAGAGAAGAGAATTCCCCCGAGCGAGATTTCCGCGGGGTTCCGCGGATAATGTCGCATCGGCTTCAGGAATCCAGGCGCGTGAAGCCGGGGCAGAGCCAATACCCCGCCCCTTCCTTTCGATACGAAACGATTGGGCTTCCGAAGACGCGGCGTTGCTAACTTCGTGACAAAACCGCCCGCCGGCCCTAAGTCGCTGCCGTGTAAACTCCGGGATTAGGACCGGGTGGCGGCAGGTGGTGCCGCGGGAGCCCGGATTTCCTTCTCTTTAACCAGAGTAGCGCCTCGGCCAAGGCGTTTGCGCAGGTAGGTGAGCTTGGCCCGCCGGGCGCGGCCTTTTCGCTCGACTTCGACCTTCTCGACCCGTGGCGAATGTATGGGGAAAACGCGTTCAACACCTTCGCCGTAACTGATTCGGCGCACGGTGAACATTTCATTCAAGCCGTGACCCCGGCGGCCAATCACCACGCCTGAGAACACCTGGATCCGCTCTTTGTCTCCTTCGACGACTTTGGTATGCACGCGGACGGTGTCACCCACGGCGAAATCCAGCGGCTGTTTGCGAAACTGGTCCGATTCAATTTTATCAAGTAATGCCTGGTTCATAAATTCATTTCAAAGCAGGTCCGGTCTGCGCTCACGCGTCCGGAGTTGCGCCTGCTCGCGACGCCATTTAGCGATTTCGGCGTGGTTTCCCGACAGCAGCACCTCGGGAACCTTCAGGCCCCGAAAATCCGCCGGCCGGGTGTACTGCGGATACTCCAAAAGCCCGTGGCTGAAGGATTCATCGCGCGCACTCTCATCGTCACCCAACGCCCCCGGCAGCAACCGGGTCAAAGCATCGACAATCACCATGGCCGGCAACGCTCCGTTGGTCAGGACGTAGTCGCCGATGGACAATTCATCATCCGCCAGTTCCTGACGGACCCGCTCATCAAACCCTTCGTAATGCCCGGAGACCAGCATTAAATCTTCCGCCAGGGCCAATTCCTGGGCCACGGCCTGGTTAAACACCCGGCCCGCCGGGGAGAGCAGGATGACTCGCGTATTGGGCCGAGTCAGCGACTCTACTGCTTCAAAGATCGGATCGGGTTTGAGCAACATCCCCGGCCCACCGCCAAATGGTCGATCATCGACCGTCTTATGGCGATCATGGGCAAAATCACGCAAATTATGGATCCGGAGATCCAGCAAGCCCGATTGGCGGGCGCGCTTAACAATGCTCTCGTCCAGCGGTCCCGCGAACATGGCGGGAAAGAGCGTGAGCACTTCGATTCTCATAACCGCCGTTCACCTCAGCCCCGGCCGGTCGGATTACCGCACCTGAAGCTTTGCCGGCACAACCTGAATTCGGGTTTCGCGAGCTTACGTGGCCGGCCTATCCTCGACGATTTCCAACGTGCAGCGCAGGCCTTTCTTGGCGCTGCCCGCCAACAAAAGTGATCGAATGGCGTTAATTGTCATGCCCTGACGACCGATGACCTTACCCACATCCTGGGGGTGCAAGCGCAGCTCATAAACCGTCGTGCCTTCTCGTTCGACAGGGGTGATCGACACCTCGCCCGGGTGCTGAACCAGGCCCTTGACGACGTACTCGAGGAAGGCTTGCATTGTGGAGCTGTCGCTTAAGCAGCGACGGCGGGCGCCGCGGCAGCCGCCCTGTTCGCCTTCTTGATAAAGCTCGCCACCGTATCGCTCGGCTGGGCGCCTTTGCTCAGCCAGTATTTCACCCGGTCGAGGTCCATTTTGAAATTGTCACCCTTCTTCAACGGCTGATAGGTGCCGATCTCTTCGATGAACTTCCCATCTCTCGGGCTGCGACTATCAGCCACCACAATCCGGAACACTGGGGCATTCTTAGCCCCAACCCGCTTCATTCGAATTTTAACTGCCATAAATTTGCTCTCTGCTTGCCAACGACCTGAACATAAAATCGGCGGACCTCTAGAATCCTACGAAAATGAGCGGAGAGCCTAGTCTCGGTTTTTGCACATTGCAAGCCCTGAATTTGACACAAATTCGGCTTCTCAATCCGCCCACGCGAATTCACAATGATGGGGACTAAACATGACCAAACGTTCGCGCCCAATCGCTCCGCCGGTGAAAGCCAGGCGCCGGGGACCCGCGCCCGATCGCACCCCGGAGTTGCCACTCGATTTCGACCAAACTCGCGGCTCCCCTCGCGCGGACGCTCTGATCCGGGAGCTTATCTCCTTCAGGGAATTTGGCCAGCCGACTCGGCAAGTCCTTACGGCCGTTCCAACTTCGCAAGGCGGGCTGCTCAAGGTGCCCACGTTTGTGAACGAGTTTTGGACGGCGAGACAACGCCAGGCCAGCTCGCTCCATGAAGTCTCCTACCGAGCCTGCTTTAAGCCGCAACTGCCACGCTTTTTCATCCAAAGGCTCACCCAACCCGGAGAGGTCGTGTACGACCCCTTCATGGGTCGTGGAACAACCGTCCTGGAGGCCGCCCTCCTGGACCGGGTCCCCATGGGCAATGACATTAACCCGCTGAGCGTCACAATGACCGAGCCGCGCCTTTCGCCCCCCACCTTGGCCCAGGTGGAACAACGCCTGGCGGAGATCGATTTCAGTGGCGACGACAAAATTCCCGACGACGACTTGCTCGTGTTTTATCATCCTGACACGCTCCGTGGCATTGCGGCGCTCAGGAAATACCTGCTTCGGCAACGCGCGGCCGACCGGCTCGATTCCCTGGACAAGTGGATCGCACTAGTGGCGTTGAACCGCTTAACCGGCCATTCCAACGGGTTCTTTTCGGTTTATACCCTTCCGCCAAACCAGGCGACCTCCGCGCATGCCCAACGGAAGATCAACAGCAAGCGTAACCAGCAGCCGCCACAACGCGACATCGTCCGGCTCATCTTAAAAAAGACGCGGCAATTGCTCTCGGATGTGGATCCCGAAGTGCGAGATCGGTTGGCCAGGCGTTCAACCCAGGCCCGCTTGGTGACGCGCCCCGCAAATGACACTCCGGAGATCCCTTCAGATTCGGTGACCCTGATCGTCACCTCGCCTCCGTTCCTGAACGTGGTGCAATACGCGAATGATAATTGGCTGCGATGCTGGTTTTTGGGCATCGATGTCAAATCCGTGCGGCTCACCTTGCCCACGAAGCTGGCGCAATGGCAGGCCGTTATGGCCGAGGCTTTTCGGGAATTTCGCCGCGTGCTTAAACCGGGAGGACACGTCGCCTTCGAGGTTGGCGAGGTCCACAACGGTAAGACCAAGCTTGAGGAAGCTGTGCTGCCCTGCGGCGTGGGAGCCGGACTTAAGCCGGTGCTCATCCTCATCAATGACCAGGAATTCACCAAAACTGCCAATTGCTGGGGAGTGGACAACATGGCCAAGGGCACGAACACAAACCGGGTTGTCCTGTTCCGGAAGTGAGCACCACCGGAGCTCATTGCTTCCCGGCCATCAGCGCCGAGTGCCCATAACGCACGCCTCTTTCTTGTTCGCACAAAGATGGCTGAGCAACAACTCCGACGTGAGGGGAGGCAGATCCCGTTTCAGCACGTCCAGAACATTGATCCCCAGCTCATCTTTCAGCTTGAGAGTCACCACAAACCTACGACACCAACCCCGCCGCAGCCACTCCAGCAGTAGCTGGGCGCTCCGGTCCGGGGGCGCGATGACATCGCACAATAACCAATCCACGCTTCGCCTGGGGTGAAAACCGAAAGCGTCACCGGGGACGAACTGCACTCGAGGGTTCACCATCATGTCCTCGCGCAGCCGAGAACGGTCCACCGCAATGACCGTGGCTCCGCGATTCACGGCCACGAACGTCCAACTTCCCGGCGCGGCCCCCAAATCGACGCACGTTTCCCCGGGTTGAATGCCGCGGCCCAGCCGCAACTCAGCTTCGACGAGCTTGGCGAACGCTCGGCTCGGAGCGGTTAGGTCCGGAGGGATCGTGATCTGTCCTTTTGGAAACGGGGAGAGGAGCTGCCGGTGGAGGAAAGGAGCCGGCGCTGAGGCGATGGAGATAAAGCCGCTGCCCGGCGCGGTCAACAGGAGTTGGACCAGGGATGCATCTTCCCCGAACGGTTGGGAGCTCTCAAACAAGTGACGGAGCAGATGGCGCCGTTTCTTGTGCAGCAATTCCTTCAGCGCCTCCCGGATGAGTTGGCATCTCTGGCGGCCGGCGTCGGAGGCCGTGAAATCCGAGCTTTGGTCTTTGGCATGGCCAACAATCGCTGGCTCCTTCCGTTGCCGAGTCGTGTGCCAAGCGCGCGCTCCCATCCTGCGCACGGGTCGAGCGCCATAGTGCGGCTCGATGTGCAACCTCCAGGGCCGGCCTTCGGCAAGAGTCCCGACGATGGAATCGAACAGCAGTCGAGCCCAGGCGCCTATGGATTCCACGCGCGCGGCTTGAGCATCGGGAAGGAATTGCCGCGCAAATGCAATTGCGGGCAGGGGCGGGCTGAGAGTCTCGGCGTGATCGATTGCGAACAGCAAGGGATGCGGCGACGTGATGTCAGTGCCCGGGAAGGCCAGGGCCAACTCGGATCGGAGCTCCACCTCGGAGTCCTCATCGGCAAGGAACAAATGCATCCGCAACCACCAGGCTGGCAATTCAATCGGCTGTCCGAAGGAATATCATCCTTTGAGCAGGGTCGCTCCAGGGGCTGGGCGTGAAACGAAAAGCGTGGGCTTGATCCTGGTCTTGTTTTCGTACTCCGAGGCGAGCCGGTCAGAAACGCTTTTGACTTTGTCGGATTGAACCAACGCAACGGTGCACCCGCCAAACCCACCTCCAGTCATTCGGCAGCCGTACACGCCGCCTCCCAACCCGATGCTCTGGGCAATGTCGACGAGGGTATCGAGTTCCGGGCAGCTGACTTCATAATCATCCCGCAGGGAAGCATGGCTGGCATACATGAGCTGCCCCACCGTAGGCCAGTTCGAGGCCCGCACACCTTCGGCGGCGTGCAAGGTGCGTTCGATCTCGCTGATCACATGTCGCGCTCGACGGTAAACCACCTCATCCATTTTGCCGCGGGCCCGTTCGAGGGCGGTTGCCTCAGCATCCCGCAACGAAGCGACTCCCAGTGCTTTGGCCGCCTGTTCGCATTGAGCCCGCCGTTGGGCGTATTCGCCCCCAGTGAGCTCATGCTTCACATTGGTATTCGTAATGAGCAATTGGACGGAGGGATCCACCATGGGAACGAGGTCCGTCTGGCGGGTGCGACAATCCAACAGCAGCAGGTGATCCTTTTTGCCCATAACCGAGATGAACTGGTCCATAATACCGCAGGGCATCCCGGCGTATTCATGTTCAGCTTTCTGGCACAACAACGCCTTCTCGACCGGGTCCAGTTTTTTGCCGGTGATCGCTTCGAGCGCGGTGGCGGTGGAAACCTCCAGGGCCGCGCTGCTGGAAAGGCCACCCCCCAGCGGCACCGTGGAATGAACGAGGGCGTCGAACCCAGGGATTTTTGATCCGCGCGTCACGAAACCCGCAATGACGCCGAGAGGATAGTTGAACCAGGTGCCCTTTTTTGCAGGTTTGAGCGGCTGGTTCAGATCGATGTCCACGGGAGTTCCCTCCGCGGTCGACTGGAGTTGGATTACCCGGCCACTTCTGGCGGAGGGCGCGGCGGCCATGACGGTGTACTTGTCGATGGCCATCGGGAGAACATACCCGTCGTTGTAGTCGGTGTGCTCGCCGATCACATTCACTCGGCCTGGCGCTGCGGCAATCCATTGAGGCGGGTGCCCGTACCGCTTGGTGAATTGGTCAGTGACGAAAGTGCCGAGATCGTTGAGGGTCATAGCAGGCCGTTTCTATCGGGTGGTGAACTTGTGGACGGTCGTTTGTTGGTAGGTTTCGCCGGGCCGCAAAATGGTGGACGGGAAGCTGGGGTGGTTAACCGAATCGGGAAAATGCTGTGTTTCGAGGCAGAACGCCATATGCCGCCGGTAGACTACACCGCCTTTGCCCGTCAGCGAACCATCGAGATAATTGGCGGTATAAAGCTGGACTCCCGGCTGGGTCGTGAGCACTTCCAGAACGCGGCCACTGTCCGGCTCATGGACCCGAGCCGCCAGCACGAGGGACTTGCCACCGCCATTGATCACATAATTGCTGTCGTAACCGGGTTCGTCGGTTCCCAGCCGTGAAATTCTGGAGCCGATCGGGTGCGGCTCGAGGAAATCCCAAGGAGTATTTCGGACGGGCTTGAGCTCGCCGGTGGGGATCAGGGTTGCGTCGGTGGGCGTAAATCGATCCGCCGCCACCATCAGCTCATGATTGAGCACCTCCCCTGCCCCGCGCAGGTTGAAGTACGAGTGGTTGGTGAGGTTGATCGGAGTCGGTTTGTCCGTCACGGCCGAGTAATCGATGCGCAATTCGTTGGCATCCGTTAACGTCATGGTGACCGTGACATCCAGTTTGCCAGGGTACCCCTCCTCTCCATCCGGGCTGGAGTATTCGAAACGCACCGAGGCACCAGCCTGCGGCGTGGCGTGCCAGACAACTTTATCAAATCCCTTCAAACCTCCGTGGAGGTGGTTTGGCCCGTTGTTGATGGCCAACGTGTAGGTCCGGCCTTCGAGGGTAAACCCGCCCCGGGCGATTCGATTGGCCACTCGACCCACGGTGCAACCAAAATAAGGATGGCCCTTGAGATACTGTTCGAGGTTGTCGAAGCCAAGGACCACGTCGCCTTTTTGGCCTGAGCGATCCGGCGTGTGTAGTTCAGTAATGATGGTGCCGTAGTTGCTGATGCGCGCGACCAGGCCATTGCGATTGGTGAGAGTGTAAAGGTCAACGGGCGTGCCATCCGGCAGTTTGCCAAAATCCGCTTTGTAAGTGCTTGGGTCCATTTCGCAAATTTTCTCCCCATTATACCCGTTAACCTTCCCACAACAATCCGAACGGGCCAAGCCTCTGAGTGACCGGGCGACGCAGCCCGCTTTAGGGGCCCGTTGCGCGCGGGGCACGCATCGGGGCCAGCTTCGCTCCCATCCCCGCGCCGCTCAACGACGGGGCGGTGAAGTGGAGGAACTTCCCCTGGTAGTTGTTTCGTCCGGCGGATTCGGGGCCTGGCTTCCGCGCCAGGCCAGCGTCAGCATCAATCCCCCGAAAACCAACAGGAGCAGGCCCCAGTACAAATTGACATTGAGTCCCAGCGAACGGTGGTATATTTCCGCGCCTGAGCCGGTGACTACTCCAAAGACCACGAGGATCACCCCGATGAGCGAGAACATGAGTCCAATTGGCCAGCGAATATCCAGTCCCATAAAAGTTTTTGGTTTGAATTATCTAAAGATAAAGTTGAGCAACACGCAACAGAGCAGCAGAACGATTCCCAACGTCGCCGGACGCAAAAACCAGGACTGCTCGTCATCTTTGAGCTTCGGGGTGAGGGAATACACCAGCCCTTTCAACTCCTCGTTCGTCTTGGTTCGGCGTGTGGCCAAAGAGATCACCAGCGTCAGCGTGAAGCAGATGGTGAAGGCAAAGCTGGCCAGCCAAAAGTTTTGAGCCATCTCACTGGGGAACGTGTTGAGAACGCCCAGGTAACCGCCTTTGACCCCGGGCGCATTGCCGGAGGCGATGGTCAGTGCGTGGAACAAAGCCGAACCGGCGATCCCGCCGAATAGGCCGAGAAACGCGCCGGTGCCGGTGCAGCGCGCCCAGAACATGCCGAGCAAAAAGGTGGCAAAGAGGGGGGCGTTGACGAAGCCGAACACCAGTTGGATGATGTCCATGGCATTGTTGTATTGCTTGGCGAAATAGGCGCAGGCGATGCTGAGCACAATTCCGACCACGGTGATGGCCTGCCCCATCCGGAAGTAGTGCTGATCACTCTTGTTAGGCGCCATATAGGCTTGGTACAGGTCATAAGTCCAAACCGTGTTGAAAGCGGTCACATTGCCCGCCATCCCGGACATGAAAGAAGCCAACAAAGCGGTTAACGCCAGCCCCAGCAACCCGGTCGGGCAGTACTTTTTCACCAGCGAAAGGATGACCCCGTCGTAATCATACTCGGCAACGGCGTTGTAGAGACCTTCCTTGATCTGGACTTCGTTGAGTTGCCCGGCGCTTTTGACGAGCGCCGCGACCTTCTCGGCATTCATCTTCTTGCCCATCGTATCGGTCACGGCTTTGACGGCCGCCGTGCTGTCGTCCGCACCAGCCGAACTTTTGACGATCGTCGCAGCCTTGGTATAGGTTTCCTCGCTCAGAATGGGCGGCGGAATGCGATAGTTTTTCCCGGGCATCGAGGTAAGCGCGACGGCAATCATCCCCGGAACGATCACCAGCAGTGGAAAGATCATTTTCGGGACGGCGGCGATCAGGGGTGTGCGCCGAGCGGCGCCCATGTTTTTGGCCGCCATGGCGCGTTGCACGACGAGGAAATTTGTGCACCAGTAGCCAAAGGAGAGGACGAAGCCGAGCCCGAACACCATGGCGAAGAGGTCGACGCCCATGGGGTTGGCGGAGGGACCGCCGAGGAGGGGTTTCCAGGCGCTGGTCCAGGCATCGGCCGAGTACGCCTTCGTGCCCAGGTTAAAGGCGGCGGGGTTCTGGGCGACGGTTTGCAGCGAGTTATTCATCGCTCCCCAGCCGCCCACGTCGCGGAGCCCCAGATAGACCACCGGCGCAAACCCAAGCACGATCATGAAGAACTGGAGCAC
>Ga0105240_10001348_pt1 | contig 42141 bp, 38 predicted proteins | sample KBSC54metaG_FD_80426 | JGI IMG/M metagenome (GOLD analysis project Ga0105240, IMG submission 80426) | Corn rhizosphere microbial communities from Kellogg Biological Station, Michigan, USA - KBS C5-4 metaG | ecosystem: Host-associated > Plants > Roots > Rhizosphere > Soil | place: Michigan, USA... | reverse complement strand
GGCGCAGGGGTAAGGAGGTAGTGGAACAAAGCTGAGATGGCAATACTGATGGAGGCGGTGGCGATTGCAAGGGTCAACTGCTTGAGAGGCGTATCTGCAAAGTAGACGAACGGGACCCGCACGATACCGTTTACGAGGAAGATGGCGAGCGAGTAATTGCCGATCAGTTCGAGGGCGCGGGATTTTCTCAAGAGAGAGCGCGTCTTGCTGTAGAGCCAGAGGCACACGATGACGGAGGACAATGAAATCAGATACGCAAACCCGAGGTATTTGCTCCCCAGAATCATGATGGCAAATGCCGGGATGGCGAGGTATGCCTTGATGCGGATTGGGTAACGTGCGGCAAGGATTCCCAGGCAGAAGACACGCATACGGGCAATCGGCGTGAAAGCCAAGGTAATTGACAGGTGGGCGAAGAAAGGGGTTGTGGTCAATGTGAAGAGGAAGCATACGACCGACACCACTGCAAGGGCGGGCCAGCCAAAACGACGCGTCAACTTCCGCAGGAACGGCCAGATGGCATAGGCCTGCATGATAAAGGGAATGAACCACCATGGTCCCACGGGAGGGAATCCGAGGCCGGGCGTGATGTTCGATAACCCAGCCAGGATGAGCACGATTTCGGGTCCGGCGTCGCGGATTACCCAGAGCGGTCCCACATGCATGGAGACGAGGACTGCCCAAAACAGGATGACCAGGAAGAACATTGGATAGAGCTTCTTGATCCGGGACCACATGAAAGAGAACCAGGATGATTCGTCATCCCAGTGACTCTTTGCCAATCCATAAGCAGAAAGGAAGATGAAGGTCTGGACTCCGAAATGGCCGTAAAACGCGAAAAGGGCCTGGATAGCCGACCATGGGTGAACAACTGTATGAAGGAAAACTGGGAACCGCGCGGGGTCGAAGTCGAATTCGTTCTCGTGAACGTCGATGGCAGCGTGGAAGAAGTTATGGAAGACAATGGCCAGGATAGCGAGGGCTTTCAGAACGGTAGTATCTGTCCTGTCCAATTCATTCAGGTTGAGCGGGGAATTCAATTGCGTGCGCAAGACAAATGTCGTGCGGTGAATCAGCGAGGTCGATCTACTCTGCATCCGCTACCGTCCGTCGATTCCCGAAAAAACGCAAACCATCCCGAGGTCCAGTGATACCCCTGGGTTCAGCACCATTGAAGAAGTGTTCAGGGCCCCGTCTGCATGTCGTCCAAACGCGGCTCACCTGAGGGGAAGGAGCCAGAAGCGGACCGAATATGCAATGTTGATTCGTAGAGTAGCAGTGAAGTGACTATAGGACAAGTTGCGAAGGTAATGAAGGTAACGTCCTCCTGGCGCGGGTTTCTCAATGCGAGACAAACGCTCTAGAGTTCCCGAGCGCGTTCAATTGCGCGGATGACGGCCTGGGCTTTGTTAAGCGACTCCTGATGTTCGAGTTCCGGAACGGAGTCGGCAACGATGCCGGCGCCGGCCTGGACGTAACCCTTTCCTCCGGTGGTGAGCAGGGATCGGATGGCGATGCAGGAGTCGAGATTGCCGGAGAAGTCGGCGTAGAGGACGGCGCCCCCGTAGGTTCCGCGGCGGGAAGGCTCCAGCTCCTCAATGATCTCCATCGCACGCACCTTAGGGGCACCGGACAATGTGCCGGCAGGGAAGCAGGCGCGGAGGGCGTCGATGGCAGTGAGGTCAGGTCGGAGCTTGCCTTCGATGGTGCTGACGATGTGCATGACGTGGCTGTATCGCTCGACGAACATGAGGCGGTCGACTTTGACGGAGCCGAAGTTGCTGACGCGGCCGACGTCGTTGCGGCCGAGGTCGACGAGCATGACGTGTTCGGCGCGCTCTTTGTCGTCGTGCATCATTTCGTCTTCAAGGCGCTGGTCTTCTTCCTCGCTCGAGCCGCGCGGGCGGGTACCGGCGATGGGGCGGTACTCGACATTGCTGTTGTGGACACGGACGAGGAGCTCCGGCGATGATCCGGCGAGTTCTACCGTCTGCGGTTTTTTAGATGACTTTTTGCTAGAGCCAAGCGGGCCATCGGGTGTGAAGCGGAGGAAGTACATGTATGGGCTGGGATTGACGGTGCGCAGAGAGCGATAGATCTGGAAAGGATCCATGCCGGTGGAGAGGTCGAGGCGCTGGGAGAGGACGGCTTGGAAGACGTCACCGGCGGCGATGTATTGTTTGACGCGTTCGACAGCTGCGCAGTATGCCTTTTTGCTGGTGCGGCGTTTTACCCGGACGGGCTTGCCGGGCTTTGCAGGAGGCAGCTTCGGCAGCGGTTTGCTGAGGCGCTTTTCGAGTGCGCCGAGACGTTTGACCGCATCGGCGTAGGCCGTGTCGGGATCGGCGAGGGTGACGTCGGCAGTGGCTATCATCCAGATCTGCTTGCGAACGTGATCGAAGGCCAGAACCTCGTCGAAGAAGAGCAGGCAGGCATCGGGGACGCCGAGCTCGTCTTTGGCGTGGTTAGGCAGGCGCTCGATCTGGCGGACGGCGTCATAGGCGAAGAAGCCGACGGCACCGGCGGTGAAGGGAGGAAGCCCGGCAATGCGGGCGGGCTTGTGGCCGCTGAGCGCATCGCGCAGGACATGGAAGATGTCGCCCTCGATGCGGGTGGTGCGGCTTCCCTCGGTGATGTCGATGTGGCGACCGCGGGCGACGATGCGCTTGTAGGGATTGATTCCGATGAAGGTGTAGCGGCCGACCTGTTCGCCGTTTTCGACGGACTCCAGCAGAAAGCACTCGCGCTCCTGCCAAGCCGCGCGCAGGAACGCCGAGACAGGAGTTTCGAGGTCGGCGGTGAGCGTGTGGCAGACGGGGACGAGGGTGTGCTTCTTCGCGAGCGCGATGAAGTCCTTGCGACTGGGCTGGATGGAACTGGATGAGGGCTTCACAGGTCCAGTGTAGCTGGTGACGTGAGTAGCTGATAGTTCTGGGCAATGAGCTGAGTGTATGGGGGAGAAAGGGAGCCGCTTTGCGTCAGTGATTGCGATCCCGATCGAGGTCGAAAACTGATCGTTATCATGGCGATTTTCGGGCTTGCGGATTTCTGTTCGAGTGACTTAGAATCTGGCGCCATATCGGAATCTGACATGGGTGGCCGAGTCCCTCCGGTTCCGCACTTCCATTGCTGAGTTGTCCATGGGCCCTGAAGCGGTACTGTCTGAACTTATTGGTCAAATCTACGAAGCTGCCATTGAACCGGCGAAATGGGAAGCCTTCCTGAAACGTGCTGCTGAGCTATTCGGCTCGCACACGGCGAACATCCACTTCCAGGACACATCATCGTTGGCGGTGGCCAGCGTTTTGAATATGGATCCAGTGTTCATGGATGCATATCGGGACCACTTCGGGGCGATGAATCCCTTCATGAAGAGGACGGACGTGCAACAGGAAGGCAGGGCGTATGTACGCCGCGAACTCATTGACACAGAGAGCCTGGTACGTACTGAGTTCTACAACGACTGGGCGCGTCCTCAGGGCTTTCACGATTTCGTCTGCGGAACGATGGTCCGCCGGGGTCCAATGGCAGGGAACATCACGTTCTGGCGGCGTGCGACGGCAGACCCCTGCGACGAGCAGGAGATCCGGACTCTCCAACTACTGATGCCACACCTGGTCAGGGCGATGCAGATACACCGGAAGCTGGCGGGGCTGGAGCGGAAATGCGAGGCTCTTTGCAATGCGACTGACGCGATGCATCAAGGGCTGGTGATCGTGGATGTTGCCAGCAAGGTGGTGACCGCCAACGCGGCGGCGCAGAGGCTCATTGGGGCGAATGACGGAGTGCGAGTTCGACATGGAAAGCTGGAGACCGACTCTCCTTCCAATACGGCAGCTCTTCGACAGGCCATCAAGTGTGCTGTTTCATGCGTGACCGGCAGACTGGCATCGGTGCCGGACCTGGTGATCGTCAATCGCCATTCGCGCGGCAAGCTGGTGATCTGGATTGCCCCGATTTCGAGTGGGGCTTTTTGCGGCGAGCAGGATCCGCTGGTGGCGGTTTTTGTTGTGGACCCTGAAGCAGCGTCGAGAAGTCCGGAGAAGCTTCTGCGAAAGCTGTTTGGGTTGACTCCGGCAGAGTCGCGACTTGCGAATGCGTTGATGAAAGGCGATCTTACGAGTGCTTCCGAGGAGTTCGGTATCAGCCGGAACACCGCTCGTTCTCAACTGCAGAGCATCTTCTCAAAGACGGGAACATCCAAGCAGGGCGAACTGATTCGCCTGCTCTGCCAGCTCGGTTGCATGGGCGAACAGGGCTAGCAACGCTGCTATTTCGAACTGGTGCCCTGCTGGGGGTGAAAGAGGGGTCCTGCGGCACTGCTCACCAGTTGCCAGTTGCCATTTTTCTTCACCCAGACTTCCATCAGAAATCCGTGCCACTCCTGGATGTTGGTGGGTTCGGAGGGATTCTTTCCTTTCTTGTACCAGGTTGCATTTGCAACCGCGGTATTGCCATAGAACCTGATCTTCACGTTGTCGATCTTCTCTTCGAGGAGGGATGGAGCAGTGGGATCGGGCTTTATAAATTCGTCTCTACCTCCGGAACCCATCGGCCAGACATAAACAAGATCGTCGGCGAGATGGTCATGTATAAATTGCGGGCTGGGCTCGACGTTCTTAGCATCCATTTGAGCCATCTGCTGAATGAGTCCGGTAATCTCGTTCCGATCCGCGCTTTGCGAATCGGTTTGAGCGGGCATGATGGCTGTGCTGCAGAACAGGACGAGGACCGCCAACATTTTCATGGAAAACCTCCGAGTTATTGAGGAGTTGATCAGCGTATGGGCCGATTGCGTTGAGGGTGCATGCTGTTCGATTGAGTTGGATCGTCGGCGTCGCTGAGTTGGCGAAATCAGCGACGCTGAGCGATTCACCGGGATGACACGCGAAGGGCTAGTGATTTCGCGGCGTAGTGAACTGTGTAATCTCCGTTGTCACTGTTATCGGGCCGTATTCGCCCGGGAAAGTGACGGGACTGCCCGTGCACGTTGTCTGAGCGCTTTGCAGGCCGATGGCGTTGCCGTGAGCCGGACCCATCACGAAGGTTTCCTGGAAGGTCTGAGGTTGTCCTGACGAATCGGTGAGTGAGATGGTCTCAACGACTACCGCGGCGATGCTGACGTTTGTAGAACCGACAATCAGTGCTGTAGGAGTCTTCTGGCTCGGGCTAATGACGCTGTAGACGGCATCGCCGCATGTGAGAGTGAAACTAAGTGCTTGAGGGCTGTTGGCCGGATCTGCGTGGGACATCGGGACAAAGGTTGCAGCGAGGAGCGTGCCGCAAAGCCACGAGAGCATTCTTTTCATGTTCAACCTCCGGGGAAATGTGTCAGAAGCCAGGCGAATCAGAGGAGCTGCTTTTTTTTGACTTCGCCTTGACTCGTCCGGTGCCCAAGATAGGATTTTCGTCATCCCTGTTCATCATGCAAATGGATGATGTCGGTGAAATTTGAAGAACGGAGGACTCGCAACGCGGGCGGTTGCTCTCTCTTTCGTCGGCGTCGACAATCGCGCCCGGCCTTGCAGTTGCGCAGATTTACCAATCGCCCTACTGAGTGACTGGGTAAGCGCGTATGCTCATGCCAGAATGAGAGCGATGGGCACTCTTGTGGGGAGGGTCAAGGATGAACTGGCTTGGTGGCTTGCGTTGGGTTTGGATTGGAGTTCTGGGCATTCAGATTGCTTCGGCGCAGGCCACATCGCCACCGGATTCATCAAGGGCAGTGGAGTTGATGATTCGTCTCAAGTTCGAGGTTCCGACGACGTGCGACATCAGGATCGGATCGCGAACGCCGAGTCAGTTCACTGGATATGACAATCTTCGGGTCATTCTTTCTCAGGCTGGCAAATTGACCGATCTCGACTTTCTGATCTCGAAAGATAACAAGTCGCTGGCCAGATTGGAGAAGTTCGATCTGGATCATAATCCGGCGCTCTCGATCCAGATTCAGGGGCGGCCGGTTCGCGGCAATCCCGGCGCGCAGGTGACGGTGATTAACTTCGATGATCTGGAGTGTCCGGTGTGCGCCCACATGCACGAGATGCTGAAGTCGGAAGTGATGCAGAAGTATGGCGATAAAGTCCGGTACATTTACAAGGACAATCCGCTGACGGAGATCCATCCATGGGCGATGCATGCAGCGGTAGATGCGGGCTGCCTGGCACAGCAAGACGGGAACGCGTATTGGCGATTCATTGATTATGTGCATGCGCACGGGCAGGAAGTTTCGGGTGCGGATCGGAATGTCGACAAGAGCTTTTCCGTGCTGGATCGGATCGCGAGCGATTCCGGCGAAGGCCGCGACGTCAACAAGCCTGAGCTCCTGGGGTGTCTTAAGAAGCAGGACGAAGCGCCGGTCCGTCAGTCGATGCGAGAGGCGCGAGGAATGGGTTTGAATTTCACGCCGGCACTCATCGTGAACGGCGAACTTGTGAGAGGCCTTACTTCTCCGGATGCCCCGGAACGGGCGATTGATCGCGCGCTGCAGGCAGAGAAAGCGAAATAGGCTCGCAATTTCTAATCAGTTTGGTGAAGGCGGATCGATGTGGTCGATCACGATTACGTCGGAGTGGTCTTTCTGCGGTTCGAGTTTGAGGCCGAGTTGTTCCTGGATGGCGGTGAATAGGGATGATGGTGTGTTTTCATCCTTTGCTGTTGCAGCGTCCAGACCGCCGGCCTCATGCAGAATCGGGAAGGGAAGATTGTCGGCTGTCCAGCGGAGAGTGAAGTTGTAGTTTCCCGTGATTCCGGTTTTGTCGACGACGGGTCTGCCGACGGCGTTGAGCTGGGTGAGCTGGTCGGCGAGGACGTACATGGTGATGCTGTCAGCCTCGATGCGGCCGGCGATCGTGAAAATCCAATGATGCTCCTTTGAAAGATCCTCGGGTTTGTGCGGGTCTGTAGATTTAGGACGGCCGGGATCATCGGTTGCGCCTCTGGTGAGTTTCGGTCCGCCCTTTGCAACGACGAGAGCGTAGATCGGCAGTTCGCGCGCTTCATGGTGGAACTTCAGGTTGAAGCGCTCAGCGAGGACGGCGACGAGCATGGCGTTGCGTTCCGCGCCTCCCAATTTGTCGAATCTTTGAGCGTCCTCTGAGGATACCTTGGCTTCGATGTTGTAGCGGTTTGCGTTGGTCCAAGCAGGCGAGCCGATCAGGTGTTTGTCATCGATGCCGAAGGCAGTTCGCAGGACCATTCGGATGGGTGCGCCATGAAACGAAATGCCGTCCGGGAAAATCTGCACGAGAGTCTTATCGTCGTCGGCAGGGGTGGGCTTGATGGAGACAGCGTCGAACTGCGGGAGGTCGCGTTTCGTTTGCGCGCCTGCGACTCCGCTGGCCATGAGCTGGGTCAGGGTCAATATCAGTAAGTGCAGTGGGAATCCGTGTTTTTGGCGGCGGCGCGGCAACGCCTCCAATTATGCAGGAAGAACGCCGTAGCCGCATTCCTTGCGTTTTGGGGGATTTGCCTCGTTCTGGCCGAAGAGAACATCAGCTTGCACTTTTCGTAATCATTCCTCCATATCAGTAACCTCGAACTGGTAATTTGCAAGTTCTTGACGGGGGGAGGATGATCGGGAGTCGTTCAAGCTTCTCCCTGGGTAAATTGCAAGTGTTGATGGAACGCCTGCCGTTTTGGGGACGGTGGGCGTTCTGTTCTTAGGATCTTCACGAATTTGGAAAGCGGTTTTCATCTCATTGGGGGTACGATTTCGGCCATGAAAGTTTACGCGCTCGAGTACCAGGAGATTGGACAGGATCAGAATACGCAGCCTGGAATTCAGTACGGCTCAAACCCATCGCCGGGGTCCCGTTATACGACTCGAGAGATGGCCGCTGCGGAATGTGTGCGGCTGAACAAGATTCAAGTTCGTTTCGGATCGCACTGCTGCGCATTTGCTGTTGACCAGCTGCCCGAGGGCGATTACGCGATCATCTGTGCATGCCACCCAAGGCTGCAGGACGCGGTTTGATCGGCAGAACTCACGAGCGGGTGTTTACGGCCCGATCATCTCCCCGCGATGAAAGTGGAAAGCGGACCTGGCAGGAGCTAAACAGCTCGCCGAATAGGCTATTCATGAGGGCCGAGGTTGCAGAACCATCCCTCAGCGGCTAAAGCCGTGCTCATTCTGAGCGACTTGGTGGCACGACTGAAGTCGTGCCCTTTCAAAACAGCACCGAAACTTTTTTAGCAAGCTGTAATTCCCTTTCGAAACAGCACTGCACCGCGAGTTTTTTGGCAAGCTGTGAAGTCGTGCGCTTTCGAAACAGCGCAGCACCGCGAGCTTTTCAGCAAGCCGTGAAGTCGTGCGCTTTCAAAACAGCGCAGAACGGCGAGTTTTAGCAAGCTGTAAAGCCCTACGCTCTCTTTGCGACGACGGGAAGACGTGGCCCCTGTTGCAGAACTTCAGGTTTTAGAGAAGTTTTTGCGCGCGGTGGCTTTGGAGCCAGCTGATCATTTCGTGAGGGGGAAGGGCGCGGCTGAAGAGGAATCCCTGGACGCTGTCGCAGCCTCGCTGGCTGAGGAGTTTGAACTGCTCCTCGGTTTCGACGCCTTCCGCTGTCACTTCCATCTCGAGTTCGTGACCCATCTCGATAATTTTTTCCACCATGACCAGATCTGAATGATTGGCATGCATGTGCTGCACGAAGGTCTTGTCGATTTTGAGTTCGATGGCTGGGACGTTCTGCAGCTGCTTCATCATGGAGTAGCCGGTGCCGAAGTCGTCGATGGAGAGCTGGAAGTTGCGCATGCGGAGCCGGGTGAGGACGTCGAGCGCGAGGGAAAACTCCATCAGTCCTGATTCAGTGATTTCGAGAACGATCCGCTCGGCTGGGAAGTCGTATTTTCGCGCGAGGTTCATCAGGATGTCAGGAAACTTGAGATCGCGCAGGGAACTGACTGACACGTTAATGGCGAGGCGCGGAAGGTGGCCGTTGGGAATGGAGAATTGCTTTACCTCGTTCAAGGCGCGTTCGGCGGTAATCCAGCAGAACTTGTCCATGAGGCCGAGGGTCTCGATGCGCGAGATGAAGTTATCTGGGAAGACGAGGCCGAGTTCGGGGTGGTTCCAGCGCGAGAGAGCTTCAAGGCCGGTTACGACACCAGTGGCGATGTTGATCTGCGGCTGGTAATAAAGGACAATTTCGTCGCTGTCCAAGGCACGGTAGAGATCCTCGTCGGGGATGTCGATCTGCTCTTCCTTTTCAGACGCGAGCTTTTCGGCAGGGAGGTTGGCGGTGAGCAACTTCTGCAATTGCGGAATCGGGAACGGTTTCTGAAGGTGGCCGATGACGGTGAGGCCGTGGGACTGGGCGAGCTTTTTGGCTGTCTCGATGACGCGGATATTGATGCCGCTCATGAGGATGATGTGGGCCTGGCAGTTTCTTTCGCCGAGGAGACGGAGGATTTCGATTCCATCCATTCCTGGCATGACGAGATCGAGGATGATGACGCTGGTGTCGGGGCCGATGTGCTGAAAGAATTCGTCAGCGGTCCTGGTGACCGCGCAATGCAAGCCCATGGAACCGGCAAGAGCGGACACGATTTCGCCGACGACGCGGTCGTCGTCAATCAGCACAATCCGGTCAGCAGAGGGCATCACGTCTCCAGGCGATATGGGAAAGATATTTTCCGTGGCAGTTGCGACGGAACAGGCTGGTCTGGAGAGTGACATTGGACTCAGGTTGAGTGTAGCCCAGCATTCCTGAGAGCATGGCGCGATCCTCCAACCGCTCGGTTACCAACGTTGTAGGGCTATAACCATCTTAACGTCATGGGATTACATCGAAGTGTCTGTATGCGAGATAGTGATTCCTCTCGTACCCAGAGAATCACCCGGACTGAGATGGAGTGTCTTCTGCTTTGCGCTCCGTTTCCCTGACGGCTGACCCAAGCTGCCAGATGGCTGGGGAAACCCGGCCAAATGTGTGGATTCCGGGTAGTACCTGGGGTGCCCATAGTGGTTCTCTCCGGCTTGACGGGCCTATGTTGTAGGCCTAGACTCACAAAGGTTTGGGCAGCGGCCGATAATTTCTGAGCCCAAGAGAGCGCCTCAGGGCACATCCTGCAGCGATCTATCTAGAGAAGTCTCCCGGATAGCCGGGGAAAGCCTGCTGCGTCTATTGAATTGCCTGGAGCAGCGGCGGCAAGAATTGGAGATTGTATGGCACCAGCAACAACGACTATGTCTTTGGACCAGGAGATCAATCCCTGGGAAGCGCAGAGCGCGCGGTTCGACTTTGCAGCACGCAAGCTGAATCTGGATGACGGACTCTGGAAGCTGCTCAGGACGCCAGCGCGCGAAATTATCGTTCATTTTCCTGTGAGCATGGATGACGGCCGCATCGAGATATTCACAGGATTTCGAGTTCAGCACAATATCGCACGGGGTCCGGGTAAGGGCGGAATTCGCTACTCGCCGGAGGTGACGCTCGATGAGGTTCGGGCTCTGGCGGCGTGGATGACATGGAAGTGCGCGGTGGTGAATATTCCGTTCGGCGGCGCGAAGGGCGGGGTGATCTGCGATCCGAAGAAGATGAGTCAGGGTGAACTGGAGCGGATGACTCGCAGGTATACCGCGGAGATCGTGGACTTTATCGGGCCGGAGAAGGATGTGCCGGCGCCGGATGTGAATACCAATGAGCAGACGATGGCGTGGATTATGGATACGTACTCCATGCACTGCGGCCACACGGTGACGAGCGTGGTGACGGGCAAGCCGCTGAACATTGGGGGATCGCGCGGGCGCGTGGAAGCTACGGGGCGCGGCGTGATGGTGGTTTGCGACGAGAGCCTGCGCTACCTGAATATGCCGATCGATGGATGTCGGGTAATTATCCAAGGATTCGGCAACGTGGGATCGAATGCAGCGCGACTGATGATGGAGCACGGGTACAAGATCGTCGGAATCGCGGAGAAGGATGGCGGCCTGTCCAATCCTAATGGGATCGATATCCACCAGCTTGTCGAGTACAAGTACCGGAATGGGACGCTGCTTGGCTTCCGTGGCGCAGAAGCGATGCCGAGCGATGAACTAATTGTGTCGGATTGCGAGGTGCTGATTCCTGCTGCGACGGAGAACGTGATCACGAGCCGCAATGCGGAAAAGATCAAGGCAAAAATCGTAGTGGAAGGGGCGAATGGGCCGACCACAGCGGTGGCTGACGAGATTCTGGCAGACAAGAGGATATTCGTGGTGCCGGATATCCTGGCCAATGCAGGCGGAGTGACGGCGAGCTACTTCGAGTGGGTGCAGGACAGGCAGGGCTACTTCTGGAAAGAAGCGATCGTGAACGAGCAGCTGGAGCAGATTTTGCACGACAGCTTCGACGATGTGGTTCGGTATGCCGAGGCGCACAACGTGAACAACCGGATTGCGGCGTACATGCTGGCGATTGATCGGGTGGCCTTCACGATCAAGCAGCGCGGGATTTACGCGTAGGGTTGTAAATCTGTGGGGAGAACGGGTCGCTTCGGCGATCCGTTTTCATTTTGCGGGAACGAGGGAGGGTGTGCCGAGGAAGTCGCAGATGAGAACGGTGAGGTCGTCGTCCTGCGATTTGGCCCAGCGTTGAACGGAGGCGAGGAGATGATCGACGGCCTGTCCTGGAGCGAGATGGACGGTTTGGGTCAGCGCCGCTGAGAGCGATTGCTCGCCGAAGAGTTGGCCTGCATTGTTCCGTGCTTCGACGATGCCGTCGGTGTAGAGCAGCAGACGATCGCCTGATTTGAGTGGCAGAGATTTGCTCTCGTATGTGGCGGTTTCGACAGCCGCGAGGAGCATGCCGTTTTCAGAGATTTCACTCACGGCGCCGTCACGGAGGAGAAGCATGGCAGGGTGTCCGGCGGCGGAGTAGTGGAGAGCGCTCGATTCTGCATCGAGGTAGACGTAGGCCGCGGTGACGTATTGTCCCTGAGTGTTGCCGCAGAGAGCGGAGTTCATTCCGTGCAGGAGCGCAGCGGGATCGGCGGCGTGGGTGCGCTGCGACGTTGCTGCCATTTTGACCATGGAGGCGATGAGCGCGGCGGGGACGCCGTGGCCGGAGACGTCGGCGATGAGGAGGCCGGCTTGTGTGTCGTTTGCGACGAGGAAATCGTAGAGGTCACCGGCGACGGAGGTCATGGGCACGTATTTCGCGGCGACGCGGAAGGATTTTGATTGCGGAAAGGAGGATGGCAGGATCGAAAGCTGCATGCGGCGCGCCAGTTCGAGCTCCTGCTGAAGTTCGCTGTATTCGCGATCGCGCTGCAGGGTGCGGCGGGCGGCGACGTAGCCAAGGCAGGAGAGCAGGATTGCGAATCCGTAGGGCTCAATGTGCGAAGGACGGTAGACGTTGTCGGAGATCGAGGGAAGGATGAAGCACAACAGTCCGAAACCGATGACGCGGGAATCGCGATTGTGCATCATGCGGCGAAACCAGTAGAGAGCCACTGCGACGAGAGCAATTGCAATAACGGTGTTATTGATGTATCGGAAGACAGGATGGGTTCCAAACACGAGAGAGCCGGCACAGAGGCCGGAGAAGAGAGCAACAAATGTGGGTGTGAGGATGCGGCCGGCTTTTCCGAGGAAGCCTGCGAAGTGGAAGAAGATGAAGGCGGGGACCGGAACCAGGTAATCGACTGCTGCGCTGAGCCGGTGGAAGAATTCGCTCGGCGGTACCGAAATATACAGAAGGTCGGAGTTGATCCAAAGCCGGACGCCGTACAGGTGGGCAAACCAGGCGAGCGAGAGGAGAAGGCTGTCTGCTTTTCGGCGGATGATACAGAGACCGATGAGGATGATAGCGACGGTGTTGAAGGCGGCGCCGAGAAACAGGAATGGCTCGTCGTGATGGAAAGCGCGCAGAACTTGGTTGGCAGTCAATTGAGCATCGAACGCGAGCATTGCACCTCATGGTAACCGACGCGGTGAACTTATACTGGCTGCGATGACGAAGCGAAGCGCAGGGCTGCTGATGTATCGAAGGACGAATGGGGAGTTGGAGGTCTTCCTTGTGCATCCGGGAGGGCCGTTCTGGGCGGGGAAGGATGCGGGCGCGTGGACTGTTCCCAAGGGCGAGTACCTGGATGGAGAAGCGGCGCTGGATGCGGCGAAGCGGGAGTTCACGGAGGAGACGGGGTTCGTGGCGAAAGGTGAGTTTATCGATCTCGGTGTGGTGAGGCAGGCGAGCGGGAAGCTGGTGAATGCGTGGGCGTTCGAGGGGGATTGCGATCCGAGGGAACTCAAGAGCAATTTCTGCACGGTGGAGTGGCCGCCGCGGTCTGGGAAGAGGATAGAGATTCCGGAAGTGGATCGAGGGGAGTGGTTCAGGGTGGAGGACGCGCGGAAGAGGATTTTGAAGAGTCAGTTGAGGTTTTTGGATGTGCTGGGGGAGAAGGTGGGGTGAAGGTTTTCCCCACTACCAGAATTCCGATTTTGATCGAAGCGATAGGCGCACCAGCTGAAACTCGGACCCTTCGAGTTGGCACCTGTATGCGGGCTAAGTGCCGCCGGCTCAGAGATTCATGAAGTGTTGGTTTGGGGAGCGGATGCGATGAGGGCTATAGTTGTAGAGATGCTGCCTGCTTGAGGCGGTTACGGCGGTTCGGAATCGTACACCCGTCCGCGCGCGTCGAAAGAACTGAAAGACTTAGAGTAGAGACGTGAATCTCCCAAACTCAATCACGTTGAGCAGGATTGCGATGATCCCGCTCTTCCTGTGGATTCTGTCGCCGCACTTTCCGTTGGGGGGGCCCAATGGGCAGGCGGAGGTTCTTGCGGCGGTACTGTTTGTGCTGGCCTCGATCACGGATGGGCTGGACGGTTACCTGGCGCGCAAGCGGGGTCAGATCACGACGATGGGAATGCTGCTCGATCCCATTGCCGACAAGATCATGGTGACGGCGGCGCTGATCCAACTGGTGGCGTATATCCCGCAGGTCGTGAAGGTGTGGATCGTGGTGGTGATCATCGCGCGGGAGTTCCTCATCTCCGGGCTGCGGTCGATTGCGTCGGCTGAGGGATTCACGATCCAGGCCAGCGATCTTGGGAAGCTGAAAACAGTGGTGCAGATCGTATCGGTGGTGTCGGCGATTCTGGCGCACCGTTGGTTCCAGTGGCAGTTTGGGGTGGTGGTCATCCCGGTGGAGTGGATTGCGATCGCGGCGATCTACTTTACGGTGCTGGTGTCGACGATTTCCGCTGTCGATTATTTTGTGGCGTTCTGGAAGCAGATCGATCGCGCGTCGAAGGATCGGCGGCAGGGGTATATTTTGTCGCGGCAGAAGGGCGTGAGCACAACGCGCTAGCGTTGTGAGTGGTCAGTGATCAGTGATCAGGGATCAGGGATCAGAGATCAGCTTCAGATAGAGCGGACATCCTTGTTTCCCACCCAGGCCGCTGAGGGTTCTCTGCATGCGCACTCTTTTGGATGCGGCTTGGATGGGGGACCCAGTCGACCGGACAAAAGCAGATCCTTCCCTTACCACCCCAAGGTTAAGAAAACGCTTGGGGCCCGTGCGCTCAGGATGACACCTTTTAATCAAGTGAAAAGCTTTCGCAATTACGGTTTGATTGCGGCGGGGTCTAGTTTGCCGATGCGGCCTTTTGGGCCTACTACGTAGGGGAGTGAGAGGGCGTTCCAGTTGCGGTCGGCGTCGGCGGGTTCATGGAGGGCGGGGTCGGGGTGGACGGGATGCCAGTTGCGGCCGTCGTCGGTGGAGATGTCGGTGCCGTTGGGGCCTACGGTGATCCAGGTTTTGATGGTGGGGTCGTAGGCTACGGAGGAGCGGTAGCCGTGAGGTGGGGTGGCGGATGCTGCCCAATGTTGGCCCATGTCTTGTGTCCATGCCGCCGACCCCGAACTCTCATCGGGCTTCTTATAGTCGCCGCCAACGGCGATGCCTTGCTTAAGATCGCGAAAGAACAGCGAGAAAATCCCCGAGGATTCATTACCGCCGGCCATTGGGACAGAAACGCGTTTGCAGGCATCGCTCCCCCGACCCGTCAATAGAAGTGGAGAAATGAGGACGCTCGCGCCGGATTTGCCGCCTGTTCCTAGAACATATCTGCGGGATCCAAAGACAAACAGCGATGAATTGCTTGCCGCGAATGCGGCTTGGCCCATCTGAGCCGTGCAGCCGGCATCATCGATGAACCATCCGTGTCCAAGCACCATCACCTCCGTTTGAAATCGCCCTTTTACCGGGTCGCCGATCAGTACACCGGTGTGGCTATCCCCGATGGCGAATCCGAAATCGCCATGTTGAAACACGACTGCGTCCCAGAAGCCATTTGGCTCTTCGTTCTTGCTGTCCTCTTTCCACGTATGGCAGCCGTCGGTGGTTTTGTAGAGGCGGGACTGGTCGCCGGGGCCGCTGGACATGACGATGGCAGTGTTGGCATCGAAGGCCTGGATGCCGCGGAAGTCGAGTTTTTCAGCGCCGGGAGGGATGGAGCAGGATTGCCAGACGTATCCGCCGTCTTCGGTGCGCAGGATGGTTCCATTGGTGCCGGAGGCCCAGGCGACTCCGTTGCCGATGTTGTGGATGCCGCGGAGATCGGCGGTGGTGTTGGAGGTCTGAAGGGTGAATTGGGCGGGGCATGGAATGGTGAAGAGAAGCGCGAGGGCGAGCGATAGGCGCATGGGGACAGTGTAGTAGCGGCAGCTTCCCGCTTCCAGCCGCTGACTTCTCTCGTGAATGAGCGGGACAGGCGCATGTCGTGCGCCCCGTGGTCATTTTGGAATTCTGAAGTCGTAGACTCTACCTGAAGCGGCGCCGCCGGATCTGGCTCCTCCTGAGGAACCGCCGGCCATGGTTGACTGCTGGCCGGTACCCATGAAGAAGGCGTATTCCCCGGGCTTCATGTCGGCGGCGAGTTTGAGCTTGTAGGTTCTGATTCCGGCGTGCTCGGCGGTGAAGGCGATCTCCTTGTCGCGCTTGATTCCTGATTTGCCGCCAGTGATGCCGCCGAAACTTCCAATCTGAAATTCGCGGCGGTTGCCTTTTTTCTCAAGAGTGATCAGGGAGAAGTCGGCGGCGCTGCCGCCGTCAGGGACGTAGATGTAGAAGACGGGCATCGGGTCCTTGACATCGTTTTTGGATTGGGGACCTTCGAGATAGGCGTCCCAGTGTTCGTTTCGCATGCCGTAGGTGAACATGCTGCCCGCCTTGCCGCCGACCTTGGTCTGGCTGATGGCTTGTCCTTCGATGCGGGTGAATGCAGAGCCATTCTTCCAGTAGACGCCGACCTCCGGGGGAGGAAGATTGGGATCGTTCGACATGGGCGCAGCCGCTACGACGATCGGGCCGGCAGGAGGCGCAGGATTGATCATCACCTTGATGACGTCGTCGGAGACCTTGGCGGCCTTGAGTTCTTTCAATCCCTTGACGCTGGTGTCAAACTGCAGGGTACCTCCTGCACTGGCAGCGCGGATTTTTGTGCTGATGACATCGTCGGAGAGGCCGAGGCCCACCATGTCGATCACGTCCTGGTTGGTGATTCTCGCGGAGAGTTGCTGGCTCGATGTGATGGAAGTTAAGAGAAAAAACGAAACTACTGCCAGAACGGTTTGCCGTTTCATGAGACCTCCTCGAATTTGCTGAGGTTGCGTCCTGTCTGCGGCTGCTGAATGTGGACGCTAGAAATCTAGCATGACTTGGTGATCTGGGTCACCAAGCTTGTGTTGCCGGAGTCTTTGAACCGTTGATTCTTGCGACGCCGCTGACCAGAGAGGATTTGTCTTGGGGACCATAATCCGGTGACAGTCTGCGCGCGAATGGTCGGAAACTCTCCCTTAGCAGCTGGTCATCCGGAATCAGTGATTGGCGCGGCTAGCCGATCGTCTTCGTCGCCATCCGGGATACAGATTTCCTAACGAATACGTCGCTCCCACGAACTCGTGCAAATGTGGGGCCCCGGAAGTGAGTCCCTCTTCAAAACCGCCGTCAACTACCAACCGAGGAACAATGGTGTACGAAAGCGCCCACAGTGTAGAGGTGTACCCCGGTGTGGTTTGGTTGCGTCGATTGTCAGCATAGAACTCACCGGTGAACTGAAGCCCGTTGTAAACCACGTGCGAAAAAGCCAAATCGACTTGCTGGTTCTGATCGAAGCCGGAGGCGTTGGGAACTCCGATCAGAAACTGAGTAGCGTTGAAGTCGAAATGAAAGTGCGCGATATCCTTGGACGCAAGTAGGGTAAAAACATGATCCACACGGCCCGTTCCTAAGCCATTTTGTGCGGCAGCGGTTGGTATTTTGACCGAATAGCTGAAAGCCATTGAGGGCACCCGTTCGGTCTGCCGGTAAAACCTGATCTGTGGACCAAGCCAATTGTCTCCTGTTCCACTGGAACTGATTCCTCCGTTCGTCTGCCACTGGTACGAAGTGGTGCCCCAGCGCAGCTCAACATCGCAGAGCAATCCAAATTTCAAAAGACCAGCGAGAGTTCTCGCCTGTGAGCCCTCTTTTTTCCACGGCTGATCCCAGCCATACTCCAGTTCCAATACTCCGTATTGCGTGATATCGGCAGGATTTGCGACTGTCGGCCGGTTGGGATTCGCAACGATCGAATCTGCGTAGCAAGCTGTCTGCTTCCCCACCCATTGGGCGAGGGTCGGACTGCTTGTGGCCAGACAGAACGCCGCGGTCACGATTGCGTATCGCACAATGCCTGCACGCCGGTTCTGGAGTGCGAGTGTTGGAGATTCTCTCATGAGCTGATAGCCCAGAATAGCAACTACCTCTTGTCAGAACACTGATTTCGACAATTGCTTCAGCAACTAGTCCAGTTCTAATCATCGGCCTGGACTCGATTTTCGCGAGGGCAAGGATGGAAATCTCCCGACCACTGCCTACTCCGGACCATTCGCTGTCGAGTTGCTGTTCAGACTCGCAGTAAAGCTGAGTGGTTTTGGCATCATCGGCTGGCTGGCTGATAAGATGCCGGGATGAACAAGCTTTGCCCCTTTCTCTGGTTTAATGACAACGCGGAAGAAGCGGCCGAGTTTTACCTGAAGGTTTTTCCGCATGCACGGAAGATTGATGAACTGCGTTCGAAGGGAGTCGGTCCCTGGCCCGTGGGAAAGATTGCCACGATCACGATCGAGCTCGAGGGGCAGGAGATGGTGTTTCTTAACGGCGGCCCTTCGAATCAGCTCAATCCAGCCTTCTCGTTTTTCGTCCGGTGTGACTCTCAGGAAGAGATCGACAGCTACTGGGACAAGCTGATGGAAGGCGGGAAGCCCATGGCATGCGGATGGCTTATCGATCGCTTTGGGCTTTGCTGGCAGATTGTGCCGCGGAACATTGGCGAGTTGATCAGTCACCCGAAGGCAATGGAAGCCATGATGGGGATGATCAAGATGGACCTGCCCACACTGGAAGCCGCTGTGCGAGAAGACTAAAGATTCTTCGCGCCGAATCTTAGCCTTCGGGATGGTCTATACGAGAATTCCGAGAATGAGTTTGCGATCATCTGTCCGCCAGCCAGGCGTGTTCTTCAGAGCGGAAGCCCGAACTTGGGTTTTCCGTTTCTATCTGAAGACACTCTGATTGGGATCTCCGTTCCCCACCCATGCTTGCTGAAAAACGGATCCAGTGGCTTGAGCAGGACACTCTTCCATTTCGATGCCACCAACTTTGAAATCTCTGCCTTGGTGCGGACCTTGCCGGTGAATTCGTATTGCCGACCGTCCATCGTATAGTGGCCGGCGAGGTGCACATCGCCTCCGGGCAGAGAGTAGTCGAGACGCGGAAAGACGAGTTCGCCATGACGCATTTCGAACTGCCCAGTCATTTTCGAAGTCACATCCGGAGCGCCCGGGTTCAGGTCAGTTGTGTTTCCTTGTGCTCGCAGGCTCATCACGTCGACCTTGTCTTCGATCGCCGGATTGGTGAAATGGATTCGCCGAAGTGTGAACGCGCCCTGCATGGTCATTTTCTGGCTCACGCTTTCGTTACCTGGAGGGATTTGCAGCTTCGCCTGAAGGTTCAGCAGGCCGGTCATCGGCGCGGGATTGGTTTTGACTGCGAGCCCGAGGAAGTCTGCGATCTGCCCGTTGGGCACATCCGTTGTCACATCAATCTTGTGTCCCTGTCCTTTCACGCCGACTACAGCGCCGTGACAGGAGAATTCTGATTTGCCCAACTTCGCATCGATGTTTTCGAGGTAGGTGTCGCCGCTGGTGCCGTCCACAACTGCCTGGAATTGGGTAGAGAGGGGCATGTGGTGATTTGCCGTGTCCAGAGAGAAATTCGAAACCTCCGTTTCTCCGCGCACGGCGATCCTATCCAGTTGGCCATTGAAGCTGCCGGTAGATCTCAGCAGGCCGCCGATCCCATTGATGGTGTTCAGGTCGGCGTGCTCGAAGAGGTATTTCCCAGTCAGTCTTGAATCACCTGGGCTCTCCGCATTCCATGGGCCGAAGGATCCCGAGGCACGGATTTCTCCGCTGGGAGTTGGGTTGGTCAGAACGGCGTCAAACGGCCACGCAGTATTCGGGCCCAGATCGCTGAGAACCACGTGCGTCAGCTGAAAAACACGCGGGTCTTTGTCCGGCTTGTCGGTGCCGATGGATAATTGCGAGTCGTCGCAGACGATGTTGTCCACCCTGATTTTCAACTTGCCCGGTCTTCGCTTGTGTCCGGCTTCCTTCTGACGCTGGGAGGCGGGAGGCACGTTGATCGCAAGGCCGCTAACGTTCACCTGGTTTACGTGGGTTGGCTTGAAGAACAGGCCCCACGGCGATGCGCGAAAGTGAAATTGCTTGACGGCGATCAGGGGCTTGTTGACCTCGGGTTTCGGCAGATCGCCTTGCGAAAAGATGCGCAAACCGCTCCCGGTGACTTCCAATCCATGAGAGATGCTCACCTGAAGGTTGTCTAACTGTACGTCGCTGTCGAATCGGGCGCGCAGCGTCTCTATCACTCGTCCCTTCAAGATCGGACTGGCACATGCCAATACGATCTGGACAACGATTGCGAGGATCGCAGCTGCCAGGAGGATCGGAATTCCCCAGCGCCAAGTTTTTGATGTGCGCGCGGCGGGCCGGTGAGTAGATTGCTGGGTTTGAATGAGGTTCAGCCCCTGGTCACTCCTAGGATGCGCTCGCGATGGGCTTCCGTTGTCGGTTGTCTGGAAACGCAAATGTTTGTTCGGTTTGGGAAGGAGAGTGGCTGCCACTGAACTAAATCGTCTGTTCCGGATCGGGGCAGATCTTAAAAACCCTGTTATGTGCTGATACGCCTTGTGCTTCAGGGGAACCGAAGCGTTTTGGAAAGCGTAGTTTGTTGCAGATGTTCAATTCGAGGGCTTTGGGAAGCGGCAGCTAGGCACATTCCATTACCCGGATGCGAGGGGGCAGCGTCGAAGCGTTGTGCAGAAGTTCAGCGACACGCTCTACGAGGTGTTTCGGGCGATTGCGGCGAACAAGCTGCGGAGCTTCCTCACGATGTTTGGAATTGCATGGGGCGTGGGGTCGCTGCTGGTGCTTGTGGGTCTGGGTGAGGGGTTTCGTTCGGGACAGCATCGCAACCTGGCGCGGCTGGGTAACGATGTGGTGATGGTGTTCAACGGGACCATCCCTGCTGTTGCAAACCAGCACACGGGGATGCGTCCCTACCAGCTGACGGTGGGTGATCTGGAGGCTCTGCGGAAGCTGCGGGAGTTACGCGGCGTGACGGCGGAGCTCACTCGCAATGACCTTTACGAGGTTAGCCCCTATAGCAATACATCGACCCATGTGGTGGGTGTGTATCCGAACTACCCAGTGGTGCGGTTTATCCCGATGGGACAAGGACGGTTTATCGACGAGGCGGATGTAAGCGAGCGACGTCGCGTTGCGGTACTGGGATTCAAGGCCGCAAGCCTCTTGTTCTCTGGCAGGCCGATGCTGGACGAGACGATCACAATCAACGGGACCGCGTTCAAGATTATCGGGTCGGTCGAGAAGATTACGGTGGGCAACAACGACTACGACGACCAGAAGGTTTATCTGCCTGTGTCGACGATGATGGAGCTGTTTCCGCTGAAAGGCGAGAACATTGCGCAGGATGCGCTGTCGTCGATCCAATACCAGCCCGCGAAAAAGGGAGATACCTCTGATGCGGCTGTTGCTGTTCATCGTGTGATTGCGGCGAGGCACGGGTTCGATCCGGCGATGAAGGATGCCTTCAACGAGTGGGACACCGTACGGATGCAGAAGATGATCGGCGCAATCTTTACGGCGATGGATATTTTTCTCGGCGGCGTGGGGATTGTGACGCTGGGGCTGGGCGCCGTGGGGATCATCAACATCATGCTGGTGTCGGTGACAGAGCGGACGAGCGAGATCGGGTTGCGGAAGGCGCTGGGTGCGACGAAGAAGAGCATTCTGGGGCAGTTCTTCTGGGAGGGGTTGCTGTTGACGGGCGTGAGTGGTGGGCTGGGGATTGTGGCGTCTGCAGGGCTGATGAGAGTGCTGGATTCGCTTCTAACCGGGAAAATGCCGGGATGGGATCCGCCGCGGCTGGTGCCGTGGTCGGCCGCTTTGGCGATGGTATGCCTGATGATTAGCGGAATCGCGGCAGGGCTGTATCCGGCGAGCAAGGCGGCGGCGATGGATCCGGTGGAGGCGCTTAGAAAGGACTAGGGACTAGGGACACAGGGACTAAGGAACAGGGAATAGGGAGTAGGGAATAGGGATTAGAAGGCGGAGATTTCGATGCTGAAGGACGTCATAGGGCAGGCCTGGGAGGCGATGTTGTATAACCGTCGCCGCACGGCTATCACGATGATCGGGATGGCTTGGGGGATTGCTACGGTTGTGCTGCTGCTGGCTTATGGGGCGGGGTTCAGCAGGGCGGTTGAGGCGATCTTTGCGCAGTGGGGAACGAATATCATTGGCACCTTTCCGGGGCGCACGAGCGAACAGGCGGGCGGCACGAAATCCGGCGTGAAGGTGCGGTTCACGATCGACGATGTGGATCGGCTGAGCGCGGCGGTGCCGGGCATCAATCACATCTCGCCGGTGGCGTTCAAAGAGGTGACGGTGCAGAACGATCTGCACTCGTACACATGGACGGTGAATGGAGTTCGGTCGGTGTTCCAGGATATCTGGAAGCTGGATACGGATGCGGGCCGGTTCTTTAATGGGATGGAGGAGCAACAGAGGGCACATGTATGCGTGATCGGGTCGGAGGCGAAGGCGAAGTTGTTCTCCGGCGGGTGGGCGCTGGGGCAGACAATCCGGCTGAATGGAGTGCTGTTCACAATAGTGGGCGTGCTGAGCCCGAAGATGCAGGAGGGCGGCGACGATAACGACCGCAACCGGCAGATCTATGTTCCATTCAGCACGATGAGTGACTTGACGGATACGAAATACCTAGGCGGGATCTGGTTCAACTACACGGGGAACTATCAGCTTGCCGAGCAGAATGTGCGCGCTTCGCTGGGAGCGGCGCATCACTTTGTGCCGACGGATCATAATGCGATTTATGTGGCAAACCTGATGACGCAACTGCACCAGTTCAGCATTCTGTCGCTGGCGCTGCAGGTGCTGCTGTCGCTGGTGGGGGCGCTGACGCTGGGGATTGCTGGGATTGGGCTGATGAACATCATGCTTGTGGCGGTGCAGCAGCGGACGCGCGAGATTGGGGTCGAGAAGGCGCTTGGCGCGCAGAAGAGACACATCCTGACGCAGTTTCTTGCCGAGGCGATGGTGATTACGGGCGTTGGAGGAGTGAGCGGGATTGGGCTGGCGTATTTGATTTCGATGCTGGTGGGACGAATTCCGTTCTACAGCGAGATTGCATTGCACGCGGAAGATGCAGATATCCAGTTGCTGATTTCGCCGACGTCGGTGGTGGTGGCTACGGGGATTCTGATTGTGACGGGGCTGGTGAGCGGGATGATTCCGGCGATCAGGGCGGCGAACCTGGATCCGATCGAGGCGCTCAGGTACGAGTGAAGCAGGGAGTAGGGAATAGGGAGTAGGGAGTAGGGAGTAGAGAGTAGAGAGACCGTTCGGCAGATGCGGTGAACAGGTTAGCGAACGGGAATGAAGGCAGTGATTACTCTGCCTACTCCGATGAGGAGCAGGATCGCGCCGGGGATCAGAGTAATGTAGGCGCCTCGCAGGGACCGAAGGATAGCGCGTAAAGCGGCAAGCTCACGACCACGAAACAGAGTCCGATCAAAATACTCTTTCCACGGTGGTGCATGGCGGAAACGTAGCATGTACCGGGCTGTTCTCGATAGCCCTTCATTGCACGCCCAAAAACTTTTGGAATCCTCAGAAACTTTTCGAAGAGGCCGGTGTCTGCGGATGGCAACGGGTTCTGCACGACTGCATCAGAATCCTGCACAAGGCCACAGGCGTTCCGAGCGCGGCGGATCTGTTCCCCGATCTGCGACGCAGAGTAGATCTGGGGCATATCTGGGGCATATACCGACTGCATCATTCGGAATCGATAAGGTATTTGGGTACTCACCAGTAGAGCGGCGCTTCCCTTTAGCGAGATCGGGCAAGAGATATCCGGGACGACTTCTCGTTACGACGCCACCCGCAAGACTGCTCGGTTGTTGCGGTGATCAATTTCATAGATAAATAGCCGGCTCTCGCCGGAGAGCGAGTACGCCTGCCGGGCGCGAGCTTTCAAACCAGGAGGCTTTTGATGAGGAGCGCTCATGTGGCTCTCTGCACACTGTTGCTGTCTCCAACGTTCGTTGCGTATGCCGCCAGGCAGATATTGCCTGCCGGTTCACTGATTAACTGCACGGTGTCGGAGGCCAAGCTGTCGTCGGGAACGGCGGCGGTGGGCGATCCGGTGCTGTGCCAGGCAAGCATCATGACGCGGAACAGCAGCGCGAGGCTGCCGTTCAATACTTATCTGGAGGGACGGTTCGAGGACTACAAGGATCCCGGGCACTTTGTGGGCAAGGGATGGATGGAGCTGAAGTTCGATCGCATGGTGATTGAACCGCGCACGATTCTTCCTCTGTCGGCGCGGGTGGTGGACGCGCCGGGATTCAGGGTGGACCGGGAGGGCCGCATTCTGGGTAAGGGACATGCGACACGGGACATCGTGATGTGGTCGCTTCCGATTCTTTGGCCGATCGATCTGCTGATGCTTCCGGGGCGCGGGCCGAAGCCGGTGTTGAAGGCGGAGACCCGTTTGACGCTGAAGGTGATGGACGATACGGAAGTTCCGATCGTGGACGATCCGGATCGCGATCCTTCGGGGTTGTATCGCCGGCCGAGCTCTTATGACGATGCTCCGCGGGATGAGCCGCAGCAGCGGATGTCGGACAACCAGATGCCTCCGCCACCGCAGTATCAGCAGCCGCAGCAATATCAGCAGCAGTATCAGCCTTCGCAGCAATATCAACAGCAACCGCAATATCAACAACCGCAGTATCAGCCTTCGCAGCAGTACCAGCAGCCGCAGTATCAGCAGCCTCAGCAGCAGGCGTACGCTCCACCTCCGCAGCAGACGTATGCGCAGCCGCAGTATGTGCAGCCGGTGTATGTTCCGGTGATGCCGGTATATTCGCCGCCTCCACAGACGGTGTATGTGTACTCGGCGCCTCCTCCGCCGCAGGTGCATGTGTATATGTACACTCAGCCTGCGGTGTCGATGTATTCGCCGCCGCGGGTGATGTACTATCCAAACTCGATGGCGAGTTATCGGGTCTTCGGATCGTACGGATATGGCTACGGGTATTGATGCCAGAGGGGCCTGGTTTCCCACCCATCGCACGCTGAGCCTGTGCGATGGATGGGCGACCCGCGAGCGTGGATTCGTCCACATCTGAGAAGACGTGTTTCCGGCGTTCGGCATCGCTTAGATTCGGATTTGTTATCACGGCATTCAGAGCCTCGCCTGGGCTCATCTTGACGACGGCATTGGGCTTTTTGCAGGAATGTTTGTCCGGGCATTCTGCGCAGTCGTGCGGGGGTTCGCAGACGGAGGTTTCCGGAGCGAGCATTTCCGCGCCGAAGACAGAGGCCTGGGAGAAGTCGAGCGGTTCGCCTGCGAGGTTGTGGATGGAACGTACGGTGTCGGCGGGTTCTGCCTGCTCTCTACGGGCCGCGACGGTAGCTGCGATCTGGAGTCCGTAGAGCATGAGGGCGGCGCGTTTGCAATCCATGGTCTCATAGTTGAGGGCGCGGACAACCTGTCCGATGGCGAGCAGGATGGAGGTGGTGTCTTCGAGGGGCGGTATGTCGGGGTCGCTCTTGTACATGCGGACGAACTTCATGTGGAAGAAGCAGTAGGGCTTGCCATTCAAGACGGCGAAGCGGCAGCGCTGACCGTCGTCTTTGATGTGGCGGCACTGGTTGAACATGTTCGTTCTCCTTCTGGAGCGGGCCGCTGGTTTGCGGCCGGATACCCCTCCCCCCCCGGGGAGGGTCTAATGTTTTCAATTGCTTACGGGCGAGGGCGGCTGTAAACCATTTAAAATGGGATACTTTGATTGTAAACTATCGGAAACAAAGGATTTATAGGTGAAATGCTCTACTTTTGTACCGGGTTGTGGTACGGACACCCCGGTGAGTTCCTCCAGTTTGGGAGGCGTTGTTTTCGGCTCATGTTTCTATTATGGAGATTTTGTTGAATTGGGCTGCAAAAGAGAGGGGATGATTTTTCGTTGGGGATTCAAGGTTGGGGGAGAGGGTATTTAACCGTTCAGTAAATGACGAGTGGAGGACGATCCGGCCGCAACCCGAATTCCGCAGCTCAAGAGCCTCCGGTGTCTAATGTTCATGCATGCTAAAAGTGATCTGGGGAGCCTTTCAATGATATGGGCCGGAGTAGCTATATGCGTTGTGGGATTGCTTGCGATTGCTCCGTTCTTCCGTCTGCTTACGGCAGGCAGTAAACGCCGAAACTGCCTTGGTGCTGCCGATGTTGCGGACCGAATAGAGAAACAACATTTCGGGGACAGAAGGTCCCTGGGATTGGGACGACTTTACCTCAATTCCAATAGCTAGCGACGAATTGGATCAGATCAGACTCCAATGCATTGAATCGGAACAGAATGTTGAAGAATTAAAGCGGATCATTGACCGGCTGAGACGCTCGGTTCAACGCAGCGATGCGGCCAACACCCATTCAGGAAAGGATTAAAAACTTAAAAACCCGTCCTAAGTAGTCCGCGTAATTTGCATCTCCTTGGACATCATCCCCGAATAACCGCTAACCGGAAACAATCCCGTTTTCGGTCAATTTCTTGATTACTTCTGAGTAGGGGACGATACACCCCGAACAGCGAGAAAGCGATCTGGTTACCGAAGACCGATGGGACAGGTATCCGACTCCCTCCAAGTTTGCCCCGCGCGTTCGAAGACCAAGGTCCCGCCCCGTCCGCCCCCATTCGTGCAAGACATTCCGGCCCCAAAAGCTGCTCGATGCTGGCGGCGGTCGAAGATGATTCCCGAAAATTGAATGCTGCATTCAGCCGTACTTGCTAGAGGCTTGCTCTTGTAACCCGGTGCGCTCTCGTGTGTGTCGTTACGAAGAATCACTTCACCGTTGTATTCGGGAGGGGCTTTGATCGGGGTGTGGACTAGTTTGACTTTCCATTCCCCTTCGAGACGGTGCTCAAAACTTCGAGGCTGCTGATGGGTGTCGGGTTTCGGGAACCCTTTCATGCAGGTTGCGTAATCACCCTCATCTGGTGCTAGCGGTCCCGTATGGTCGACAACGAGAAGTTCTTCTCGTTCACCTCTCGACCGGTAATCAGCAATGAATGCTTTGTAGACGGCGAACTCATCTCGCGTGAGCGGGAGTACCTTTGGCTTCTGCAATGCAGGCTGGGCGAAAGCCGCCCACTTGAACATGAGGACTATGCCGATTATGAACGCGCGCACCGGAACTACCCCTCTGACCGAATCTCGATAATACCTGTTGCGTTTGCGTCATTCCTCTGGAATTCGCACCTTGCGGGCGTATCACCGCGTACTCGGAAATTATCCCGAGACCGGGTTGTTCGTAGCTAAGACACCAGCTGAGTGTGCTGTTGATTCTGTTGTCTTCCGCCACTCTTCGCCGCCCGACCATTTAACTGCCCCAATGTTGTGATATCACTGGCGACATCCACAAGCCGTCCACAGGATTCCCGACGGCGTCATGAAATCGGGATCATCCAACCGGGCGAGATCCTCGTCGAACTCTCTCGCAGTTATATATTTGCGATCGATCATTGGCATGCGAAGTTGCTCAAGATTTGCTTTGAGCAGAGAGGCTCCCGGAGAACCTCCCTTGAACATGAACACTCGTGCCTCTGCGCGGACCTGGGACAGCCCGTGTGTGCGTAAGCTCGCGAATAGCTTGCGCCCGTAGCGCCTATCCACTCCACCATCATCAAAAAACTTCAACATCGCGCTATGCGCTTTAAGGAAGACCTCGCCCGTGCTGGTCACCGGATCTGGTGGCATGGATGCAGTGTCGTACTCCTCAACGACGAGCCAACCACCCGGCTTCAATGCTGAAATCATGTTTTCCATCGCCTGCTCGCGCTGCGGTAGGTGCATCAACACCAAGCGGGTGTACACCAGGTCGAAAGCTGTCTCCAGGGGCGGGTCAGTGACGATATTGTGATGACGTACCTCAATGCCAGAGTGCTTCAACGGCTCGAGAAACCGAGTATCGATATCGGTGACCACTACGTGCCCAGTTGGGCCAACGCGGTCGGCTAACCAACGGGCAATCGATCCGCCACCGCCTCCGACCTCTAAGCACACCCAGCCGCGACTTACGCCACATGTCTCCAAATGGCGCACGGTACCCGCATCGAACAATTCAGCAAGAGCTACGAATCGCCTGGGTGCTTCCGGGCTGTTATTTGCAAGCAGGTAATTGTGAGGTGACGGCGGTTGCCTAACGACGCGATTGGTCATGTCTTCTCAGTCCAGTCTTGGTAGGCATGACTGGTCAACAGCCGACGGCGAGCGCATTCCGGGGCATGCCCGAACAATAGCACGGCTCTCGAATGTTCCTGGGTGAACTGGGGCGTATTACGCATATTCTGAAGCTATGGCAACCGTTCGAATATCCGGAGGAGTCGTACATGACCTCCCACGCGATCTCAGGGAAGCGCTCGCCTGCGACGCGGAGGCAAGGGCGGTGTGGGAAGACATAACGCCGCTCGCGCGCAACGAGTGGATCTGCTGGACCATCTCCGTCAAGAAAAATGAGACAAGGCGCCAGCATGTCGAGCGGGTGTGCTCGGAGCTTAAAGAAGGGATGCGGCGGCCTTGCTGCTGGCCTGGCTGTCCACATCGATAAGCGCGTTCCACGTGTGATGAGCGAATGACCGCGTATGCTTCCGTTTGCCAGACTTTCGCCTGCTTTCGATTTGAAACTTCTCAATAGGCGGACCACTCGGGAGTTACACTTTTTCACGGATGAAAAAGAACAGGATCTGGGAACGATTCATCGTCCTGCTTTTATTTGTGGCGGCCTGGGTAGTGCCAAGCGTTGCGGATGTTTGTGTGTACAAACCACCCAGTGTGCGTCTTGTTGCCGGAATCGTTGTTGATTCTTCGGGTCGCCCAATTCCGGGTGTGAATGTTGCGATCATTCAAAGTGGTGAGTCTGTTGCGAGCGCAACGACCGACGACACTGGAAAATTCAGGTTCGATTGGTTGAGAGAAGGCGCTTACGAACTCGCTACAAAAGCAAACGGGTTTCAAAGGGCACGATACAAGGTTCTCCTCAGCCGTCCCTCGAAGCACTGGAACAGATCGTTGCAAATTGAACTTGCGGTCGGACTTGAGCACTGCGGCGGCGACATCAAAATAGTCAAAACGAGATAAGGCTACCGTCATCCCCCCGATAGTGGGCGTATGACCGCGCATCCGGAAGTTACCGAAAGACGTCCCTCTGGGCTAAAGGCTATTTCCATTTTGGGCGGCGTTGCGCCACGACTGAACAGCTGGTGAAAAAGTCGATTCGTGAGGGCCGGAATTGCAGAACCATCCCGCAGCGGCTAAAGCCGGGCTCATTCTGAGCGGACTTGGCGGCACGACTGAAGGTCGTGCCCTTTCAAAACACCGCAGAACCGCGAGTTCTCCAGCAAGTGGTGAAGTCGTGCCCTTTGAAAGAGCGCAGATCTGGAGCTTTCCAGCAAGCTGATTCGGGGTTAGGGCGAGTGGGGTATTTAACCGTTCAGGAAATGACGAAATGGGGACGAGTGTGGTTTGACAAGCGAATAAGCCGAGGAACGAAGCACGGATGCGGAGCAGCGGAAAGCTGCTTCCTGGCGCGAGCACAGCTTCAGGCTATTGCATGCAACTTACAGCTACTGGATTCAGGCGGGACCATGCAGAATCTTCCGATGTCGGCTGCGCGATGCCACGCCAGAATTTGGCTTCAAAGTTCTGGCCGTAGAAGACCTCTTCCGCGGGGGTCATCACCTTCTCATAACCTCTACTGAGGCATTCACAGTAGCCTTCGGGATCGGACGGGGCGAACCTCGAGGTCCTCGGGGCCTTCATAAAGGCATTACAGCCGTCTGCGAAGGGACTCTTGTGCGCCTGTGCCGCGGTGTACCTGGCGTACGCGTTCTTCTCGTAGGCAGAGATGATGCGCTGGCTGGGTACGCGGCAGCTATCCGGCGCGTCGGAGAAGTAGAGGCAGTCGGGCACTCCATCTTTGAAGGAGACAATGAGCCGTCCCGTTTGCCTGCCGTTTGGGCCGGAGAAGTTATAGCGAGCCATGATTCGGGTCGGCGAGCCGGCGGGATCATGGGAGACGATGGGATCGGATATGCTGCCGGGCTGGTAGCGATTCATCATCCATCCGCGAGAGTTGTCGAGGACGAGGTCATCGAGGAGACGATTGAAGTCTGCATCTCTGATGCCAGGCAGGACAGCGACGGGGGCTGAGACGACCGCCCCCGCGTACTTCACGGGAGCTTCGCCCCTGGCGAATCGGATGAGGTTGGACTGGAAGTTCTTAAGGCCGGGGCTGCCGCAGCCGTTGACCTGGATCAGGGTTTTGGTTTCGCCCTGGAGAGCGACAAGCTGGTCCGTGAGCTGCCCGGGATTCGTGAGTGGATTGGATAGACGGCCCCCTTTTCCTCCGCCTATGCCGAGCACGCTCTGGAGGAGGCCTATCTGGGCTTTTGCGGAGATGTCGTTGACGGCGCTGTAGAGGTTAGGGTCGGCGTAAATGCCTGTGCCTTCGGTGTGATATCCGGAGCAGCCGGTCCTCTGGATGGGATTGCCATTTACATCGCGGTCGCTGGAGGGGTTGTATATCGGCGTGGAGGGTGCGTCGTTACAGACTTGTACGGTGATCTCGACCTTATTGGGCGGCAGATACTGCTTGCAGTCTCTGCCAAAGTCCTCCATGTAACCGGAGATGATCATCATGAACTCAGTACCACTGCGATCGAGCTTGATGGATTGGAAGTCGCCCGTGTAGATGCGGACGAGGTCGTCCTCGTTGTTGAGTCCGGCGGCGGTGAAGTGGGCAGCAGCGGCGGAAGATGGCTTGGCAGAGACGGGCGCTGTGGCCGAAGTGGCGGACGATCTGGGGGCAGGCCGGGCAGCGGGTCTTGGGGTTTGCGCTGCCGCTGAGGCGGCCAGAGGTGCGACAAGGCAAAGGGCGAGCACTCGCATGGCGTATCTCCTCTGTTGGGGAGGTGGAGCAAGAGCGGGGCCGGGTGTGTCCAAGATTCTACACGGAGACATAATCATCTGCTCCCGTGCGAGGGGCTCCGCGGATTCAGCACTTGGGGCGTATGCACCGCGCATCCGGAAGTTACCGGAAAACGTCCCTCTGGGGCTGAGGCCCGTTTCCATTTTGAGATTTTGCTGCACGACTGAAGGGCTGGTGACTCGATTCGTGAGGGCCGGAATTGGAAAAGCATCCCGCGGCGGCTAAAGCCGGGCTCATCTGAGCGGATTTGTCGGCACGACTGAAGGTCGTGCCCTTTCAAAACAGAACGGAACGCGAGTTTTTCAGCAAGTTGTGAAGTCGTGCCCTAAAAAGCGTGCAGATCTGGAGTTTTTCAGCAAGCTGATTCAGGGTTGGGGCGAGTTGGGTTTGATCGTTCAGTAGATGACGAGTGGGGGACCACACTCCGGCGATCGGAAACTCGTTTTGGTGTGAGCCACCACAGGGCTAGCGCAGGCTCATCGCTCGTTTGCTACGCACTCCCTCTTCGATTGTGAAACCGTACTGCTGCATATATTCGTAATTGCTTTCGAGCAAGAGTTCTGGGTCAAGGCCATACGCCTGGAGCGAATAGCTGTGACGCCCGTATTTCCCTTGACGATTGTTGTCGAGGTACGCGCGCATTCGTTGCTCGAACGCCGGCGTTACCTCAAGGTCAAACCATGAATAGATTCGTTTGACCATGGCGATTGGGTCAGCGAACAGCTCGTCATACATGCAGTCAAAAATGCGCCGTGACCTGTCCGGATTATCACGTCGATACTGAAGTGGCACCGAGAGATTGGGTTTCAAAATCTCCGAAACGATCTTTGCGAAACGATGCTTGTCGAAGAAACCGTCACAAGTAAAGGCGATGCACCACGATTCCATCAGGCGACATACCGACGGAAGGACGACGAGCGGGTTGCGGTGAGTCAGGACGATTCTGGCATCCTCGTATTCCTTTGCCATCCATGGGAAGGCTGGTGCATAGCCGGGAGCTTTGAGGACCCAGTGCGATTTCGCAGGTCGATAGGCATCGAGCATTGTGAAGAAGATGCGTTCGTAGCGAAGTACCGGAGCGTGGTAACGCCCTTGTTCCCAGACCTGTACATATTCTTCCCCGGCGTTTGGAGCATCCATTACCGGCACGCCGTTGTGGGCCATCATGTAAATGTACGACTCCTCAAACTCTGCAGCGCTCCACAAGGGAGATTCGGCAAGCTTTTCGAGGAAGCCCGGGGCAATGTCGGCCAGCAACTTGAGCGCATCGCCCGATCGCGCGATTCGCGGATCGCTCAAAGGATCGCCGTCCTGTGACATGGGCGGCACGGGGCTCTCCATCTCAAACGTGAAAGGTGACCGAGCGTCTGGATCTTCCGCCATGAGCCGCTGGAGCAACGTGCTGCCCGTTCTGGGCAAGCCGGTGATGATGAACGGAGCACGAAGTTTCCCGTGAGTTTGAATAAATGATTGATTCTCCGAGTAGAACGTCAGCACAGCACAACGAGCGGCAAGTTGTTTCGTCAGAATTTTCTTTATGAGCACTCGACCGATCCCAAGCAGATGCGGATTGCGGTCAATGCCCTGCACAAAGGAGACGAGGGCGGAACGGAGGCAAGTCAGTTCTTCTACCGTACCGAGGCACGCATCCATGGGATGTGCGCGGTCAAACGCAGCCAGCACAGCGCGCTCAATTGAGAGCGGTCCTGACTGCATCCGTACATGAACTGCGTTTAGCCACTCGACCGGTTTCAGCTTTGCCGAGTAACGGACATGATTGCTGGGAAATCGGGCCGTGTCTGGTGGATCCACCTGCGTAGCGGGTCTCTGAAAGTAGTTGTCTGATGTGAAAGGTCTTGTGTCCAACGCTTGATCTCTGAGACGCATCTTTTTATCCCTCGAAAAAACGGCGCAGCGATGAATAGGACTACTTGGGGATAGCGCTGGCCTACAGAATGGGGAGTGCGAAGATGCTAGACCCTTCGTGGTCCTTGACACAAGGAAAACTCGTCCGGGTCCAAAAACAGGTGTGGCGCTAGCTTGTGGGCGCGGATGTATCCGGAAGTTACCGGAGAATTGAAGTTTTGCCCGAAGCTTCGAGCCCATATCGTATTGCTGCTTCAAGTACAGGAAGGTTTATATCTTTTAGCTTTTTGAATTTGATGCAGTATCCGGTCACGCTCGCCTTTCCCAGCGTTTTCCCATACGTCCTGGCCAGGTATGTCTTGTCATCGATGCCAAGAACGTAGACGGAGATTCCGGTAGTGTTTGCGCTCAAGCCGACTTGATAGAACTCTCTTGTCGTTCCATCGGCATACTTCGTGGTGTACGAACCGTAGCCGATATTGGGGTTGGAGACAGTTTTGCCTTCGCTGTTTTTGCCATCCAGGAAGCGTAACTTGAATTTCGGCGACAGTTGGAGCAAGACACGGTGCAGATCTTGCACGTCGCTGCGTTTGGGTTCAGGCTGGCTGGCGATGTAATTCGCAATTTGTTCTTCTACGCTCATGCGAAGAATTGTAGGGTGGGCTGTTTGCTTTGGCCTTGCAAATCTCGCGTTGTTTCCTGCTCATATAAAGTCGCAGCACTCAGGGCTAAAGGCTGTTTCCAGTGTGGGTCAGCGCCGGTTTTTCGATTTTGGTCTTTCGAGTAACAGGCGGAAGTGTTGGCGGAGCTGGGCGACGGCGCTGTCGTAGGGATCGACGGAGCGATAGGAACGGGAGAGCATGACGCCGCCTTCCATGGTGACGAGGATGAAAGTGGCGAGGGCGTCTATGTCGGTGCCGCGTGGCAGGGATGATTTCATGTCGATGAGGCATTCGCGGACGGCCTGGATCCAGCCCTGGAAGTTTTGCGCGATGAGCTTGTGGGCGGGGGCGTTCTCGGGATCGACTTCGAGGGCGAGGCGTCCGAGGGGGCAGACGAAGGTGCAGTTGGTCATGAGAATGCGCTCGCGATATCCGGCGAGGATGGCGAAGATGCGATCGAGTGGCTTGGGGGTGGTGGCAAAGGCGGGATCGACGACCATGGGGCGGAGCAGTTCGATGTACTGCTCGAGGACGGCGCGGAGGAGAGCCTCCTTGCTGTCGAAGAAGTGGTAGAAGCTGCCGGAGTTGACCTCGGCGTGGGCGAGCAGCTCGGACATGCTGGTGCCTGCGTATCCGCGCTCCCAGAAGAGGAAGCGGGCAGATTCGATGAGGCGATCGCGGGTTGCGGCGTTTTTGGGTGCGGCCATCCCTTTTCTCTTGACAGGAAGAATAGCGTCTGAGGTATATGTTAGTTGATCGTTCAACTAACTTCTATGGCAAAGACAAGAATCTTCTGGCTGATGCTGTTGATCAGCGTTGTTCCGGCGCGGTTTGCGTGGTCGCAGGCTGCAGAATCGAAGGCGGTCGCACCGCCGCAGCAGTTCGTGATCGAGGTCGAGGTGCCGGCGCCGGTGGGCGAGGTGTGGCATGCGTTTGCGACAAGCGAAGGACTGAGCACGTGGCTGTTTCCGAACGCGACGGTGGATTTGAAACCGGGGGGCGATTGGATTGTGCGGTTTCCCAGCGGAAGCACGGGCGGGGGAACGATTGTGAGTTTTGTGCCGGAGAAAGAATTGGTGATTGCGGCGATGGCTCCGGAGAAGTTTCCCACAGTGCGGGCGGAGCGGACGCGAGCGGTGTTCACGTTTGAGCCGCGCGGAAATGCGACGGTGGTGCGGCTGACGCAGTCGGGGTGGAAGAACGGGGATGAGTGGACGAGGGCTTATGAGTATCTGGTCGCGGGGAATGCGCAGCTAATGTCGACGCTGCACAAGAGGTTTGTGGAGGGACCAACGGATTGGGAGAAGGAGAAGTAGATTTGCAGAAAAGTTCGTGGATGGGCTGGGGCACTGGCTCCAGGCGCACGTTGGCGGAGTTAATGGAGTGTTTTGAACTGTTCTTAGTCTCTTAGCGAGTTAGCGGCGCTTCGCGCCATAGCGAGTTAGCAAGTTAGCGGGTGTGGACGAACAAGTGGCGAGTTGAGGGGGCGGATTGGGCTTTCAATCGTTGAATTATCTGGCGGTAATTGCGGCGGCGGTTTCGGCGTTTGTGATTGGCGGGTTGTGGTACTCGCCGGTGCTGCTGGGCGGGGCGTGGAAGTCGCGATGAACTGCGATGAATGGGGCACTGGGGCTGCGCATACGTTGTCGGAGTCAGGGGAGTGTTTTGAATCGTTCTTAGTCTGTTAGCGAGTTGGCGGCGCTTCGCGCCATAGCGAGTTAGCAAGTTAGCGGGTGTGAACGAACAAGTGGCGAGTTGAGGGGGCGGAATGGGTTTTCAATCATCGGAGTTAGGGGAGTGTTTTGAACTTTTCTTAGTCTCTTAGCGAGTTAGCGGCGCTTCGCGCCATAGCGAGTTAGCAAGTTAGCGGGTGGGGACGAATAAGTGGCGAGTTTGAGGAGGCGAGCTTGGGCTTTCAATCGTTGAATTATCTGGCGGTAGTTGCGGCGGCGGTTTCGGCGTTTTTGATTGGCGGGTTGTGGTATTCGCCGGTGCTGCTGGGCGGGGCGTGGAAGAAGGCGAACGGGTTTGGATCGGATGTTCCGGGCGCCGGGCCGAAGGTGTTTGCGCTGGCGCTGGTTTTGAGCCTGGTGATGGCGGTGAACCTGGCGATGTTTCTGAACGATCCGAAGACGACGCTAGCTTTTGGCGCGATGGCGGGATTTCTGGCGGGGTTTGGATGGGCGGCGATGGGGATTGGGATCGTGTCGCTGTTTGAGAGGCGGTCGCTGAGCTACGTGCTGATCAATGGCGGGTACTTGACGGTGGCACTGACGGTGATGGGAGTGATCCTGGGCGGGTGGCGGTAAATCCGCTCTAGACGGGTGGCATGGCGTCGACTACGGGGACGCCTTGTGGCGGGGTGAAGCGAAAGGTTGCGGGCGGGATGGGGGCGTTGGGTTGTTCGCCGGTGAAGGCGAAGCGGGTGATGACGCCATCGGTTTCCTGGATTTCGATGCCGGTGATGACGCCGTCAGGAGTGACGGTGAGCGTGAGGCGCTGGATGCGCTTCTCCTGATTGTGGGGGACTCCGGTGAGCGTGAAGGCGCCGTTGGCTGCTGGAGATGCGGCGAGGTGGTCGATTTCCTTTTCGAGCTGGGTGTGGCCGAGGAGGAAGCGCAGCGGGGAGCGGAGGTCGTCGAGCTTTTTGGCGGCGATGCGCTGGATCTGCGGGTCGCCCTTGGAGTAGAACAAGGCGTACTTGCCATCGAGGAGAAAGAGCTTGCCGGGGGGATGGGAGTAGTCCCAGCGCATGCGGCCGGGTTTTTGCAGGAGGAGCGTGCCGGATTCGGAGCGGGTGCGACCGAGGCCTTCGTAGGATTCGGTGAACTGGGCCTGGAGGGAGTGGAGGTTGTTGTAGTGGCGGTCGACGCGCTGGGCGAGGTCGTGAGGGGTGGGTTGCTGGGCTGGAGCGGGAAGAAAGAGGAGTAGTAAGGCGAAAAAGGGCAGGGCGAATCTGTGGTTTCCCACCCTAAACGCAGAGAACGCGTTTAGGATGGGGCACCCGGCTGTTTTCCGAGGGCCGGCATTCGGTACGGACTGAAGCCCGTAGCCTTCAGAGACGGGATTGGTCATTGCACCATCTGGGTGCAGTTGGTGCCGCCGGCGGGGTCGGCTTTGATGGAGCCGCCAGCTTCGACGCAGAATCCGCGGTCGCCAGTTTTGCCGACGGTGGCGGGAACGGCGGTGATGGTGTAGCTGGTGACGCGCTCGCTGTTATTCGCGGTGGATTTCACGCAATTGGTGATGTTGAAGATGTAGCCGTCCTTGATGCCGGTGGTGATCTGGCCATTCAGCAACTGGGCCGCGGTGGGGCTGGGCGGTCCGGCGGTGGCTTCTCCGGAGAGTGCCGGCAGGGCACATGCAAAGCCATTGGTCGGGTAATTTGTGGCGTACATCGACTCGGCCTGTTCGATGGTCTGGAGCGACTTCTGTGCGGAGACTTCGTTGGTGTGTTTGCGGATGGTGTTGGCCGTTGGGATGGCGATGAGCATGAGGATGACGATGATGGAGATAACGATGAGGAGTTCCATCAGGGTGAATCCGTCTTCGCGTGCGAAGGAGGAACGGGCGCGCGCGAGACGCTGCCTGGCAGATTTCAAAAACGTGCAGTTCATTTGGTTTCAGTCCTCTGAAGGCAGACGGAGAAAGCCGCCCACACGACAAATCCTACAACCTATGGACGCGGGAGGGGAAGCGTTCGCTCGGGGACCGAGCGAAGTTCAGAGTTCATAGTTCGTAGTTCACAGTTGCGTATGGCTCGGCGGGCTGTGACTGTGAACTACGAACTGAGAACTATGAACTGCGTTCAGCACACCAGGCGGTCGCGGGTTAGCTTGATGCCGTTGAGGCGGCCGAGGAGGGTGATGGCGATGCGGTCGGGGACGAAGAGGCGCTGGGCCATGGTCTGGATGTGTTCGGCGGTGACTGTCTCGATGCGCGCGATGATTTCGTCGGCGGTAAAGAACTTGTGGAAGTACATTTCCTGGCGGGCGAGGTTGGCCATGCGGGAGTTTGAGCTTTCTAGGCCCATGAGGATGTTTCCGCGCAGCTGATCTTTGCCGCGTTTGAGTTCTTCCTCGGAGAGCGGGACTTCTTTGAGGTTGCGGAACTCGGCCATGACAAGGTCGACTACTTCGAGAGCCTTACCGGCAGAGGTTCCGGCGTAAACGCATAGGGAGCCGGTGTCACTGTAGGGGCTGAGGTCAGAGTAGATGGCGTAGGCCATGCCGCGCTCTTCGCGAATGGTCTGAAAAAGACGCGAACTCATTCCGCCACCGAGGACGGTGTTGAGGATGAGGGTAGCGAAGCGGTTGTCGTCGGTGATGCGCGGCGCGGGGACTCCGAGGCAGAGCTGGACCTGTTCGAGGGCCTTTTTGTTCTGAAGGAGGATGCGTGCACTGGCCTGTGGAGTCTGCGATTCGTACGCGGGCTCACCGGGGAGCAGGGGCGCGAACTTCTGCGTGACGGCTTCGACGAACTGGTCGTGCTCGAGGTCTCCGGCGGCGGAGAAGACCATGTTTCCGGCGCGGAAAATTCCGGTGTGGTAGTCGAAGAGCTTCTGCTGATCGAGACGGCCGACGGTTTGCGTGGTGCCGAGAATCGGTTTGCCGAGCGGATGGTCTTTCCAGAAATTCTGCGTGAAGAGCTCGTGGACGAGGACGTCGGGATTGTCTTCGTCGATTTTGATTTCTTCGAGGATGACGCTGCGTTCGCGTTCGATTTCAGTGGAAGCAAACGTCGGATTGAGGACGAGGTCGGCCAGGACGTCGAGAGCAATGGGGACGTGGTCGGCGAGGGATTTTACGTTGAAGCAGATGGTTTCTTTGCCGGTGAAGGCGTCAAGGTTGCCGCCGATGGAGTCCATTTCGCGAGCGATGTGCTGGGCGGAGCGGGATCGGGTGCCTTTGAAGACCATGTGCTCGACGAAGTGGGAGATCCCGTTGATCTCGGGAGCCTCACATCGGGAGCCGGATTTGATCCAGACACCCATGGCGACTGAACGGAGATGCTCCATGCGCTCGGTCAGAACAATGAGGCCGTTCGGCAATACAGTACGGCGGAGATTTCGCTGAGGTGTCATCGTTATTCAGTCGGACCTTGATTGTAGGCCAAGTGGACGCAGAACGGGTGCCCGAGCACCGGCCGTGGTTGAGAAAAGTGGAGCGGTTTATCGAGAGATCGCGGGAGGCTGCAAGGGATATAGAAAAGCTCTATGCTGGGACCAGCCGTGACCGCAAACCCACAACTGTTCCCATTAGACGCTACAAACAGGGCTGGCGGCAGCCTGCGAACTTTTTTTGGCCTGAATGTTGCTGAACTGGGCGAGGCCCTGGGTGCGATGGGGGAGCCAAAGTGGCGTGGGCGCCAGGTGGCGGAGGCGATCTATCGCCAAAGGATTGTTGATGTTGAGGGGATAACCACGCTGTCAAAGGCGCTCAGGGAGAGGCTGACGGAGAGCGGCTGGCGAGTAGGGCGGCCGCGGATTGTGCAGGTGTTCACGTCAGCAGATGGGACGGAGCGATACCTGGTGCAGGGGCCGGCGGATGGGCTCACTGTGGAAACCGTGTGGATGCCCGAGGGGGATGGGGGCGAGACGGGAGACACGGTGGGGGAGGAGTCCGGAGGCGGCGCAGGGGAGAGGGCTGGGCGGAGTTGGGGGCGGGCAACGATCTGCGTTTCGAGCCAGGTGGGGTGCGCGGTGAATTGCCAGTTCTGCCTGACGGCGAAACTGGGGCTGCAGCGAAATTTGACGGCGGGGGAGATTGCGGGTCAGGTTGTGGCGGTGCTGGACCGGCAGGGCGTTGAAGTGGGGAAGGATCGCGTGAACCTGGTGTTCATGGGGATGGGTGAGCCGTTTCTGAACTACGACAATTTCATGGGCGCGGTGCGGCTGCTGGTGGAGGAGGTCGGGCTGAGTCCGCAGCGGATGACCGTGTCGACATCAGGGATTGTGTCGGGCATCGAGCGGTTCGCAGAAGAGCCACAGGAGATCAGGCCGAAACTGGCAATCAGTTTGAATGCGCCGAACGATATTGTTCGCAGCGAGGTGATGCCGATCAATCGCAAGTGGCCGATTGAGGCAGTTGTGGATGCGGTGCGCGGTGTGAGGCTGCGGGCGAAGGAGCGCGTGACGTTTGAGTACGTGCTGCTGGGCGGCGTGACGGATCAGCCGAAGCATGCGGCGGAAGTGGCGCGGCTGGTGCGGCGGACGGGGATGCCGGCGAAGGTGAATTTGATTGCGTGGAATCCGGGGCCGGGGATTGCGTATTCGACGCCATCAGAGGATGCCGTGGAGACGTTCAGGAGAGCGCTGGGGGCGGAGGGGATTCCGGTGTATCTGCGAAGGCCGCGGGGGCGGGACATTTATGCGGCTTGCGGGCAGTTGAAGAGGACGGTGGAAAGCAGGGAGTAGGGAGTAGGGAATAGGGAATAGGGAATAGGGACATAGGGACATAGGGGCCAGAGGGACATAGGGGCATAGGGTGGGTGGTGTTCGATTTAACCGCGTGTTTGTGGCTGGGGTCGTTGCGCCGGTGGCCTCGGTTGTTCTGTACATGGTTGTGTATTCAGCGCTGACTTCGGCGAGTCGCGACGTGACGCGCGACTGGTTGTTTCGGCTGTGTGTGTCGACGTTGGCGATGTTGCTGCCGGGTATCTTTGTCATTGTTCTTGCGGTGAAGCAGTCGCGCCGGATGCGGCTCAATGTGCTCGCGAAGGTGGGTGTGGCGATCGCGGTGCTGGGAATGGGGCTCGCCGCACGGCCGTTGATGGATGGCATTCTACGCGGAAAGCAAGAGCGCAATATGGCCATTCATGATGTGGCTGCTCCCTTGTTTGAGACTGCAGATATCGAAGGGCACTCGTATCGTCTCAGAGATCAGAAGGGCAAGGTCGTGCTGATCAATCGCTGGGCTACGTGGTGTGGTCCGTGCCGGGTTGAGATGCCGGAACTCGAGCAGCTCTACAAAGACCGAAAGGAACAGGGCTTTGTGGTTTTTGGGCTTTCGGACGAGCAATTGGCGACGCAGAAGAGATACCTTTCGAAGATGCCAATTTCCTACCCAATGTTGACGATGAGCAGCGGAGTGCCTGAATTTTATCGCGACATCGTACATTTTCCAGCGAGCTTCCTGATAGATCGGGAGGGTCGTTTGCAGCCCGTTCCGGCCACCGAAGATCCGTTTGTAGGGATCAAGAGCGAGGTCGATCGGTTGCTTGGGCAAAGTAGCCGGAACCAGCCTGAGGGGCGTTAGGAGCGCTAGTCCGAACGTGGTTTGACAGTGCCGCAGGAGGGGCTTTTGTAGGTTGAGCTGGATTCGAGGGTCCACTCGATAGGTTTGGTATCAGCGCCTATCTGCATGGATCCGGTGAAGTGGACTTTGCTTTTGCTGTGTGCGGAGTCGGTCCATTTCGTTTCAACCGTGCCTTTGCCATGCATGGGAGCGCCGCAGGTGAGGATAGCCGTCATGCCGCTGGGGCGCTTCTTAATATTGCTGATCTCGCACCCCGCGTTGGCTGTGGGTTTGGGGCCGCTGTATTTGTCGAGATCGGCCTGCGTGAAACACACCTGGGTGGAGTGCGGCGCACCGGATTGGCGCGGATCTTTCATACTCTCGGGAAATGGGGAGTGCTGCCAGGTCATCTTGCTCGTGACTTCGTAGAGCCCGGCTTTGGGCGATTGAGCCAAGGCGAGGATGGCTGCGCCGATGAGGCATGGGATGGCTATGAAGAAGGAAGTTTGACGCCGCATGATTCTCCGCGCACGGCGAGTGGCCCGCGCTAGCTCAATGTACAGGGAATGGCCTGCGGAAGAAAATGCGGCAGCCGATCGGTGCACTGAGGTTTGTGCTGGGCCTCACTGCTGAGTACTTCAGAATTCGTGCTTGATGAAGGGCGGAGGTGAGCTGGGATGCGTCAGCACAAGGAACCGGAGCCTTATCACTGGCTGGCGGAGTACTACGACGAGGTGTTTTCGCCGAACTGGGGGCCGATGCGGAAGGTGCGCCAGAAGGTGCTGAAGAAGGTCATGCCGGAGGTGAAGGCCGCGTGCGATCTGGCGTGCGGGACGGGGGAGACAGCGCTGGAGTTTGCGCGAGCCGGAATCGATACGTTTGCTGTGGACGCATCGCCGACGATGTGCAAGCTGACAAGGGAGAAAGCTATGCGAGAGCGGGTGGCGGTGCAGGTGGTTCCGGGAGACATGCGGAACTTCCGGCTGCCGCGCGAAGTGGACCTTGTGACTTGCGAGAGCGATGCACTCAATCACGTAGGAATGAAGTCGGATCTGCTGCGGGTGGCAAAGGCAGTTGCGAGGGCGCTGCGGCCGGGCGGACACTTTCTTTTTGATGTGAACAACGCACTGGGCTTCAAGAGATATTGGACCGGGAACGTGTGGGTGGAGAAGCCGGGAGTGCTGGTGGTTATGCGGAATGGGCACAGCAAAGATGCACAGCGCGCATGGAGCGATGTGGAGTGGTTTGTCCAGGACGGCGAATGCTGGCGGAGACACCACGAGAGGGTAGAGGAGATTTGCTGGTCGCGGAGTGAGATCGAGCGGGCGCTGGGCCGGGCTGGGTTTGCATCCATGCGGGTGTGGGATGCGGCGCCGTTCTTCAGGAATTCGATGGTGACGCGGGGGTGTCACACGATTTATCTGGCGCGGAAGAGCCACTCATGATGGAGCGAGTTCTTGTCAGGAAAGGTTTGTCGTTTCCCACCCTAACCGCAAGAGCGGCGGTTAGGATGGGGCACCCAGAATTGTTGTGAACGGAGAGGCCGGGCCTGAAGGCCTCGTCTTTTTTATGCATCGAATTCATGGGCCTAAAGGCCACTGCTCCATCCAGGGGCTGAAGACGCCTTTGTTACGCCTGAGTTGCGATCCGAAGTTTAAAGGCTGTTGGGGGATTTGCTGTAGCCGAGGGCGAGGAGGGCGCCGGTGACGCGGTTGGCGGCGTGGCGGACGACGGTGTCT
>Ga0105240_10001346_pt1 | contig 42148 bp, 35 predicted proteins | sample KBSC54metaG_FD_80426 | JGI IMG/M metagenome (GOLD analysis project Ga0105240, IMG submission 80426) | Corn rhizosphere microbial communities from Kellogg Biological Station, Michigan, USA - KBS C5-4 metaG | ecosystem: Host-associated > Plants > Roots > Rhizosphere > Soil | place: Michigan, USA... | reverse complement strand
GCAGGCGGTGCCTGGATTCTCCTCCACCTGACCAAAGCAAGCCACCTCAATGGCCCGCTCTTTCAGGATCGTGGTCACCCGTTCGGCGTGTCCCGCACGGACAATTCCCGGGTCGGTTACCAGCAGCACGCGCCGGGCAGAAACCTCACTAGCGACAGTTCCAAGCTCAGCCACCGATCCAACCCCAAAGAGGATTCGAGTGCGCGGGCGATAGTCGAATGCGCAGGGCAGGGGAGGTGCAACATCTGGGGGGGTGGCCATGCTCTCAAGCAGCTTCGCTAGTCCGCAGCAACTTCGATCGAGCGACGGCGATACAAAAATTCAAACAGGTTACCTTCGTGCGGTTGGTCCCAGGAGACCTGCATTGTGGAAATTGGTCCCACGTTCAGCCGCTCGATCAGCGTTGAGTCCAGGAGCGACTCTCGAAAGGCAGGGTCGTTGGTGATCGCGGTGACCACCAGCGACGGGCCAATCTGCTTGAGCATCTCCGTTTGAGGGACCTCGACCACGCTTGCATACGGACACAGAAACTCTCGATTCGCCAGCGGGTGTGCGAACGAATTGCAATGGATTATTGTCGGGCGCAAATAAACTCCTCCTTCAAAGGCTACCTTGCGAGTTCCGTTCCGATATTTGGCGGTGGCGTCGGTCGCGCCGGGGGTCCGTAGTCCCTCCTCGATCATCGCATCGATCCCGTCGGCCATTTTCGGATTCGCGAACGCGGAAAGTCTCGCGGCGGGATCGGCTGCGGCTACCGGTGCGACCGGCCCGAGTTGCCGGGCGAGGGCGTCGGCAATCTCAGCTCCGTATTTGGGCACGACGACCGCCGAGGCATTGATGCAACTGCGTCCACCATTGTCGGCGATGGATGAAGCCATCACCTCAACGAACTCCGGCCAGCGTTCGATCTGATCTTGCCCGATGAGGATCTTGCTGAAGCCCGGACCGTGAACCTGAATCGCGGGATTCCCGGCATATTGAGCCGTGGTGGCTTTGTCCCCGAAGACCAGGGCTCGGCCGCAGGAACGGAGGATCTCTCCTGCGCCCTCATGATCGGTGGGGTAGAAGCCGAAGGCTTCCGGCGGACACCCAGCGGCGATCAGCGCTTGGATAATGCGATAGGGGGTCCACGGTTCATCGCGGCCAGGCTTCAAGACGACCGGGATTTTCAGCGGGATCGCGGGAAGCCAGAGGGAGTTCACCCCGGGTGAGTTGCTGGGCATCACTAGCCCCAGGCTGGAGGTGGTGGGATAAAAACCAATCCGTGTGCCGGACTGTGTTCCGAACCCGCGATCGATGATGGTTAGGTCCAATCCACGAGTCAGCCCGTTGAGGATAGTGCGCATGTTGCCAAGCGCCTGGGCGATCTTCTGGCTGTTGCGCCTGACCATCACGTGCGGCAGGCCGCTGGTCGAGGAAAGGGTTTCCACGTAATCGTCTGGCGACTGGGTGTGACCCTGGTCACCCAGGGGTAGAGTCTCGGTCAGGAAAAGTTGCGCCGCTTTCCCGCAGAAATCCAGAAGCTGCTCACAGGAGAACCGTTTGAGCGCGGTTCGTCCCGCGGAGATCTTCGCGAGGTCCTTCCGGATCACGCCGGCGTTCACCTGGCTGATCTGCGCGCGCGTTTCGCCCGTGCGGCAATCTTTAACGTCGGCCCGGTCCAGGCTGGCGTAGGCTTGGCCACGACGCAGGGCAGGTAGATGCGGTTGCATAACGGTTAATCCGGGAACGAACCTCGCCAGCCAGGGTTGCTCATGGCTTCAGTATACCCCTTCGACAATATTCTTTTCCATCGCGCCAAAGGGCCGAACGTCTCCGACACCATCCCACGCGTAAGGCTCACGAGGCGCGCGGCGAATTGCTTCATCGCGCTCCAGGAATCGCGGCAGAAATAACTCCCGAGTCAGGGTGGTAAGCTCCACCCGCCCCCAGGCGCCGTATTCCACTACGTGGCTGGTTTCGTCAGGCTTCACCACCCGCAGCACGGCGCGTGGCTGCGGCGCGTAATAAGTAACCGAGTAGTTGTCCTCAGCTCGGAGGGGCACGCTGGCCGCCAGGCCCATCAGAGTGTTTCCGTATGTCGGATAAAACCCAATTTGGTTCTCCAGGACCTCCTCGACAATAAAACGAACGTATTGAGGCGACATGGTCGTGCCGCCGCAAAAGACGCCGCGTATGCCCGCCTCGTACAAATTGATCTTTTCGCCGATGGCCTCCAGCAGCTTGGGGGTGGTGAAGAGACCGGAAATTCTCCGGTGCTTAAGGAGTACCACCGCCTGATCGACCACGTGGTCCATGTAGGCGCGGGCCTGCTCCCCCTTTTTGTCGGCGATGACCTTTTTGACCCAACGAGGATCCAGATCGACGAAATAGCAGGGGCTGCCGCGGAAATTTGCGAGGTGTTCAATGGCTAACCGGAGCCGGCGTGGGCCGGTGGGTCCAACCATCAGCCACGCGACTCCGCGAGGAAAATGCTCGTTGGAGATTTTTGAAGAGAATTCTTCGTAATCGGTTTTGTAATCGTCCCAGCCGATTCGCTGTTTGGGCATCCCGGTGGTGCCCCCGGTTTCAAAAATGTTGTAAGGACGTCCCTGGTACTTGGCGGGGACCCAGACGTCCGGTTGCAGGTCGCGGAGCCAATCGTCCCGGAAATGGGGAAACCGCGCGACGACATCCGTGAAACGCTTTATTTCCTGGCGCGGGTCCCACCTGGCCTGCTTCGCCCAATCCAACCAGAAAGGACAGCCGGTTTCGGGTGAGAAATGCCATTGGATGATCTCTCGGAGATGGGCATCCAATTTCTCCTGCGCGACCTGGAGCTGGGTATCGGGTGGGTGCATATAAAAGTATTTACCAGGAAAGCAGCCGATTAAAACCGCGAACTGCCACCTGCTTGAGCCATGGCCTTTTGAGGCCTTGAGCCTGGAAAATTGCTTCCGGCCAATTGTGCGGAAAAGTATTTATCGATTGTTGCCTGGCTCGGTGGTCGGGGGATCAAGGAAACCAGGATCATGAGCACGGCCGAGCCGAGCACCATGGGCACCACCGGCAAAAATCCAAACACGGTTACGTTGGCGGTGGAACGTTCCAGCAGGTGGCCCAAGGCTGGATAAATCAAGGCCACCGGCTGCCCTGGCTTGGGAGCTGTGCCGTCGGATATCCTCTGCAAGTACCAGGTTAAGAGGAGCCAGGCAGCCACCCAAAGCGTGGAGGCCAGCGCGCCATACTTCGTGCTGCGTCTCCAAAATAATGCCGCGATCATCACCGGGGCCATCGCCGCAAAGCCGGAGAATGCGAACCGGACCGCCAGCTCAAAAATGCTTTCCGGCGTGTTCAGCGCAATGACATAAGCCAGCCCGGTTACACAAAGGATAAACCCGCGCGCGAACATCACGGTGCTTCGTTCACCATATTTCGCCGTGCCCCCGTAGTGGGCAAAAACATCCTTGGTGAACATCGTGCTTACCGCCAGGACCTGGTGCGTGTCCGAGCCCATCACCGCCGAGATGATCCCGGCTCCGAGAATGCCGGCTAACCAGGCGGGGGCGTGATCGGTGAGGAGGTGAAGCAAGATGCCATCCGGTTTGGCGAGGTTCGGCTCCAATTGAGTGCCGATGACACCGAGAAAAATGCACGGCAACCAGATGGCCATGATGGCCAGGGGATAGAGAACCACCGTGCGCTTGAAGGCCGTCACCTTGCGCGCCGCAAAACACATGATCGCCATGTGCGGAAACATAATCGACGACAAGGGGATGAAGGTGTAGCTCCAGAAATAACGCTCGGGCATCCGCTCGCGCGTGACCAGATAGCGGGTCTTCGGATTGTTGAGGATCTTGTCGATGTACTCGCCAAACCCGCCCTGTAATCCATGGCTAATTACCCCCAGCGCCACGGCTCCAAACAGCAGGAACAGGACGGTTTGGAAAATATTGACCCACACCGTGCCGCGCATTCCGCCGAAGAATACATTGGCGGTGACGACCAGTGCGACGATGGCGCACCCGAGCCAATAGGCGACTTGCCCGCCGCTGATATCGTTCAACACTCGCCCGCCACCCATGATGCTGATGATCATGTAAGGCACCAGCATTGCCACGCTCAGGATGAAAATCAGGGTGCCAATCGTTGAACACTCCCAACGGTCCCGGAAAAACCCGACCTGTGTTTGGTGGCCAAACCGCTTGCCGATCGCCCACAGACGGGTGCCGATGAAGAAAATTGTGAGGGGAATGACCAGCCCGGAAGAGGACGCCATCAAGCCGTAGATGCCGATTCCCTGGCGATACGCTTGGCCCGAACTCCCCAGGATGGCGAAGGCAGTCATGTTGGTGGCGAAGATAGAAAGGAAGAAAACCATCGATCCGACAGCCCGATTCGCGAGGAAGAAATCCTCGGTATTGGCCTTGGACCGCCGAAAGGCGACGCTGCCGATAACCGCGATGATGGCCAGGTAAATGCCGACAACGACAACGGGGATCATTGATGACCTTCCTTCTCGTCGCTTTCACCGCGCGCATCCGTGGGCTCGATATTCTCCAGGTGGCGCGGCCAGGCAACCTTCACCAGCACCCCCATGAGAATGGAGGCCAGAACGGAGTAACCCGCCTGGTACGCTAATCCGATCGGGAGGAAACCGAAAACAAGCGGTTCGGCCTTCTTCCAGTTCCAGGAATCCTGGTGGAGGACATAAATGGCCAGGATCAGAAGCGTCAGAACAACGGTCTTTAGTTTCATGGCAGGCGATGGCCCGGCAGGCTAGGGATTCACATTCGTGTCGGCCTTCGGCTGAGTCGAGAAGGCGAACAGGTGCGAGTTGGAAGAGACGTACAGCGTCCCGCCCGCTGCGACCGGCGTTGAATAAACCGGAGCCCCGAGGTTCGTCACGCTCAGCACCTTCTTCTCTTTGCTGGCCTCGAGGACCACCAAATCACCGTCCTCATCCCCGATGTAAACCTTGCCATCGGCCACCAGGGTTGACCCCCAGACGTGGGCTTTCAAATCGTGGGTCCAGTACAGCTTGCCCGTTTCCGCATCGAAACAGTGCAGGTAACCCGAAAAATCACCGACGAATAGTAGACCGTCGGGCGTGATCGAAACCGTAGAAAGACTGCGGTGAATCTTATCGTACGACCAAATCTTGCCCGTTTGAGTGATGTCGCCGGTCTTCGTGGCGTCGATGCACGTCAGAATTCCAATGCCTTCACCATGCTCGGGATCCTGGCCAACCGCCGTATAGATTCGGTTCTTCCAAAAAACCGGCGTAGCGTTGATTTCGCTCGGACCATCCGCATCCGGATACCGAAACTTCTTGCGCTCCGGAGGATTGCAGTCATACCACCACACTTTCTTGAGATAGGCGCTGTCGCCCTCCTTGACCGGTGCCGGGTCAAACGCGTAGCAGATGCCGTTTCCGCCGCCGAAGAAAATCAGCTGACGTCCGTCGACTGCGCCGCTAGAGGGGGAACTCCATTGCCCATGGAAAATGTGCGGTCCGATTTTCGCGTCATCCTCGCCGACCAACTCGCCCGTGCGCTTATCCAGGGCGATCAAGCTGGGGGCGTTCGGCGACGGGATGTTCGAGTGGCCCCAGTCCTGGCCGTTCGACGTGTTCACATAGACCCGATCCCCCACGATGAGGGGCGCGCAGTCCGACGCGTTATGCGGAAACACACCCAGTTCGTCGATCATGTCATAGCGCCAGATGATGTCCGCGTCCTTCGGTCCCGGTTGGATGGGCGGAGCCGGATGTTCCGTGGGCTTGCCCTTGTCGATGATCACATCCTTGACCACGTATTGGGCCTCGTCTTTGAACGGGCCGTCGTTGCCGTTGGCCATTCCGTTGATATCGAGGCAAAGCACCTCGCAGCGGCTGGTTACCACATACACTCGATCCCCTTCAATGGTGGGCGAGGACAGCAACCCCAGGCTCTCCCAATCGTTGACCTTGCCCGAGGCGAGCTTGGGCACCACTAACTGCCACAGCAAATCACCGGTCTTCTCATCAAAACACATGAGAATGCTGCGGTCGCCCTGGTGACGTGGGTCGCGAGGACTTTCGTTATTGGTCCCGATGAAAACTTTTCCCTTGGCGACCGTGACATTCCCGTAACTCTGCCCCCCCAGCTTGGCCACCCATTTCAGGTTTTGCGCGGTGGTGGAATCCACTTCCTCGGTGCCCTGCTTGAACTTGATTTCAGTAGCCTTTCCCTTGGCGAAATGATCCGGCAACCCCTTCGCCGGACTGTACATATTGCGGCTGGGCGCACCGCCCCACTGCGGCCAATCATCGGCGGCCGCAGCGAAGGGCAGCAGCGCCGCCAGGAACAAAGTGACTGGGGAAAGCGGAGAACCCGCCAGCCGGGCAGCAGGATTAAAGGTTGAGTTTCGCATGTCGATTTTTCGAATTTGGTTCGGTTGCAGAGGGAAACGGCGATGCTGGCTACTCGGGTGTCACTTCGATGTTATCAACGAACACACGCATGTCCTGGGGCGAAAAGCCGTATAAACCTGGACAGCCGGACGTGTGCGCTGTCTGGTGGGGCACTTCCAAAATCCAATCCGCTGGCTCCGGATCCTCCCGCTTCCAAGCCTTGGCGCGCACCACCGCCGATCCGTCCGGATTACGATCAACGCGCGCTTTGAGACGATACCAGACGTTGGGCGACCACTTGAAATCCTGAGACACCCGCAAGCGCTCCTGGTTGGAATTGATCTCGAGCTTTTGCTCGTTTCCCTTCAACACCACCAGGTAGTGCTGGTTGATGATCCCGACCTCGGACATCTTCCGTTTGTTGCCGTCGCTCATCACGTCGGCTTGCATCGTGTAATGGCTCATTTCCGGGGTGCCAATGAAAACCATCGCCCGCTGGAAAAACCGATTGTCGGTTGTCTTAGCCATCACTTTCCCGCCGTCTTTGTCCCGGACGTCAAACTTGAAACGAGCCCCAATCCAGGGCAGGGGCGGGTAGGAGAACGGAGTGCCGGCCGAGTTGGTCTCGATCAAAGCAAAGGATTCAAAATCCTGCTTGATGGGGAGGTTGGGCATGACGCGGCCCCGGATATAGCCTTTCAAATTGCCGGCGGTCGCTTCGAAAGCTCCGGCCGAGAGAACCGGTTCAGGAGAAGCGACGAGCTCGCCTTGGTCGTTAAACTCGCCCTTCATCTTCGCCTTCACTTTGGCTGTCGGCGGGATATAACCGGCCCACTTCACCTCGCTGGCGGGAATGGAGTCGCGAACGACAAACCCCTTGGCATCCAGAGAGCGCACGCGGAAGCTTGCCCGATCGCCGGGATGCAGCAGGACCTCGGAGGGAATGATCTGGAGCTGGGTCGCTGGTCCCGCCGCCGGCCAGGGCTCTTCCGCGACCGGCGCCGGACAGCCCGGGTTGTCACCTCGAGTTCCCCAGCAATAGAGATGTCTCGTAGTCTGCAAGTACAGTTTGCCGTTGTAGGCGATCGGGGTTCCAAAGCATCGACCATCCAGAACGGCATGGCACAGGATCTCACCAGCGTTCTCACCCGGCTTAATGATATATAGAGCGCCCTTCGTCCCTGCTTCCCCCTCCCCTGACGGTTTGCTCTCCGGATCGTTCAGGATCGGAACGTAAAGCTTCCCATCCGCAAACAGAGGACACGAATTGCGCTCCTCGATGCCGAGCTTCAGCTTCCATTTGATCGCGCCCGTGTTGGCATTCACGGCCGAAAGGTCTCCCTTCTCCGCCACAATATAGACCGTGTCCCCTTCGAGAATCGGCGAACTCGTGGAGGAAGAAATGTCGTCGGCCCAGATCTGAAGGTCTTTGCGTTCGAAGACCACCGGCCCAGCCGCGGTGTTGGTCGGCATCACATCGGGGATCCTCAACGCGACCATCTGGCCCAGTTCGTAGGGCGTGCCATAAATCGCAATCACCTTGTCGTTGTTATGAACCAGAACGGTCGCGTTGATGCCGGCCCGGTATAACGATACGCGCCAGATGGGTTCCCCGGTGCGCGCGTTGACGCACACGACGCTGCCGTCGCCCAACGCCGAATAGAATACCCTCAAGCCGTGGTGCCACCCGAACTGTGGGTGCGAGAAGGAATTGTCCTTCGGTTGCACGCCTGGGCTCGACGCCCAAACCAGGGCACCGGTTTTCTTATCGAACCCGTAGAAGCGGTCGGCGGCGGGCCCTTGGGTGCCCCAATTGGCAGTGATGCCCCGCGCAATGACCGTGTCTCCGTCCACTGCCGGGGTGGCCGTCCGTCCGTTCGGGAAGGTCAGCCGACCAAATTCTTCCATGAGCGAGTGCCGCCACACCGGCGTGCCATCGGCTTTGAAGGCCGCCAGGATCCCTTGCGAGCCTTGCATATACACGTCACCCGTCTCGACATCCACCGTCGGGCTGGCCGTCGCGTAGCGCAGATAAATCGTGTCGCTGAGATAATCATTGTACAGGTGTTCCCATTCCTTCTTCCCAGTCTCGGCTTCAAAACAGGCCACCCCTTCCTGCAGGTCCGCTCCCTGCCCACGGTAGCCCATGGCGTAAAGCTTGCCGTTGGCCACCACGCAGGCGGATTGACCAGGGAAATCAGCCGTCCAAAGCGCATCCGCGGCCGATACTTTCGAGGGCAGCCCCGTCTCGCGCGAGACCCCGGTTTGCTCCGGACCGCGCCAGCTCAGCCAGCCGCGCACCGGATCGCCCAGCGTGGTCGACGTACTCAGAGTGAGGAGCAGGAGAGAGCCTCCCGCGCAAGTCGCGGCCAGTCGAAGTGGGCTCCAGCGTCCCGCGGAGCCGCTCAAGCGGTAGCAAACAGGTTTATGCATTCTAGGTCTAATAGATATAGGAGACCGGGAAAAAGTCGATGATATTCAATGATTTTGCAAATACAGAGTGCTTATTGCAGAGGAATGGCGATGGAAAGTATTAGGCCAGCGACTGTTGGAACGCCGGCCAACATTATATTATTTTGTTTCACGCCTGAAGCCGACCGGGTCGGGGCGAGATCGAGCGCAAGCCGGGATCGCGGCCGCAACACACCGGGAGGTGAACGTGGGCACCTGGCGGTTCGTGGGCGTGCGCGGACGATTGGGTTCGTACCGAGGAGGCGGCTCAGGGACAGGCTGCTCCCTCGTCTACCGAGTCGCCTACGTGGAGGAGACCTCCCGTGACAATTTGGGCGCGCAAACCGCCTTTGCGTACGAGTCCGGGCAGAACTTCCGAGAAGCTGATTTGCGCCAGGTATTTGCAGGGCTCGCAAAGCTTGAGGCCGCGCAGCAACACTCCGCCGACCCTGAACTCTTGTCCGACCAGCGCGTTCAGGTCTACCCCTTCGGTCACGAGATTGCGTCGAGCGTGGCCAGCCGAGAAGGGCAACCCGGATTCACGCTGAAACGCCTCGATATTCTCCTTTTCAATCAGCGTGACCTCGTAGGCAGGTTTCTGCGGATGTGGAGAAAATGTGCCGATGCCTAGAAAATACCGATCCCCTTCCAGCCCGCGTCCGGGGACGGCGACGACCTGGGCGCGTTCCACCATCGGGGTAGATGTGGAGGCGGCCACGAGGATTTGTGTCAGGCAGCCCACTCGCTTGAAGTGGTCTGGGCTCATGAGGTGATCCGCACCCATCTTTGAGCTTTCATTTCAAACCGAGGCAAGGAATCAGGCGGCACAATGCGCACGGGGACGCGCAAGTTGAGCGCGGTCTTGAAGGCCCCGGCGAGCCGCGCTTCGAGCGCCGGGCCGTCGAGGGAACCTTTTGTCTCCACTTCCAGGGACAAGTCGATCATGGCCTGACGGCAATCCAGTTGGACACGGTACTCCGCCACCTCCGGATGAGCGCGGACGATCTCCTCCACCTGGCTGGGGTAGACATTCACACCACGCACCACCACCATATCATCGGTGCGGCCAAGGATTCCCCCTTCGAGCGCGAGTTCGTGACGGCCACAGGCGCACGTTTGGCGCTCGCGAGGCTTCACGAGATCTCCCGTCCGGTAGCGAACGAGGGGAGAGCCGATGCGGTCGAGTGTCGTTAACACGAGTTCACCCACCTCACCCGCGCGCACTCGCTGGCCGGTTTGTGGATCGATGACCTCCGGCCAATAGGCAGATTCGAGGATATGCAGCACCCCCGGGCCGGCGGGACATTGGTACGTCACGGGCCCCACTTCGGTCATGCCGTGGTGATCAAAGACGGTTGCCCCGGGCCACAGCTTCTCGATCCGGTTGCGCGTCGCGGGAATACTTCCTCCGCTCTCTCCGGCCACGATAAAGAGGCGCACTCGGCTTTTCGAGAGATCGATCTGTTTGTCGCGGGCTACCTCCCCCAGGTGTTGCGCATACGTGGGCGTGCAACAGACCACCGTGATCCCATTGTCCAAAATGGCCTGCAATCGAGCCAGGCTCGACATCGAGCCCCCGGGAAAACAAAAGTACCCGAGCCGAATCACCGCCTCGAGCGCGGACCAAAAGCCTAGAAAAGGTCCGAACGAAAAGGCAAAGAAGAATCTGTCTTTTGGCGTAATGCTGGCGGCTTCGAGGATTTGAACCCAGTTCCCCACAATGAGGTTCCAACTCTCCGTGGTGTCGAGCCAGCGGATGGGAATGGTGGTGCTGCCGCTGGTCTGATGACAACGCACATACGCCTCCAGAGGAAAAGTGAGATTCGTTCCGTAGGGGGGATTTGCCAGACGGTCTTTAACTAACTCGTGACGCGTCGTCAGCGGCAGGCCAAGCGAATACCCCTCGAGTGTCGCAGCCGGCGTCCAGTCCGCGATCTTGCGCGCATAGAATGGGTTTGCGGGAACAATGGCCTCGAGTAAGCCGCGCAGCTTGCGAAGCTGGACGGCCTGGATTTCCACGCCGGGCGCGTTCATGAAAGAGACGGCGCTCGCCATCCTGACACCTTAAAGCACTTCACCCGCCGGGTCATCTCCCAGTGCTGGAGCAGACATGGACACCTGCGGCTTGGGCGCGGGGGCAGGTCCCGCAGCGGGTTTGTACAGAGTCACGAGGCAACCGCCCAGCGCGGCCAGAGCCAGGCCCAGGACAAATTGCCAGGGCAGCCCTTTCCAACCGCCGGCGGGGGGGTGCAGCGCGAGTGTATAAAGCGCGTTCAGAACCGGCGCGCCGGCAAATACGATCGACATGACGACCGCCGGCGCTCCCTTGGCGCCGAACGCCAGCAAAACACCGAACGCCCCGGCCGCGCCCACGATGCCGGCCACCAGCGACCATCCCACGCCTCCCGCGGTGAAGTTCCACGAGGCGCCTTTAAGCACCAGCATCCCGAGGGGCGCGAGTACAGCCGTCAGGAAATACGCAATTCCCACGCACAGAAAGGCCTTGTATCGCCCGTTGACCGGATCGTTCATTCCCATCTGGCCGGAGTGGAGAAAGGCTCCATAAAGCCCCCAGCAGCACACGGTGAGCAGCGAAAAGAAAATCCACGAATTGTTCGAGGCGGGCGAGGTGCGAATAATTTCGTTCATAGTTTGCAAAAATAATTTTAAACCGGTTTGCGGTCGGAGCGACCGGAGGACGTTGGCGTGTGAGGGGGGGCCGATTTAGGAGTGGTCGACGCGGACAATCGCCGCGCGGCCGGGCCCGCTCCGAGAAGGGCGGCGGGCGCAGGCTGAATTTTATTCGAGAGCTCTTCCGGGAGGGGGACGGATTTTAGGGCGCCGCTGTCTTGCCGGGCGGCGCAAACCGCCACCAACCGGCCGCGGGCAACCTCCGGGGCGGGAGATTCGTTCTGCCGAATGAACCGAAACTGATAGCTGAGGGTCCGTGCCCCCTTCTTTTCCACCAGCAAATGAACCAGGACCTCGTCCTCGAAGTGCAAAGGCAAGGCGTAATCGCACTCGGCGTGCACCCGGGGCAGGCAGACCTCCAGACCGCAGCGGGATAACACCACGGAGAAACCTAGCGACCGCATGAACGCAGTTTCCGCCGCCTCCATGAATCGGAAGAAATTGGAGAAGTGCATGATCCCCGCCATGTCGGTATCCGAGAACTCGACTCGGCGGAGGAGCTGGAATTCGTAGGGCATTCGCTCAGCCGCCCACTTCGGCCGGATTTTCCAGCAGCGGATCCCCATACGGCAGCGCCTCGGGCACTTCCGCTGTTTCAGCCACCGCTTTATAGAGCCTCGAAAAATCTTTGTTCACATCGCCCGAAAGACAATCCGTAATATCACCCGTCAAATCCGGATATTTGTTCGTCAGCTTGCGAAAGCTGAAGTTGGAATCGTAAAACGCATACACCAGCTTGCGCATGTTTTCCAGTCCTTCCCGCAGAAAGCGGCCATACTCGATAAAACGCGCGGCGGAGAAATCCTGGGCTTCGTAGGCGGCTTTGATGGCATCGGCGGCCAGCGTCCCGCTTTTGAGCGCGAGCATGACACCGGAGGAAAACACCGGGTCCAGAAAACCAAAAGCATCGCCGGCCAGCAGGAGGCCATCGGCGGCGCAATAACGCGAACGCCAGGAGTACTCGCTGGTGATGAAGTAGTTCCCCTCCTGCTTTCCACAGGCCAGATGCCGCTTTACCCAGGCGTTTTGTTCGATTTCGCGATTGAAAATATCTTTCGGGTCTTTCACGCCGTCGCGGGATAAATACTTGCCCTCCGCCACGACCCCAACGCTGATCATGTCCCGGTGTTGAGGAATGTACCAAAACCAGCCCTTTTCCGGCACATAGGCGACCGTGGTTGCCCCGCCATCGTTGCCTTCATCACGCATCGCGCCGCGGTAATAAGTCCAGACCGCGACCTTGTTCAACTTCGGCTCACGCACGCGCCAATTCAACCGGGTGGGCGCGATCGCGTCCCGGCCGGAGCAGTCGAGCGTCATCGGCGCGCGAATCTCCAGCGTGTCGCCAGCTTTGGTCTGGGCGCGAACGCCCTTCGTCCGGGCACCCTCCCGGATCAACTCGCGAACCGTCGTCTGTTCGAGAACCTGGGCGCCCTTGGCCCGGGCATTTTCCATGAGCATCAAATCAAATTCCGAACGGAGCACCTGCCAGGTCTGCGCCACTTCGGGCGCGTAGCGGGTCGCGAAGTAAAACGGCTGCGAAGCTTTCCCCGACGGGGAGACGAACTGAACGCTGTACTTTTTGACAAAGGCTGAATCTCGCATTTTTTCCAGCAAGCCCAGGCGCTGGAGTGGGTAGCAGGTAAATGGCAGGAGGGATTCCCCGATATGGTAGCGTGGAAATTTTTCCCGTTCGAGCACAACGACGTTCAGGCCGTGCTCCGCGAGGATGGCGGCCGCGGCCGAACCGGCAGGCCCGGCTCCGATGATCACGGTGTCACAAGTAATAGAAGTAGGCATATTGGGAACGCTAACGTTGTAAAGTATCCCCCGCGTCACGGCTGTCGAGCCGAGGCGGTGGGACGGGGGGTAGAATCTCAATGACTTCGGCGAGCAACCGGCGCGATCCGTCTAATAGCACGTTGCGCCGCCCGTAAAGGAGCCCGGGTTGGCCCAGTTGCAGCAACGTGTTCATGTGGGAATCGGATTGGGTGCAAAAAAAGGCTTGTGGCCAGCTCATATGGGGAATCGATTCGGAATGAAGAATGTTGCCAAAAGGCCGCTCCGCCTCGAGGACGCGCCGAGCCGCTACTGGCGGCAGGTGGTTCAGGCAGATACGGATGACGCCATACTCCACCGGACCCCCGCCATCGGTCCGCAGCAGCACCACTTCCCGAATATACGATTGGTCCTGGAGCTCGCGGCTCAGAACGTTGAGCGCGATCGTTTGATGGTAGAACGCTTCCAGGGTGGGCGTCATGTCACGGGAATGCACCAGCAGACCATGGTAAGGCGCCGGAACCTCATCAGGTTCCAGCTCCCGCAGCAGTGGTGGGCCCATTCCGGCGCGCGCGTAAAACTGGTCCAGCAAGGCTGCCCAGGTGGGGTGACCCGCCTGAGCCTCTTGGGATTTGGGAACCGCGGAGAGCATGCTCAACGGCAATTCACGCGGAGATGTTGGGCCGACCGCATGGGTGGAGCCGCCTAGGCATAGCGGGCGGTGCGATGTTCGGGGAGAAAAAACTCGTGCACCAGGCGATCCACCTGGAGCAGCCCATCGCGTGTCAAACGCAGAAAGTCGCCGTCGACCACTAAGGTTCCCCAGGATTTCAGGGTCGCGATCGGCGCGGCAAACCGATCCAGGATATCCACGCCAAACTTGCTCGAGAAATAGGAGCGACTGATTCGGCCCAGCTTGAACTGCAGGACGATCTCGCGAATGAGCCGCTCGTCGGAGCTGGGTGTCAACGCTCGATAGATCGGCAGTTTTCCGTCCCGCAGCGCGGCCAGGTACGGCTCGAAATCGTGTTGATTTTGAAAATGGGTTCCGCCGATGTGCGAGAAGGAAGCCACGCCGAGCCCAATCAGGTCGGCGCCCTGCCACAAGCTGTCCCGATAAACAAACCGCGTGCGGCTGGGATCCTTAACCACGGCATAACCGCTGGTCACCGTGTAGCCCGCCTTCTCGAGCTCTCGGAACGCAAAATCAACCCAATGTCGTTTCGTTTCCCAGTCCGCCACCGGTGCTACCAGGCGCCCCTCCGTCTTCATCTCCTGGTAGATCTTCGTGTTATACGGAACTTCCATCTGGTAAATCGTCACGCTGTCGGGAGAGAGTTCGATGGTCTTGCTCACGCACTCACGCCAGTTGCTTTCGGTCTCTTCCACCATCCCGGCGATCAGGTCGATGTTGATCTGCGGAAAGTCCAGCTCCCGCGCAAATTCATAGGCCCGATGAATCTCCCGTGAACGATGCGCTCGCCCGTTGATGTCCAGGATATGGTCGCTGAAGTTTTCCACGCCCAGGCTGAGCCGGGTCACCCCAATGTCCCGGATCACTTTCAGCTTGTGATCCGAAAGTGTGCCCGGCTCGCACTCAAATGTGACCTCCTCCGCTTCGTCCCACGGGAGTAATTCCTTCATCCGGCCCGCGAGGCTCTGGAGCTGCGCTTCGGAGAGATACGACGGCGTCCCGCCGCCGAAATACACGAACTGCGGCTTGCGGCCGGCCACGAACGCGTGCGCGCGGTACAGTTCAAGTTCACGAACTGCCAAATCCAGGTAGCCCTTGATCGCCGCGGAATCTTTGTCCGTGTAGACGCGGAAATAACAAAAGTGGCAACGCTTCCGGCAAAAGGGAATATGAAGATAAACCCCCAGGGGAGTACCCGGGGCGGCGGGGCGATTCAAAGCCGCGGTCACCTCCCCCAAATGGTCGGGTTTCCAAAACGAGAACGGCGGATAATTCGAAACGAAATAGTTCCCGACGGTCGTTTCCTTTTGGATCGGCACCGCCGGTGGCGGCGGTTGGGCAGGCGCTATGCTCATGAATTATATTAGCTTCCATTTTCCTGACGAATCCGCTCGTCCGGGAATTCACGGAATCTCACTATTATCCAGCAGGTCCCATAATTTTTCAAATCAAACGTATTGAACACGGCCAAGGCGGGGAGTGGCCAGGGGGAGGTCTGGGCGAGGCGCTGGCGCCGGTCTGGAGGGCGGCGCCTCCGGCGGCTAGGCCTCCGAGACCATGGTTTTTGCCTCGGCAGAGGGAGGCCGGAGGAGTCTGGCCTGGGTCTTGCTTAACCGGAATGTTGCTGATCTGCAGTTCGAGCGGTGTCTCGATTTGGCGCGGATGTGTCCACCAAATCGATCAAATGCCGCGGGCGCAGCCGTTTTGCTCCGCGTCGGACAAAAATGATTACGGTCAATTCTGCCATGCCAATAGGCTCGCCGGTTCAGGCCTGCCGGTCTGAACCGAGGCCCACCGCGCCGACGGCCGCGGAGGTCATGACATCGGACGCCCGGCCGGGCTCTCCGACGATCCAAGACACGGTTTCGCTCGCGGGCGCGGAAGGTGAACCGCGGCTGAAAAACGACCGCGTTTTAATCGTGGATGACAACCCGGCCATTCACGAGGATTTCCGCAAGGTGCTGAAGGGGGATCTGCACCCCGACGCGAAGCTGTTGCAGGCCGAAGAGGTTTTGTTCGGGCCGGAAGCCGGTCCGGCTTGCCGTGCGGATTTCAACCTGAACTCCGCCTACCAGGGACAGGAAGCGCTCGACAAAGTCCGCCAAGCCGTCCAGGAGGGCAGGCCCTACGCCATGGCCTTCGTGGATGTGCGCATGCCCCCCGGTTGGGACGGAATTGAAACCGTCAAGCGGCTGTGGGAGGTCGATCCGGACTTGCAGGTGGTCATCTGTACTGCCTACTCGGATTATTCCTGGGAAGAAATGATCGAGCGACTGGGGTGCTCGGACAACTTGGTGATTCTCAAAAAACCTTTCGATAATGTTGAGGTGCTTCAGCTCGCTTATGCCTTCACTCGCAAATGGGAACTCAAGCGACAAGCTAACCTCAAGCTCGACGAGTTGACCCGCCTGGTGGCGGCCCGGACCGCCGCGCTGGAGGCAGCCAATGCGGATTTGAAGAGGGAAATGCAGGAGCGCATCCACACCGAACGCCAGCTCCGCCAAGCACAGAAGATGGAAGCCGTCGGACAACTGGCGGCGGGTGTCGCTCATGATTTCAACAATATCCTGACCGTGATCCATGGCCACGCCAGCATGCTGAAGATCCGGCTCGGCGACCAAGGACCCCACGCGAAATCGGTCTGCGAAATCGTGGGTTCCGCGGAGCGCGCGGCGAATCTCGTGCGCCAGTTGTTAGCGTTCAGCCGAAAACAGCTCCTGCAATTTCGGAATGTGGAGATCAGCGAGGTTATTCGGAGTGTCAGCAGCATGCTCCTGCAGTTGGTCGGAGACCATATCGTCCTGGAAACCGAATGCCCGGCCGGCCTGCCCGCCGTGTTTGCCGACCGCGGCATGATCGAGCAAGTGATCGTGAACCTCACCGTCAACGCTCGGGATGCCCTGCCGCGCGGGGGGCGGATCGTCGTTTCCGCCAGCCTGGTCACTTTGTCGGAGTCGGAGATCACCTGTCACCCTGAGGCACGGCCTGGACAGTTCGTCTGTCTGACCGTGTCGGACAACGGTTGCGGCATGGACCCAACCGTCCTGGCGCACTTGTTCGAACCATTCTTCACCACCAAAGAGGTGGGGAAGGGGACCGGGCTCGGCCTAGCCACGGTTTACGGAATTGTAAAGCAGCACCAGGGCTGGATCGAGGTCAAGACCCAGCCCAACGCCGGCGCCACCTTCCGGTTGTTCTTCCCTCCCGCGGGCAGTCAGGAGCCGCGCTCCATTCAAGGCCATGCGCTGGCCGAGCGCAGTTCCGGCACCGAGACTATCCTGGTGGCGGAGGACGAAACCTCGTTGCGGGAGATGGTGGTAGAGGTTCTCACGCTGCGGGGCTATCGGGTTTTGGCGGTGGGCTCGGGTCCGGCCGCGCTCCAGGTTTGGCACCAGGAGAAGAGTCCGATTGGCTTGTTGCTCACGGATATGGTGATGCCGGGCGGAATGATGGGGACCGACCTCGCCGCCGAGTTGCGTCGCGCCAACCCCCAGCTCAAAGTCATCTACACCACCGGCTACAGCCCGGGCACGGCGGGGCTCCAGAATTCCATTCGCGATAACGCGGTCTTCCTGCCAAAACCGTATGCCCCGGAAAAGCTGGCCCTGCTCGTCCGTAGCTGCCTGGACGGGGCTTGAGAGCCGGGTAGCGCCAGACTTTCGGGGAGGTCCTCGGGCGAGATTGTTTCAACGCCAACCACTAACCCTTCGCGGTTTGGCTCACGCCCGTAGCGCGCCTGAGTTCCTGGTTTTCCTCGGCCGCTCATCCTCATAAATCGAACACCCTGGCCGAGGAGAACAACGCCCCATAGGAAACCACCGGCGCCTGAATCGAAGATAAGGCGGAGCCCCTGGCGGCGGCCGCCCACGGAGCGATGGCGATTTGAGCCGCCGGGCTTCGGGCTCGCGTGAGTTCCAATGGGATCACCGGCTGAATGGATTTTTTAACGGCGCTACTCGGGTTAGGTTCGGAGCCAAAAGACCTGAAACTCCTTCAGGTTTGCGTGCGCGGCGTCGTTGTTTTTTTTGCCGCGCTGGTGATGGTGCGGGTCGCGCACAAACGCTTCCTGGCGCGCATGACGGCTTTCGATACCGTGTTGGGGTTTATGTTGGGCTCTTCCCTGGCCCGCGCCATCAATGGTTCAGCCCCCTTTTTCCCGACGCTCGTCGTCGGCTTTGTCCTGGTGTTCTTGCACCGGCTCCTGTCGGCGGCCGCCTTTCACTCGGAGCGATTCGGGAGCTTGATCAAGGGCCATGCCGATATCCTGGTGCGGGGTGGAAAAGCGGATGAAAAGAAGATGCGGACCCATAAAATCTCCACCCATGACCTGCTCGAGGAGGCCCGCTTGCACGCCCAGATCGCCGAGCTAAAGGAAATCCAAACGGCAACCCTCGAACGCAACGGGAACATCAGCGTTATTCCCGTAGACGACAAATAGTCCTGGCCGGCTGGACCCCAGAAAGGTGCCGCGCTCTACCGGGCGAGTCGGCCAGCAGGCTGGCGCTCCACACCTCAAGGAGAGCGAGACGGGAGCGGTTTCCGGGCCGCCGTTCCCTCGTTGCGGATGGAAATCAACTTGAGCAGTCCCGGGAAATATTCGTTCAGCTCCTTCGTCCGCAACGAGGTGAGGCACTTGGTGCCCTCCATCTGCGTGTGGATAATGCCCGCCGCGCGCAACACTTCAAAATGATGCGAGCGCGTGGCCTTGGAAATATCGAGCCGGACCTGGTTGCACGCCAGCGCCCGGCCCTTGGCCCGCAGCAATTCGCGCACGATCGCCACCCGGCAAGGGTCCGCCAACGCTTGCATGATCGCGTGCAGCGGGATTTCTCTCATGGCGGGATGAGCGTAGGCTTTCACCAGGAGCGACTATGCCACCGATTCCATGGTTCGACAATCATCGAACTTGGCCTTTGACATTTTTTGCGACCCACTTTAAGCTCGACCGGCATCGAACCATGGCTGGCGTTCAGGCCGGCGGGCGCTCGGGCCGCCAATTCGGAAAATAACATATGATCACGCTATTTGATCCCGTTCGCATAGGAGCTTGGGATCTGCCCAACCGCATCCTGATGGCCCCCCTTACCCGCGCCCGGGCCGGGGCGAAACGGATCCCGAACCCGCTCATGGCCGAGTATTACGTCCAGCGCGCGTCGGCTGGCTTAATCATCTCCGAGGCGACCTCGGTGGCACCGTCAGGAGTGGGTTATGCCGACACTCCGGGCATTTGGTCCGAGGAGCAAGTGGAGGGTTGGAGATTCGTGACCACTTCTGTCCACCGCGCAGGCGGCCGCATGTTGCTCCAGCTATGGCACGTTGGCCGGGTTTCCGACCCGATGTTCCTGGACGGGGCTTTGCCAGTGGCTCCCAGCGCCATCGCCCCCGCCGGCCACGTGAGTCTGGTCCGTCCGCTGAAACCGTTTGTCACCCCGCGCGCCCTGGCGTTGGAGGAGCTCCCGGGCATCGTCGCCGCCTACCGTAAAGGCGCGGAAAACGCCCAACGCGCCGGTTTCGACGGCGTCGAAATCCACGGGGCCAATGGTTACCTGTTGGATCAATTTCTGCAGGATAAAACCAACCACCGGCAGGATGCCTACGGGGGTGCGATCGAAAACCGCGCTCGCCTCATGTTGGAGGTTGCCGACGTGGTGATTTCCGTCTGGGGTCCCGATCGAGTTGGGATGCACCTTGCGCCCCGGGGCGACGCGCATGATATGGGCGATTCCAATCCGGCGGCCACGTTCGGACACGTGGCGCGAGAACTGGGGCGGCGTCGTATCGCCTTCATTTGTGCTCGAGAATCGCTCGGCGAGAAACGTTTGGGGCCGCAGTTGAAGGCGGCTTTTGGTGGCCGGTACATCGCCAACGAGAAATTTACGCTAGCGACGGCGAACCAGGTCCTGGCGGCCGGAGAGGCTGACGCGGTGGCTTTTGGTGTGCCCTTCCTGGCGAACCCGGACTTGCCCGAGCGCTTTCGGCGGAACGCCGCGCTCAATGAGCCGAATCCAGCCACCTTTTATGCGCCTGGACCCAAAGGGTATACTGATTATCCTTCCCTAATGCCGGGCGCGTAGTAGCAAGTCCACCGTCCACGTTCAGAGTCTCCGCGCTCCGGGGCCAAACCGGGAGCGTCGCCCCTCGGAGCCCAACGGGCGGGAGGCCTAGTCGCGCGCCCGGGCCAGGAGAAAACCCAGCAGGCACCCGATTCCCGCCGCAACAGCGAGACTCGTCCAGGCATTTTCACGCACATATTCCTGCGTCGCCTCCCCTGCGTCCCTGGCCTGCTGCATCGCCGTTTCTTGCCAGTCCTTCGCCTTTTCCGTCAACTCCTGCCCTTGCTCAACAATATCTTCTGTCTTCACGTTCTGACGATAAAGTGGTTTTGGAAAATCCCTAGTGGGTCACAAGCCCCCAAGCCGTGGCCTTTCAGGACTCTCCTCACCGGCCGGAAATTGCGCCGTTGATTTTCGCGGCGATTTCCCTGGCCTCCAGCTCGGTAAAATTGCCGGTGATTTGGGCTTTGCCTCCCGGGATCTCCGACCGGATTACGGGCGCCTGGTACACTTGGCCGTCCAACACGATCGCCAGCCGCTGGTTTAAGTGTTCCCGGGTGACCGCGGCAAAAAGCTCGCTGCCCTCGGGGCTGAATTCGACCTCGATCTCGGGAGCACCCGTCGACGAATTCTGCCTGACCGAGGCCGAGCGCAGAGCCGTGTAGTCCAGGAGTGGTGTTTTCTGGACCTGGAGAACCTCTCCGCGCGCCCCGCCGTTGAAATTAGTCAGCGCCTCGCTGTTCTCATCGGGCTCAGCCAAGACGAGTTGAAGTTGAAACGGCGCGTGGACGCCGGGGGTTGGCGGCGCCGAGGAGAGGGCTTGGCCTGCCAGTTGAGGTGCGCTGGAGCCCCCGGTGGCGAGCGCTTGCTCCATCTCGCGTTGCCGGCGTCGAAGCAAACCGACTTCACCGCGCAGCCTCAACAGTTCTCGCAAGCGATCGGTCCTGAAACCGGGGACCGCAGAGGCCTGGGCAAGCTGGTTCGAAAGGCTCTCGCTTTCCGTTCTTAATCGGGCGAGTTGTTCGCTTAAGGCACTTTTCCCGCGCTGAGTGGCGGAGAGTTCCTGCTGGAGATGGATTGCCGTATTGGTCTGGAAGGCTCCAACTCCGGCGAAGACCAGAAGCGCCGCCGCGAGCAGTCCCTTTTGCAGGACGGTCATGGCCACGGCCTTCGTTGCAGCCACCGTTGTGCTGACATGGAGGATGGCTGAGCTGAAGGCAACCTTCGAAATCGCGGCTGCCAGCCCGACCGGGGCGGCCTGAGTCACCTGGGCAGAAATCGCCGCCGAAAGTGCCGTCGCGGTCGTTTTGAACCCACGATGCTCCAGGCTGGAGCGGAGTTTCTCCAGGGCGCGCCCAACGCGCATGCGCGCGGCGTCTTCCGTGCTGCCCAGCGCCGTCCCGACGGAACGGAAATCAGCCTGGTCGAAAAAGCGCAGCAGAATCGCCGTGCGATCTTCCTCCCCCAACTGGTTGATGGCCTCGTCCAAAATCGGGGCGACGCCCGAAAAATCGATCTCCGGGTGTTCCAAAAGTGTGCTCATCTCGACGGCCTGCCTTTCACGGGATTTACGACGCCTCTCCGTCCGCATGGCCTTGGCCGCCACAAAGCAGGTGTGTCGGTGCAGCCAGCCGCCCAGCAGGACGTCGGACGAAAGCGTTCCCGCCAGTCTGGCCAGATCAATGAACACCGTCTGGGCGATGTCCTGAGCCAAATCCTCCTGGCCATCCACCATTCGGAAAGCCGCCGAATAGACCAGGCCCACATATCGTGTGACCAGTCCGTGAAAAGCGGCTTCCGAACCGTTCCGGGCATACTCGACCAGTAACTCCTGACTCTCCGCCATTTCCATCACCAGTAAAGACCCGCCCCAACCGGAAACCGAACAAAAAAAATGGACCTTCGCGCGGAGAGTTGTGTATTACGACCGGACGGTGTTAAGTCAATGAGGCGCTGGTGCCAGGAGGCCGTGTGGCTTCCAAGCAAACCGGGACCCAAACGAATGGATTTGAAAAGGTGCTCGGCCGCGAACGCGTCTGGTCCCTGGGCGCGCACCACCGGCAACTAACGTGAAGACAGGCGGAATCATCGGCGGCCTTGGGCCGGCGTCAACGATTGAGTATTATCGGCAGATCATTGCCTTGTATCGCGCCCAAAAGCCCGATGGGAGCTACCCCCATTTAATCATCAACAGTATCGACCTGGACAAGATGCGGCGCTTTTTCGAATCCAACAATCTCGCTGAAGCTGCTGAATACCTGTTAACCGAGCTCCGCCACCTCGCCCAGGCAGGCGCGGATTTCGGGGCGCTCTCGGCCAACACGCCCCATCTCGTGTTCGATGCCCTGCGCCGCCGCTCCCCCATCCCCTTGATCAGTATCGTCGAGGTCGCCTGCCAGGCGGCGAAAGCTGGAGGATTCAAACGGCTCGCTTTACTCGGAACCCGGTTTACGATGCGGGCCTCCTTCTATCATGAGGCCTTCACTCACGCAGGCATGACCCTCGTGGTGCCGACGGCCCCGGAGCAGGAGTACATCCACGCGAAATATATGGGTGAACTCGTGGACGATGTGATGCTCCCCGAAACCCGGCAAGGCATGCTGGCAATCATCGAACGGCTGCGCATCGAGGAGCGCATCGAAGCGGTGATACTGGGGGGAACGGAACTCCCTTTGTTGTTCGCGGGTGTCACGGATACCGCCATCCCCTTCCTTGACACCACCAGGCTTCACGTCGAACAGATTGTGTCCCGGATCTTGTCCTGAAAGCCACCATCGTATGCGCCTCCCCACGAGACAGGTTCCCGGGTGATTGTCGGTCAGAGGGAACACCCAGCATAGGGGTGTGTGATGCGGAGCCCGAGCACAGCTACGCCGTGCTCGGGGCCAATCTGCCGTTGCACGCTCAAAATCGGGCATTGCTCCCCGCGCGGCCCAATCCCGAAGTCAGCGCCCTGGTCTTATTTGCTCGTCTGCTGGCCGGCGCCTTCCGTTGTGCAACTGGACGCAAAAGTCATGGGCTCTCCCGTCTCGAGCAGGCTCTTGAGGCTGCTGATGACCGCCGGCCAGCCGTTGTTGATCCCCCGGAATGTGCTCGGATCCTTCTCGATGTCCTCTGGCAGGAGGTTCTCGTGGATGAGTCGAAACTTGACCACGGAGCCCATCGGCGTCAGCTCATACGTCACTCGTGAAAGACCGTCCCGCTTCGCGGCCAGTTCCGGCTTATCCTTCGGATTCCAGGTGTACACCAGCTTGCGGTACCGCTCGCAGACCAGCACCCTCCCGGCGTGGTCCCCGTGCTCTTCCATGCCCGGAGGAGGCAGAATCCGCACCGTGCCCCCCGCTTTCAATTCAACCTGAATGCGGAACCCAAACCAATACTTCTCGCTGAAGTCGCCGTTGGTGAGCGCTTCCCAGAGCTTTTCCGGCGTCGTGCGGATAAAGGTGGCGTAGACAAATGTTTGCTTTTCCATGGCTGTCATTTCGTTTTGTTTTCTTCGAGACCTTTTTTCAAATCGCTCAATGCCTGAAGGCGAGGGCGTTCGTATTTGGAAATCCAGCGCTCATAGATCTCGTGCAACGGCACTGGATTCAGGTAATGCAGCTTCTCTCGTCCGTGCCAGACCACGGCGATAAGGTTCGCCGCCTCCAGCAAGCTTAGGTGCTTGGTGACTGCCTGTCGGGTCATGTCCAGGTGTTCGCATAACTGCGTCAGCGTTTGCCCGTCGCTCCGGTAAAGCTGATCGAGCAATTTCCGCCGGCTTTCATCAGCCAATGCTTTGAAGACTGCATCCAAGGTTTCAATGTGCAACTAAAAGGTTGCATATGCAAGCATTTTGTTTCGTCCCGGCAATAGGTTCAGAAAACCTGTTACTTTTTCGCATCAGCGTGGATGTGTATGATGGGATGATGATCGATGACATGGACCTCGTGCGGGAGTATGCGCGACGCAAATCCGAGGCGGCGTTCGCCGAGCTCGTGTCGCGGCATCTCAACCTGGTTTATTCCGTCGCCTTGCGCCAGGTCCGCGACCCGCACCTGGCGGAGGAGGTGACGCAGACGGTTTTCATCATTTTAGCGCGTAAAGCGGATTCGCTTGGCCCCCGTACGGTTGTTTCCGGCTGGCTTTATCGCACGGCGCGTTACGCGTCCGCCAGGGCGTTGACCCTGGGCCGCCGCCGGCAAAGCCGGGAACAGGAAGCCTTTATGCGATCACAGTTGAATGGAGCAGAAGCCGGCGCTTGGACTGAAATCGAGCCGCTGTTGGAAACAGCCATGGGTCAGCTCGGGGAAACAGATCACAACGCCGTCGTGCTTCGCTTCTTTAAAAGCCGGTCCTTCAAAGAGATCAGTTCGGAGCTGGGGACCACCGAAGCCGGCGCCAAAATGCGAGTGAATCGGGCCGTAGAGAAACTGCGGGTGTTCTTCACCCGGCGGGGGCTGACCTTTTCAACGATGACAATCGCCGCAGTGATCTCGAGCCATTCTGTCCACGCGGCGCCTGCCGGGCTCGCGGCCTCCGTCACCGTTGCCGCCGTGAAGGCAACCGCTTTAACGAACTCAACCGTAACCCTCATCGAAACCACATTAAAAATCATGGCCTGGACGAAACTTAAAACTGCGGTCGTAGTAAGCATTATTGCGGTTTTAGCCGCTGGTACCGCTACCGTCACCCTGCATCAAGCCAGAGCAAAAGCCGAAAATATTGGCCTCAGCTTTGCTGGGTATGCCACCCCGGAAGCTTCTGTCCGATCAATGCTTTGGGCGGGCAGCCGAGGGGATTTCAAAGCCTTCTTGGAAGGCTGCACTCCGGGACAGGTGGCACGATTTGAAAGCAAAATGGCCGGGAAATCGGAGGCTGAAGTCAGTAATGCAGCCAAGGCTTGGGCCAATGCTCTCAAGGATTACCAGATCACGCAGAAGGAAATCATCTCGGAAAATGAAATCCATCTGCACATCCACGCCACCCCGTCAGCTGAGGGCCTGCACAGCGGTAAGGTAGTTATTATCATGCAAAAGATCGGCGAGACGTGGAAACAAGAAGGCGACCTTTGACCGGGGATTTTCTGCGAAGCCCAGGGTAAGCTCAGCCTGACCGATGCCTACCTCAACGTATGAACCCAAAAGACCGTGTTGACGCTCTTGCTCGCCCTGACTGCTGTTTGCGGGCTCGGTCCCAAAACACGGTGAGGCTGCCTAAACCAATCAATTGCCGGCCGGGTCTCGGGCCTAAGCGCCGCCCGGGGTTCACACTGATTGAGCTGCTGGTCGTCCTGGCCATCATCGGACTTTTGGCGGCCTTGCTCCTACCGGCTCTGGGCCGGGCCAAAGATAAAGGCAAGCAGACTACCTGCTTAAGTAACCTGAGGCAGGTCAACCTGGCGATCCGCCTGTACGCGGATGATTATGCGGATTCGCTGCCCGTTTTGCCCGATCCAAACCCTTATCCCAACGGAGTCGGCGCGTATTACAAACAACTGGTCAAAGGTTATGTGGGACTGACTGGGCCCGCCGCACCGGGCGAGAAGGTTTTCGTCTGCCCCTCGGATCGCATCCTGAGCAGCCAGGCTGGGCATGCGTTCACGAGTTACACCTTCAACGGTTACGAGGTGGGATCGGGCGCCATTCCCCGTATCACCGGCAAGAAGCTCAGTGCCATTGCCGGCCCCGCCCGGGCGGTTTTAGCAGGGGAGTGGCCGGCTTATTTTGGTGGGTCATGGCATCCGGTGGTTAACCGAGAGTATCAGAACGCAAAAGACGTCCTGGGCTTTGTGGATGGGCATGCAGGCCTGACCGAGATTTACTGGGATGGTGTTCCGGATTCTGAACCCTGCAATTATGAGCCGCCTGCGGGCTATAATTACAGCTGGGTTGGAGAGTAAGCCCGCCCCATTCGTTGGGTTGGGCTCTGAGGTGCCTCGCCTACGCCAATCCCCTCGGTGGCGTCCACGCGCTGCTTGCCGCTACCTGGTGCAGCGGCCTTCATCTTCTCTTAAGATTGTGCTGTCTAGCTTACGGGAGATTCTTTAAAAATATGTCCCGTGACCCGATGCCAACTGCATGATTTCCGCGGCGTTCCGTGGAGGCAACAGAGGGAAACCCCTGCTGGCCCGGTTGACTCAGGTGCCGGCAATAATGGAAGCGATACGATTAATCCATGGACCCAATAGCCAACGAGCCTGCTCCGGTACCGAAGGAGCTTTCAGTCCGAGCCCCGAGAAAGCCTCCCGCGCGCAAACGCCGAGGCGGTTGGCAGAAGTGGGTGGTGATCGTGTTGCTGTTGTCAGGAGCGGCCTGGGCGGGCGTTCGTTACCTGGGCCACACCCCGGGCGCCGGGATGGAGTACAAAACAACCCCGGTAACCAGGGGTGACGTTACCCAAATCGTTACCGCCAACGGCTCACTGAACCCGGTCCAGTTAGTGGAGGTGGGCAGCCAAATCTCGGGGGTCATCACCGCGATTAAGGCCGATTTCAACTCGCACGTGAAGGCCGGCGACATCGTCGCCCAAATCGACCCGGCGACGTACGAGCGGGCGCAGGGCCAGGCCGAAGCCGAATTGGCCAGCGCGGAGGCGGCTGAGGAATTGGCTCAGCTTAATTACGATCGCGGGAAGGAACTCTTCAGTTCCAAGCTTATCTCGAAATCCGACTTCGATCAATTGCGGGTCAGTTCTAGCCAGGCGAAAGCGCAAGTGAAGACTCGCCGAGCTTTGCTGGAAAGCACCCAGGTGGACCTGAGCCGCACCACGATCCACGCGCCGATTGACGGCGTGGTGATCACTCGCAGAGTCGAGGCCGGTCAGACCGTGGCCGCGGCGATGACTACTCCCACCCTGTTCACCATCGCGAACGATCTCCACAAAATGCAAATCGAAGCCGCGGTATCCGAAGCTGACATTGGCGGGGTGGAGGAAGGCCAAAAGGTCCAATTCACCGTGGACGCCTTTCCCGGACGGCTGTTCGAGGGGAGTGTTAAACAAGTCCGTTTCGCCCCGAGCACAAACCAGAACGTCGTGACCTACACCTCGGTCGTCGCGGTCGATAACAACGACCTCAAGTTACGTCCCGGCATGACCGCCAACGCCCGGTTAATCACTGCGGAACGGAAGTATGTGCTCAAGCTCCCTCTCGCCGCCGTGCGCTTTCGCCCCGCGGCGGGAGTCACGGTGATCGGAGAAACCAATGCAGCCACCGCCAAGACCTCTGCCTCCGCCCTCATCGAAAGGGGTCCATTCGCCGGTCTGCCAGTTATGCCGTGGATGAGCGAGCGGCGCCCGCCCACCGAGGCGGAACGCACCGCCTACGCCGCGGGCCTGACTCCGGAGCAAAAGCAGAAATATGAAAAGGCCGTGGCAGAGTTTCGCGCCCGCATGGCGCAAGGCGGCGGCCCCGGCGGGGGCGGTTTTGGAGGCGGCGGATCCGGCGGCGGGTCCGGCTCGCGACCACGTCCGGAATCCAATGAGCTCAAGACGGCGACGGTTTATTTGAAGGAACCTCCCGCAGCGGGCGACCCCGCCGGCCAGGTGGTGCTGCGCGCCGTCACGGTTAAACTCGGGATCGCGGATGCGAGCAGCATCGAAGTTCTGGAGGGATTAAAGGAAAATGACCAGGTCGTCAGCGGCACTTTCACGGCCCAAACGACGGCTGCGACACGCAATCCCTTCAGCCCGTTCGGCGGTCCTCCCCGGCGCTAATCATGGAACCCATCATTAAGTTGGTTGATTACCAGCGGACCTATCGGAACGGGTCCCTCGAAGTCCACGCGGTCCGCGGCGTCACCCTCGACATTCACCCAGGGGAATTTGTCGCCATCATGGGAGCGAGCGGCTCGGGTAAATCGACCATGATGAATACCATCGGCTGCCTCGACCGCCCCAGTGGCGGCCACTATTACCTGGATGAGGTCGATGTGGGCGAACTCGGGCGGGATGAACTCGCCGACCTGCGGAACTGCAAACTCGGGTTCGTCTTTCAAGGATTTAACCTGCTGACACGCACCTCGGCGCTGGAGAATGTCGAACTGCCGCTGCTTTACTGCCGTCCCCCCATGGGCTCACGCGAGCAACGGGAACGCGCCCTGGACGCCTTGGAGGTAGTGGGTCTGGCGGACCGGGCGGATCATTACCCCAACCAGCTCTCCGGTGGCCAGCAGCAGCGGGTCGCAATTGCGCGGGCGTTAGTCAATCAGCCGCGGGTTCTCCTGGCCGACGAGCCCACCGGCAACCTCGATACCCACACCAGCATTGAAGTCATGGGTGTATTCCAATCCCTGAACGAGCAGGGTATCACGATTGTCATGGTCACCCACGAGCTGGACATTGCCAATTTTTCCAAACGAAAGGTAGTGATGCGCGATGGCCTCATCCGGACGGATGAGCCGGTCTTAAACCGGTCCGACGCCTCCCAGGCCCTGGCGCAGCTCAAGGAGGAGCAACGGGCCGTTCACCTGGCGTAACCTATCTATGTTGGCGATTCTAAAAACTGCGCTGCGCGCCATCCGCCGCAACATCCTGCGCTCCTTTCTGACCATGCTCGGGATCATTGTCGGCATCGCGGCCGTCATTGTCGGCGTGAGCATGGGAACGGGAGCCAAGGCGGAAGTCGACCGTCAAATCGCGAGCATGGGAAATAACTTGCTCATTATTTTCTCCGGCAACATGTCTCGTGGAGGTGTCCGTGGAGGCTTCGGCATGCAGCCGAATCTCACGGAGCGGGACTACGACACCTTGCGGCGCGAAGTCTCAGGCCTTTCCGGCATCAGCCCGGAGGTGCGCGCCACGGCGCAAGTGGTGGCGGGGAACCAGAACACTTCAGTCGGCATCTGGGGCGTCAGTGCGGATTTCGCCGACATACGGTCCTGGCGATTTCAGTCCGGCGAAAACTTCAACGAAACGGATGTGCGGAATGCCGCCAAGGTGTGCCTGATCGGCAAGACGACCGCCGCGAGCCTTTTTGGCGAGGGCATTGATCCCGTCGGTCAGACGGTCAGCATTCAGAACTCCCCCGTCAGCGTCGTGGGCTGGCTGGCGTCCAAAGGCGCCAACACGTTCGGCCAGGACCAGGACGATATCATCATCATGCCCTACACCAGCGTCATGAAGCGCCTGTCCGGCGACACCAAATTCCGCGCGTTCAGCGCCGCCGCAACCGGCCCCGAAGTGATGAGTGACCTGACCAATCAGATCACGTCGATCTTGCGCCAGACCCACCAAATCACTGCGGACAAAGAGGAGGATTTTTCTATCCGCAGCCAGCAGGAGATGAGCGACTTTTTCAACGCCAACAACCGGGTCATGACCATTCTCATCAGCGCGTTCGCCGGAATTTCTTTGGTGGTGGGCGGCATCGGCATCATGAACATCATGCTCGTGAGCGTCACCGAGCGTACCCGCGAGATCGGCATTCGGCTGGCTGTGGGCGCCCGCGCCCGGGATGTCCTCCGGCAGTTTCTCATCGAGGCCATCCTCCTGAGTGTAGTTGGTGGCACGCTGGGGATCCTGGCCGGCTACTGGCTCGCGCCTCTGCTCACTAAGTTTGCGGGATTCCCGACTCTGATCTCCAGCCAGTCGGTGATGCTCGCCTTCTCGGTTAGCGCCTTCATCGGCGTAGTCTTCGGTTTCTTCCCTGCCTTGAAGGCGGCCAACTTGGACCCAATCGACGCTCTCCGATACGAGTGATCCGGCTTTGGCGGACTGCCCTCGATGAAGCCAAGTGATTTGAAGAAGCGGCTGAAGGAGATTGATCAGGCCGCCAAGCGTGGTTGGAACTCATACTGCGTTGAGTTGGCCGGCCGGTTGGTCTCCGATTTTCCAGAACAAGCCGCCGCCTGGTTCGAACTCGGCTGGGCAGCCTACGGGGTCGCTCGTTACAGTGATGCCCTTTCCGCTTTCCGCCGCGGTCTTCGACTTACCCATCCCAGCAAGCGTTACCTTGTTCATGCGCAGTTGGGCCACATTTTTCGAGAAAGCGGTCAATTCCGACGTGCGGAAGCCTGTTACAGAAAAGCGCTCGCCGGCGACCGACAGGCTGCGACCTGGCACATTTTCCTGGGGGCGTTGCTCGCAGTCACGGGCCGGCTCACGGAGGCTGAAGCGGTCCACCGAGAAGCGACTCGCTGTCCCAAGGGTTGCATCGACGAAGCGTATCTAAATTTGGGCCTGGTTCTTCGCGCACAACGACGTTACAAAGAGGCTCGGTCGTCTTTTCAGAAGGCGCTCAAGATCACGCCGACCTATAAGGAGGCTCGCCGGCACCTCGATGACATGGAACACGTCCTCCTTCTTGCCAGGCAACGCCATCCCCCCGGCGACCCGTTGGCCCACCGCACGGTGGCCCGGAAGGCAAGGCTGTAGCGCCACCTCCGAGCGCCACCGGTCCCAGCGATGCCTACTCGAGCCGGGACTGAATCGCAAGCATCTGGGCCAGTTCCTGCTTTAGGCATTCAATTTTATGCCGCAGCCTGGCTGCCTTCCGGAGTTGGGCGGCGGACAGGTAGGGACGAGGGAACAGGCTGCTATGGCAAACTTGCAGGGAATCCCTCGGGGTGGCGGAATTTTGTCGTCTGATCATTCTACTTATAAAGCGTTTTTTTGAGGAAAATCGGTTCAGTTTTGGAAATATTTCAGTGCAGATTATGTGTTCATGAGGTGGTATAAGGTTTATTCATCATCCAGGTGAGCCGGGCGCGGTTTTGGCATTGGAGATTTCCCCAGACCCTGCTAAACCGTGCCCATGTCAGGTCCATCTGCGGTTCCCGTGGAAGGCAGCGTGAACAGCCCGCGAGCAGTCAATCGGCCTGGGGTTGTCCCGGGGGCGCGACCGCCGAAGAGATTCTTACCCATAAAATGGGCGCCCTCGTTCTGGCGAGCGCTGCCCCTGGCCGTTTTGGCGGGAGCATGGCCCTGGCCGGCCGCGGGTGCTACCGATCCCTTGGACGCCTACAACGTTGTTTGGGACAGCCCGAGCCGCGACGCCTCCGGGTCCATGCCCCTGGGTAACGGCGAAGTGGGTGCAAATCTCTGGGTGGAACCGAATGGCGACCTTCTTTTTTACGTCTCGCGTACCGATGCTTGGGATGAACATGCCCGGTTGGTGAAACTCGGCCGTGTTCGGGTGCGACTTTCGCCCAATCCATTCGTCCAGGGCCAACCGTTCCGGCAGGAGCTGAAACTCCGCGAAGGGGAAGCGGTCATCGATATTGCGAACACCCAGATCCGTTTCTGGGTGGACGCACACCGTCCGGTGATTTGGATCGAAGCTCAGAGCAAGGAACCTTTTAATCTCGAGGCCGAAGTTGAGCTGTGGCGCCGGGAGAAACACCGCGCCGATCCTGCCGAGGCGAGCGCAGTGGACGGCTTTGCCAAGGGCCAGCTGCCGATGGTTTATCCCGATACCGTGGGTGACGCTAAATCGGGCCGAGTGGTTTGGTATCACCGCGATTTGTCTTCCTTAGCGCCGGTTACATTGCGCCTCCAAGGTCTGGAAAAGCTGGTGCCCGGATTTTCCGATCCGCTTCTGAATCGAACGTTCGGTGCGACGCTCAGCGGCCGAGGCATGAACAGGGGTGGCCCGTTGCTGCTCAAATCCAGCCACGCGGAAAAGCGATTCGCTTTGTCCCTTACCAGCTTGACCGCGCAAACCTCATCGGAGGATTCGTGGCTGCGCCAGATGGACGTAATCGCTCAGGAGACCAGCACAAGAGATCTCGAGGCGGCGCGTCGGGCGCATCGCGAGTGGTGGCACGCGTTTTGGGAGCGGAGTTGGATGCGCGTCAGCGGTGGTGAGGCCGAAGAGACGGCACGGCTTTCCGCCGGCTGGCACCTCAATCGCTATCAGAACGCCTGCGCGGGCCGGGGTTCCTACCCGCTTAAATTCAACGGTTCAATCTTCAACGTCGAAGGCAAACACCCCGCCAATCGAACCTATGCGGGGTACCAGATTGCTGCGGGAACCTCCTACAGCGCCGACTTCCGCGAATGGGGCGGTTGTTACTGGTTCCAGAACACACGTCATATGTATTGGCCGATGTTGGCGGCCGGTGATTTCGATCTCATGTTGCCGTTGTTCAAGATGTACCGCGACATGCTCCCCTTCGCCACTCAACGCACCAAGGTCTACTTTGGGCACGAAGGAGCTTTTTTCCCCGAGACACTTTATTTTTGGGGTGCCTACTTCAACGACGCCAGCCTGGGTTACGGGTGGGATCGCGAAGGCAAGACTCCCGACCGCATTGATAACGGTTACACGCGTTACTACTGGCAGGGCGGGTTGGAACTGCTGGCCATGATGCTGGATTACCAGTCGAATACCGGCGACGCGGCGTTTGTCGGCGAGACGCTGCTGCCACTGGCCGAGGGGATAATCACCTTTTACGATCAGCATTACCGGCGTGATGAACGCGGCAAACTCCGGTTGGAGCCTGCCAATGCTCTGGAGACGCACTGGGACGTGGTCAACCCGGTGCCCGAGATTGCCGGCCTGGAGCGTAATTTAAAAGGACTGCTCGCTCTGCCGCCGGCGCTCACGGCCGCGGGCTCCCGAGAGCGCTGGCAGCGCCTGCTGCGCCAGTTGCCGCCCTATCCGATCAGGACGAAGGATGGCCACCGCTTTCTCGGCGCCGCAGAAATTGTCCGGGACCAATCTCACAATGCCGAAAATGTAGCCATGTGGACCGTCTTTCCCTACCGGGTCTTCGGCGTGGGACAGCCCGATCTCGAGATGATGCGCTACACCTTCGACACCCGGCCCTTTCCAAACGGCTATGGTTGCTGGGGCAACGACAACACCTCCGCGGCCTACCTGGGCCTGGCCACCCAGGCCCGAAAGAGCCTGGCGGAAAGATCCGTCCGGCACGGCGACTTCCGTTTCCCGGTCTTCTACTCGGGAGGCGACTGGACCCCGGACCTCGACAACGGGGGCAATGCACAACAGGCCCTTCAGGCCATGCTGATGCAGGCGGATGGCCGCCGCATTCTGCTTTTTCCTGCCTGGCCGAAAGAGTGGGATGTGGAGTTCAAATTGCATGCCCCGATGAACACAACGGTGGAAGGTGTTTACCGGGGCGGCAAACTGTTGGCGCTCACTGTGACACCTGCGGACCGACAGAAGGACGTGACTCGGTTGGAGCCACAATGAAGACGGAGAAGATAATCGGCTGAATGAACTACCCAGGTGCGACCCCGCGTCCCGAGTGCTCGATTTTCCTAGCCAAAAGGTTGAGGGAATACCGCTCCGGCGCACGGCACCGCTTCATACCGTTTTTGTTTGTCGCAATGCTAACGCTCATTGCGGGGTGTGGCACGCCGTACACTCGGCGGGTGGGGCAGTTGGATGATGCTTATCAACGAGGAGACATCTCGCGCGAGGACTACCTGAGATTCGTCCACGAGGCCGAGCAGTGGGAGGCCAGGTGAAGCCTTCTCGATAATGGACTCTTGCCGACCGCGCGCTTCATTTTTTCAGTTGGGCTTAGTTCTCGTCAGTCTGGCGGCTTGGCCCTGCGGTTGTCCACCACGCACAGCTCGACGCACTGGAAGAACAGTCTGCATCCGTTCGCGCAACTCAGTTCCCAAAGAATCTCGGGACCGGTTTGTAATCGCGCCCATCTTGGTTGAGGCATAACCTGCCCAAGACGTATCGTTGAGCTATCGAGCATCATTACACCGTCGAATAAAATCCTATGACAACGATTGGAAACACAGGGGGTACGCCGTGGGGTGGTTCACGCTCTCTCTCATCAACGTTGGATTGACGCAAAGCAAAGGCCGGAGCGGCTTGGCGTGGTGGCTCGGTTCAATCTTTCTCGGCCCCATCTGCACCCTGCTCATCGTGGCTAGCGACCCGGTCAAGCCCCAAAGTTGTGTGAGCTAACCCGGTAGAGTCGCCACCGTGTTTTCCTCAACGCTCGTCCCGGCCGAGCGTGCGGCTGGGGAAATGGCGGTGATCAAAGATCCCCTTTCGGCTGCGGGGGCGGTGATGGATGCATCGGAACGTTTACCCGGTACTCCTTCAGTTCAGCGTAAATCGACTGCGCCAGGCCGGATTTCTTAAACCCCACGACCTTGGCTCCTTTAACCTCGAAATGCTCTTCCAAGTCAGCCGATGTGTAATGCTCGACCACCGGGTAATGGGCGAACGTCTTCAAAACTTCCTCCCGGCTGCCTGCTGACAAATCCGTGGTGATCAGCACGAAATGCAGGTGGCCCTTGCTCCGGGCCAAATTTTCACGCCCCGCAATTAGAATTCGTGAGCGCAGCACAAAAGGAAACAATCGCTCGACTGACTTGTTCGGACTTGGTCCTTCCATGGGGCCAGTTTAGCGCGGTTCGGCTTGAAGACCAGCCCCTGTTTTGAACTACCTTTTCCGGCGGGCTAGCCAGGTGTCTCCTTCGAGTTTTTGACCCGTGTTCCGGTTCTGGCCACCAGGGGACGGCATCGGTCGATCGCGTTCTGCCACCGGATTGCAATTCGCCGGCTACATCGTTGGCTCTGGATTTCTCGTCACGGATCTGGAAAGCTCGTCCGGAAGCGAAGGGGCACGAGACCTGGCCCCGGTTGATTTTACCCATGCTCAATCGAGTCCTTCAGATAGCCAACCTGGTGACCTTACTTGGTTTATCCCCGCAGGAGGGTTCGGGGGCGCCGTCGGTCAACGAATCGAACACGCCTCCTGGATTAAGGTCGACGAGGCTCACCCGCCGAGATGTACTTTCGATTCAAAACGCCCAACTGTTTCTGGAAGGAGAGCCGTTCGCGGAAATCAGTTTCAACAAATACGACCTGTTCTGGCAGCTATACGATCAACTGGCCGCAGGCCAATCCTTGAATTCCCAAAACCCCCTCGTGCAAGCCCAGGACAAGGCTTTGCGGAACCTGCAACAACTTGGGTTTAAAACCATCCGAATATTCGCGCTGCCGTGGGGGCCCGCCGGCCCGGAATCCTACGCTAATCCGGAGGAACGCAGGAACCTCTACGCGGCCTTGGACAAGACCATGGAACTATGCGAGACGCACGGTATTCGAGTGGTTTGGTCGTTGGCTGCAGCGACCTTCACGGACACAAAATTGGACGTTGCCAAAGGCTGGATTTACGGGGAGGAACAGGAACGCGAGCTGGTCTCCAACCCGGAATCCCGGGGGCGCAAGCTCCTCTACCGCTACATCGACGAGACGGTGGCGCGGTATCGCGACCGAAAGGCCGTTTTAATGTGGGAGATCTCCAACGAGGTGACGCTCCAGGCCGATATCGGCGACGCGAACCGGGTTTACAATGGTGAACGCATGCCGACGCTCAGGGAAGTCGCCCGGTTCTTTGACGAGGTCGCCAAGCGCATCAAGGCGGCCGACCCGGTGCGCCTCGTGACCAGCGGCGGCTCGAACATGCGGGAAAGCCAATGGCACCTCCACCTGGGGCAGGGTTGGAAAATCGATACCTTCGAAGATCAGTTCAAATGCTTTGAGCTGCTTTATGCGACTTCGGCAGTCGATGTGATCGATATCCATTCCTACCCGGATAACAAACCGGGGTACGCGATCCTCGGCGCCGACGATAAAAAAATGTGGCTGGACAACAAAGGCTACCTGGCCATCGCCAAGCGCCTGGGCAAGCCGCTGATCATCGGTGAACTCGGCCTGCGCGCCGTCGCGAAGAGCGATAACAAATTCTGGGACGAAGCGCCGGATTATTTCGAGAGCTTCGACGACACCAAAGCGGCCAGGCCATGGGTGGTCAAAACCCTCGAGGATGTCATCCAGGCCGGTGTTCCCCTCAGCTATTGGTGGTGCTATCAATCGGACAACCCCAGCGAACAGAAAAACCGCCAGCGGTTCGACATCGACCTCGAACGCAATCCGGAGCTCGTATCGGCCGTGGCGGAGGCCAACCGTCGATTGAAAGCGAAGCTCTGCCCCAAACACTGAGTCTCGGTCGAGGAATCCGTTGCGCGTACGGGGTGTGCAGACCTGAATGGCGTCAAGGGTGCCGTTACGACAGCCAGATTAGACAGAAAAATTGGGAGCCAGAAAAATGAGGAGCGGCGCAGCCAGGCCTTGGGCTTTGCGCGGGGCGAACTTCGTTCCCATATTTCTGTCTCTTAATTTTTCTGTCTAATTCAGGAACCGCCCGCCCGGCCCGCCACGTTTACCCATTTCAGGCTTGTCAGGGAAGAGCACAAAGTGCCAGCCAACATAACAAAATCGTCTGGTCCATCCGCGTCAGTGGCAGGCGAGAAATCCGGCTGGAGAGCGTTGGGGCGACTACCCCGGCTCGGACCTGGATCTCCATTAAGACCCGTTGAACGCGGTGTCGGCCTCGATCGTGGCGAGTGCCGATTGGCCTGTGCCGCAGTGGAAACCCGGCGTCGGTTGCCCTCAGAAGTTGCGTTTGCCGGCTGAAACGCGCATACAGACGTCTGTAATTGCGTGAGTATTTTTATCACAGGTCAGCGATGGATCAGCGAGGCGGAGCCGGAGCTTGGGCTCGCCACGGTCCTGCAAACCGGAGGCGGTCGTGTGCAGTTGGAGTTCAAGTCAGCGGGCGAAACGCGAACGTACGCCATTGACCATGCCCCATTGAAGCGCGTGCGTTTCCGTGTGGGCGACACCGTAAGGAGCCGTGCGGACGAGGAGTTCGTCGTCAAGGAAGTCATCGACCAGCACGGCTTGCTGATCTATGTAGGTGAGGACCAGCAACTGACCGAGGCGCAACTGAGCGACCGGGCCAGTCTGCGAGGACCCGAGGAGCGCCTGTTCGCGGGACACTTTGACACCGCGGCGGCCTTCGATCTTCGTCGCCGCACGCTGGAGTTGCTGCATCGCGCGCGCAAGTCTCCGGTGCGCGGATTCGTGGGTGGCCGCATTGATCTGATTCCGCACCAGCTCTACATCGCGCAGGAGGTTGCCAATCGGCATGCCCCGCGCGTGATGTTGTCCGACGAAGTGGGCTTGGGAAAAACCATCGAGGCCTGTCTCATTCTGCACCGCCTGCTCCTGAGCGGACGCGCGGATCGCATCCTGGTCCTGGTGCCCGAATCGCTCGTCCATCAATGGTTCGTGGAGATGCTCCGCCGCTTCAACGTGTGGCTGCATATTTTTGATGAGGAACGTTGCGCGGCCATCGAAGCCGGCGAACCAGGCACCAATCCGTTTCTGGATGATCAATTGGTGCTGACGAGCATTGCCTTCCTGGCGCGTGACTCGCGCCGATCCGTCCAAGCGGTGGAGGCCGGGTGGGACGTGCTCGTGGTGGATGAGGCGCATCACCTCGAATGGTCCGAAGCTGCGCCCAGCCGCGAATACCAGGTCGTGGATGGCCTTAGCCGCAACTCTGCGGGACTGCTGCTCTTGACGGCAACCCCGGAACAACTGGGGGAGGAAAGCCATTTTGCCCGGCTGCGACTGCTCGACCCGGATCGCTATCGCGACCTCGCTGCCTTTCGTGCAGAGGCTAAGGATTACCAGGGCACCGCCGAGGTGGCGGAAAGACTGATTACCGAAAAGGAACTCACCGGGAGGGAGGTTGCCTTGCTGCGCCGTTTGCTCGGCCATGATTCCCGGCTGGAGCAACGCCTTACGGAGCTGAGCCAACATAACGCGGAAGCCAGACTTGCTTTGCTCGATGAACTGTTGGATCTGCATGGGCCGGGCCGCGTGCTCTTTCGTAACACCCGCGCCGGCATGAAGGGCTTTCCCAAACGGGCGGTGCGGTTGGCCAGCCTGGCGGCCGGTCCGGAATCGGAACACTGGTTGGATCGCCTTTCCACCGAATTTGCCGAGGATGCGGGGGACACGGGGCTCCAAAGATCGCTGGACCTGGCGAAAGACCCGCGCGTTATTTGGCTGGTGAATCTGCTGAGTGAGCTCGATCCACAAAAGGTGCTGGTGATCGGTCGCACCCTGGAAAAAGCCGAAGCTTTTAATGCAGCCTTGCGGCGTCACGTGGCGATCAAAACGGCCATCTTCCATGAAGGCCTGACCCTTGTGCAGCGCGATCGCAACGCCGCCTGGTTTGCTGAACCCGACGGGGCTCGGTTGTTGATCTGCTCGGAAATCGGGAGCGAAGGGCGCAACTTCCAATTCGCTCATCACCTGGTCCTGGTTGACCTGCCGTTGAACCCTGAGCTGCTTGAGCAGCGTATTGGGCGCCTGGACCGTATCGGCCAGACCAAGGATATCCAGATTCATGTTCCCTTTCTCGCGCGGAGTCCGCAGGAAGTTCTGGCGCGCTGGTATCATGAAGGCTTGGACGCGTTCGAACACAATCTCGAAGGTGGGAACGAACTTTTGCGCCGCCTCGGCCGGGCCGTCCATGACCTCGCTCTGGAGTTTCCTGTGGCGGATCGCCCCGGGGCAGAAGCAGAGTTGGCCGGCCTCCTCAAAGAAACCGTCGCGGCGCGTCGGGAAATTCGCCGCCTTCTCGAACAGGGCCGAGATCGCCTCTTGGAGCTGAATTCCTTCCGGCCGGTGACGGCGCAAACGATCGTCGGCCAGATTCAGGAGGAGGATCGCCGGCCGGATTTGGAGAATTACCTGCTCGATGTATTCGACCAATTTGGAGTTCGCATCGAGGAACTGGCTCCGCATACCTGGCAGCTGAATCCCCAAGGCATCATCACCGATTCATTTCCTTCGATGCCGGCCGAGGGAATGGTCGCCACGTGCGATCGCAGCCGCGCGCTCGGGCGCGAAGAGGTCGGGTTTCTCACGTGGGATCACCCCTTGGTCACTGGGGCCATGGACTTGATCCTGGGAGCTGAAACGGGCAACTGTTCTTTTGCTGTGCTGCCGAGGGCGAACGAACGGACGATGCTCCTGGAGCTAATATTTGTTCTGGAGGCCATCGCCTTGCCCCGGCTGCATGTGGATCGCTTTCTTCCCCCGACGCCGCTTCGGTTGGTGCTGAACCACAAATCCGAGGAGGTCACCAAGGCGTATTGCGACACGACCTGGGGTGGCAAACTTCAAATTGGGTCGCCCTATAAACTGGTCGAGAATGCCCAAATTGCCCGGCAGATACTTCCCGCAATGTTCCAGGCGGCCTCCCGGTTGGCAGACGCTCAAGCGGGTGCGCTGCGCCAGTCCGCTCTGAGAGAAATGAACCAGTTGCTCGGCCACGAGGTGCAGCGCCTGCAAACGCTCCAACAGGTCAACGACCACGTCCGTCCTCAGGAAATCAAACTGGCTCAAGCCCAGCAGGAGGAATTGGCGGCCGCCCTCCTGAAATCTCGTGTCCGGCTGGACTCCGTGCGACTAATCTGGAGAGGTCCCCCGGAAGCACTGGTGTGAATTACCCGCTCCTGGCGACGACGGTCGAGGCGCCCACGAAACGGTCTTGGGTCCTAACGCGCGTCATCCTTCCCGGGCGACCAGGTGCTGTTATCCAGGAGCTCAATGCCTGGCTTGGAAAAGCGGATGCGCCGGGCTTTGTAAAGCGTTCCCAAGGCTTGTTTGAACGCTTTCTTGCTGACGGCAAAGGCCTGGCGAATCGCCTCAGGCGGACTGTCGTCGTCCAGGGTCAATCGTCCTCCGCCGTGTTGGAGGGCCTGAACGATCCGCCGGGCCAGCGGTGCCACTCGCGGGTAGCCGGCTTGGTCGAGGCTCAAATCAATCTTGCCGTCGGGCCGTAATGCGCGCACGAAACCCTTGAGTTTCTGCCCAATCCTCACCGGGACAGCGATGCCCTCGTGGTAGAGCAAGCCGCTGTCCCTGCCCTCCACCAGGGCTTTGTAGCCCAGTGGCGTTTTGTCGCTGATGACAAACTCCACCTGCTGGCCCGGCCGGTAATCAGGTGGCTCGAGTGCCGAGTCCCTATCCAGCTTCATCGACGCGACAATTCGCTGGGACTTTGCGTCCAAATAAACCCGGACGGCCACGTCCTGACCGACTCGGACGGGACTGGTCTGCTCTCGGAATGGCAACAACAGATCCTTGGCCAGGCCCCAATCCAAAAAGGCGCCGATCGGGCGGCTAACGCTGACGACGCGCAACGTGGCCACCTCGCCGACCGTGGCGCGTGGAGTTTCGGTGGTCGCCACCAGCCGATCCTCGGAATCCCGGTAGACGAACACTTCGAGTTGGTCGCCCATGAGGACTCCTTTCGGCACATAGCGGTTGGGCAGGAGGATCTCTCCGTGCTCACCGCCGTCCAGATAAATGCCCTGCGGCGTGTCGTGGAGGACCGTCAGTTTGTTGTGTTTGCCGATGATGGCCATCGACTCAAGCTTACGCTAAAAGCCCACTTCTATGAAGGCCGAAGTCGTTTTAAAGCCAGGGCACGCCCGGGAATTTTCGCTGCAGGCTGGCTTTGAGTTTTGGATAGGAGAGCTTCTTAAACGCCAGCCAGTCGGTGGTCGCCTCCAGCCGTTTGCCCTCAGGGCTGCAAAGCCAAAGCCGAACCGGCAAGCGGCCTTCGCAAATCTTCGGCTGTTCCTGCAAGTTGAAACACTCGTGCAGTTTCACCTGCAGCTCCGGCGGATGAGTCTCTGGATTCGCCTTGCTCACGGCTGTTTCAGGGTAAAGCAGCTTGAGCTTGCGTCCGTCCGGCCACAGAACCATCAGGGGAGCCATTTCATCCACCCAGGCGAGCTGTTCCCGAGCGAGATGGGCGCGGAACGCGTTGTGAAGCGGAGTTGCCTGGGCTTCCTTCGTGAGGGTTAACCCGGCAAAAGCGCGGGCCAGTGAGCTTTGAATGGCCGCTTCATCAAAAGGTGGCAGTTCTAATTCGGGCATGACTCGCGTGATCAAATTCACGCGTGCGATAAACTGCTTGAGCTCATGTTTGAAGAGCGGCAGTTCAAAATAGCCTTTGAGGTAAGCCTGGGCCAGGCACCGCCCGGCGCCCTCCGGATCCACTTCTGACTGGTGCTGGTGATGGATGACCAGGTCCTGGAACCGCACCACTTTCACGGCCGCCACACGCTTATGCGTGCGGTCATACAGATGTTCAACTGTGCTGGTGACCTGTTCAGGGAACGAGGCTTCGATCCATTCGCGCTGAACCGCGGTGGCCAGACCTAACAACACCAGTGGTTCGGCCCCCCGCCCGGGCACTTCGCGGATGGTCGCGGCGACGAAGAGATTCGCTGATTGAACGACGCTCTCGCGCAGGAGAGTTCCCTGGCGGCGTTCCGTGAGGTCGCACTCGAGGGCACCGGGGCTACGCCGGCGGCAGAGCTGGTCGATGAAACCCGTCATCAAACAACGCACCAGTGGATCCTGACCGGCGGGAACTGGATGAGGCGCCGGCTCACACGCGAGATGGCGCGCGAGTTGCAGGATTTGCTCGTAGGTCTGGTCCACCTGGCGAGCGGTTTGGGCGTGCATACCGTAGCGTCGGCAGGACTCGACGTTGAACCCATTTTTCTTCGCAAACCGATACGCTCGCATCAATGTGTGAAAATCGGATTCCTGGCTGGCTTCGAACAGTTCACGGGCCTCGTGAAGGTGGGTATCGTCGCGGCTGAGTCGGGCCATCAGGTCGCGGCCGCTCACCAGCGCAGCGCAGAGCGCGGCGGACGGGACGCAGCCGTGGCGGGCGGCTTCGACTAGCATGCGGGAAAAGCGGGGGTGCATTGGCAATTGCAACATGCTCCTCCCGATCGACGTCAGATCTCCCCGCGGGGGCCTCGCGTCCAATGCGGGCGCCGCGTCGGGCTGCGCAGAAGCTTTCAACGCGCCCAGCGTTTGCAGCAGTTTTTCGGCGCGCTCCACGGCCTGGGGCTCCGGTTTATCCAACCAATCAAACGTAGCCGCTTTGCCGACGCCCAGCGAATGCAGCAGCAGAACCACCTCAGCCAAATCACTGCGCTGAATTTCAGGCGTGTTCCGTTCTGGCCGGTTGAACTGGCCGCTCTCGGTCCAAAGGCGATGGCAAATGCCTGGGCCGGTTCGGCCGGCGCGGCCCTTGCGCTGGTCCGCCGAGGCCCGGCTGATAGGTTCGATGAACAACGTGCTCAGGCCCCGGTCGGCATCGTAGCGGGCCACCCGGGCCAGGCCGGAGTCCACCACGTGGCGGATGCCCTCGATGGTAACGGAAGTCTCAGCAACGTTCGTGGCGACGATGACCTTGCGGAGCGGGTTGGGAGTAAACGCGAGGTCCTGCTCCTCGCCCG
>Ga0105240_10001345_pt1 | contig 42171 bp, 32 predicted proteins | sample KBSC54metaG_FD_80426 | JGI IMG/M metagenome (GOLD analysis project Ga0105240, IMG submission 80426) | Corn rhizosphere microbial communities from Kellogg Biological Station, Michigan, USA - KBS C5-4 metaG | ecosystem: Host-associated > Plants > Roots > Rhizosphere > Soil | place: Michigan, USA... | reverse complement strand
TTGCCGGCGCGAGGATTTTTCTTGTATTCCTCTTCTTCACCGAGACGCGAACCTGGCGCCCACCACATCGACAGACGCTTCGGATTGCTTGGATCGGAGACGTCGAACGCCAGCTGGCCGCCGGTGTACAGGTAGTTCTTGTACTCCTGGTTGGCGAAACTGTTGTCCGGCGCGCCGGCGACGAACAGGTACTGGTCGCCGTTATAGACCGGCACGTCCTGACAGCCGGAACCTTCCTGCGGCTGCTGTTGCGCCGAGTGATAAGGATCGAGCGAGGTCTCGGACAGCAGTTTCCAGTCGGTCCACTGCGGGCTGGTCACTTCGAAAATGCGGAAGCCGCGCAACATCTGGCGGGCACGCACGTTTTTGACTTCGTCAGGCTTGGTGTATTTGTTGGAGAGCAGGCCGTAGCGCGTGATTTCGTAGCATTGCACCGCGATCATCTTGTTCAGTTTCTTGTTGAACTTGACGTTGAACGGGCCGAACTGATGCTCGCCGGCGCGGGTGTTGAACGTCTTCTGCTGCACCACCTTGATGTCATGCGGATCGGTGATGTCGAACAGGTTGTACATCCAGGTTTCGTAGTCGTACAGGTAGCGGCGGCCGTTCCAGTCGAACGAGGCCTGCCAGCTATGGCCTGCGCCGGCAACGTAAGGCGTGAAGTTTTCGACCTTGACGTTCTTTTCGTATTGATTCAGATCCAGGTAAGGCAGGCTGCCTTCGACCGGATGTGCGCCATAGGCGTCGGGCGCCATGTCGGGGCTCTTGAACTTGCCGGTAGCCTTGTCATAACCCCAGGTGCCTAGCGCCGGGTAAGCCGGTTCGCCCGGCAGCAGTGGATGCTGCGGCGTCGCCTTCGGCGCATCGGGCGCGTTCAGGTTGACGCCGCTGCGCGGTTGCTGCGCGTGCGCCGACATGACGACCGCACCGGCCAGCAATGCAACGATCGTGCTGAATTGGAATAATTTTGTTTTCATGACTCCTTCTTTCATTTAAACACCTCCTTGAATCTGGTCGGAACCGGCTCGCGCCGGTTCCTCTTTGCCGCGTGTCAGAACATCAACACCTCAGAACGCGTGGCGAATGCCCAGCTGAATCCCGCTGTTGGGCGCCGGCGAACCGCTGCTGTTGAACGTCATCGGATAAGCCACGGTCGTGTTGTTTTTCACGTTGATGCGGCCATAGTTGGCGTACAGGTCGGTGCGCTTGGACAGGTTGTAACCGTAGCCGAGCAGCATGCCCTTGGCGTCCGACATGGCGACATTCTTGTCATCCTTCTTGACCACGAAGCTGGCGAAGATGCGATGGCGATCCGTGATTTGCCAGCGCACGCCGGCCTGGGCATCCCAGCCGCTGGCGTTGAAACCGACGTACGGCGGGTAGGCGTAGTAGCCGTTATAGGTGTGATAGATGAAGGTTGGCTCCACCGGACCGAAACGGTAGGCCAACGCGAAGTAGTTGTCGCGCGAACTCAGGATGTTGGAGCCGAAGACGTTCTTGTTGTACTTCAGGTCGCTGACGACGCCGGCAAACAGCGGGCCTTCGCGGTATTCAACGGCGGTGCTGACATAGCGGCCGTTGCTGGAGCCGTCTTCCTGACCGGCAGTGACCATGAAGCGGCCCATGAAGCCGCCCACGCGCGGCGTGTTGTAGGCCAGCGAATTGTTCTCGCGGTACGGCGCGTAGAAGAATTGCATGTTGCTCACGAGACTGTAGTCAGCCGACCAGCTCGGATCGGCATAGCCGGCGATCCAGTACGACGGCGTGTTCTGGCGTCCCATGGAGATCGTGCCCCACGGGCCGGTCAGGCCGACGAAAGACTGACGTGGTGTCGGACCGACGCCCGTGTCGGCGGAGAATTGCATTTCATGCGTAAAGAACGCCTTGCTGCCGCCACCCAGGTCTTCGTCGCCGCTGAAGACGAGGCGCGATGCATTGAGGCCTCCACTGGAAATACGATTGACACTGTTCTTCGGCGTCGACAAATGCTCCAGATTGATATCGACAAAGCCGGAAATCTTTACGCCGTCGGCGGCATGCGCCATTCCACCTGCGCCCGCCAGCAACAACGCGGACGCAACTGCACCTTTGAGTTTCATCACTACTCCTCCCTGTTAATTTTTACCCACTGCGATTTATTTCTATCTCGAGAGCGTTAATTCCCATCGTTTTCTAACGAAACAATTGGGGACAACCGGGTAACGCCCGCTGTCTGCACGGGCGCGTCAAACTGGACTTGAGAACTACAACATATTGATCAGGTCACTGCCTTCTTGGTGAGGAATTTGTCCTGATTCCATTCGCCGCTTTCCATGATCCCGGCGATTGCCTGCACGGTGTCGTAGACGTTGGCGAAGCTCACGTACAACGGCGTGAAGCCGAAGCGCAGAATGTTCGGCATACGGAAGTCGCCGGTGATGCCGCGTGCAATCAAGGCCTGCACGATGGCGTAGCCTTGCTCATGTGTGAGCGACACCTGGCTGCCGCGCACGGCAGAGTCGCGCGGCGAGGCCAGGCCGAATTGGTAGGGCGAGAGCTTTTCGTCGACCAGCTTGATGAACAGCTCGGTCAGGGCAACGCTCTTCTCGCGCAGTGTGCTCATCTCGACGCCTTCGAAAATCTGCAGCGCCGATTCCAGTGACAGCATCGACAGCAACGGCGGCGTGCCGCATTGCATGCTTTCGATGCCGGGCGCCGGCTCGTAGCCGAGCACGAACTCGAACGGACGCACGTGGCCGTGCCATCCGGACAGCGGCTGGCGCATGTCCTTGTGGTGGCGTTGCGCGACGAACACGAAGGCCGGCGCGCCGGGGCCGCCGTTCAGGTACTTGTAGCCGCAGCCGACCGCCATGTCGGCCTTGGCCGCATTGAGGTCGACCTCCACGGCACCGGCGCTATGCGCCAGATCCCACAGGGCCAGTGCGCCGACGGCATGCGCCTTGGAGGTAATTTCTTGCATCGGATAAATCTGGCCGGTGCGATAGTTGACGTGGGTCAGCATGACCACGGCCACGCTGTCGTCCAGTGCCGCCAGCACGGCTTCCGGCGTCGAATCGACGTAGCGGATTTCGAGATTGAAAATCTCCGCCACGCCCTGGGCGATATACAGATCGGTCGGGAAGTTGCCGCGTTCGCTCAGAATGACCTTGCGCGCCGGATTCAAGCGCACGGCGGCGACCAGTGCCTTATATAAATTGACCGACGTCGAGTCGGCCACCATGACTTCATCCTTGCCGGCGCCGATCAGGCGTGCAACTTGTCCGGCGACGCGCTTGGGCAGGTCGATCCAGCTGGCGTCATTCCAGGAACGGATCAGGCCGTTACCCCATTCCTTGACCATGACTTCCTGCATGCGCGCCGGCAAGTGCCTGGGCATGGCGCCCAGCGAGTTGCCGTCGAGATAGATCTCACCTTCCGGCAATGCAAACTTGTCGCGGCAGGCGGCCAGCGCATCTTGCTGGTCCAAGGTAATACAGTCCTGTCTTGTTACCATGTTGATTCCCAAATCTAAAAATATCTGCACGATCACGTGTGATAACGCGTAATGACGAGTGTCAGCACGGGTCGTGCGGTGTTGTCTGTTTTTTGTGTTTTTACCGGCTGGAGCCGCTGTCCGTGCTGCGTAGGCCAGCCTGACTACATGCGGCTCAGTATGAAGTGACGGGGGGATAAGCGAAAATGAATAATTCTGCGTCTGTTATTCCGTTAATTTATAGTCAAATACATATAGCGACTATCCTGGCGCAATCAGGCTGTTGCCTGCCCAACAATGAGGCAGCCAGCCGGCAAGCCGCATGGGCGCTGAATGATAAAGCATTTGGGCCGCAGGCTGACTCGCGTTTGAAGCCCAAAAACGGCCCCCATCGGCGGAAAACAACGCCAAAGCCCGGCCAAAGCCGTTCAGGATTGACGCAAACCTATGATTTCATTGTATAATTTCGGACTTTTCACCGGCAAGTGATCGACAATCGGGTCAAGAAGCAAGGCGACCGACGAAGTGACGATTGGCTACCACTACTTTTCAAGGCAAAAAAATGAAACAAGGCATTCACCCGGATTACCGCGAAGTTCTGTTCCACGACGTTTCGAACGACTTCAAGTTCATCACCCGTTCGACTATCGGCACACGCGAAAAGGCCGAATTCGAAGGCAAGGAATACCCACTCGTGAAGATTGAAGTTTCTTCCGAATCGCACCCGTTCTACACCGGCAAGCACAAGATCGTCGACACCGCAGGTCGCGTCGAGAAGTTCCGCCAGAAGTTCGGCACAGTCGGTTCCAAGACTGCAATCGCAGCAGAATAATCTCTGCACGATGTCGAAAAAGGCAGCTGAGGCTGCCTTTTTTGTTTTTTGCGGAACGGGATGCAGCTTTACCGCTGCACGGTTGCCCATCGTTACCATCCAATACATCCTTTAACGGAATTTTGCTGCACAATATCGGCTACCCGATAATTGCACCCCCAGTGCAGCAACACGTACAAGAGCAATAACACCTTGATGAAGCCAGTCCGCCTCCCTGCCGCCGCGACCAATGCTCTGCCTCGCTGGGGTCTGCTCGCGCTCGGCTTGCTGTATATCCTGCCCGGCCTGATCGGCCGCGACCCGTGGAAGAACGACGACGCCGCCAGCTTCGGCATCATGTGGACCATGGCGCACGGCAACCTGATGGACTGGCTGGCGCCGAACATCGCCGGCATGGCGATGCCCGCCGAGAGTCCGCTGGCCTATTGGTTCGGCGCCATCTGCATCAAGCTGTTCGGCTGGCTGCTAGGCGATCCGCTGGCGGCGCGCATCTCGACCGTGGGCTGCTTCCTGATCGGCTCGCTGTCGATCTGGTACGCCACCTACCTGCTCGGGCGCCGCAGCGAAGCGCAGCCGCTCAAGCTGGCCTTCGGCGGCCAGCCGGAGCCGCGCGATTTCGGCCGCACCCTGGCCGATGGCGCTTTCCTGATTTACCTTGGCTTCCTCGGCTTGCTGCTGCACAGCCACGAGACCAGCGCCAAAACCCTGCAAATCGCGCTGGTGGCCTACGCCATGTACAGCGCCGCACGCGTGTTCGACACCAACAAGCCGCATCAGGCGCTGTCCCTGGGCGCGGTGCTGGGCCTGCTGGTGCTCACCCACGGCTGGCTGCTGCCGGCCGGCGTGCTGCTGGGATTGCTGGTGTTGTCGGGCCTGCATTACCGGCCGGTGTTCAAGTCGCTGGTGGGATTGACGCTGCCGGCGGCGCTGGCCATCTGCCTGGTCTGGGTCTTCTCGATCCGCGCCCTGCTGCCCGAGGCAAGCGCGCAGTTCTCGACCTGGCTCAGCTGGAATATCTATCAGATCAACTGGCCGACCATGGCCTCGTTGAAGTTCTTCGGCAAATACGGCGTCTGGTTCGCCTGGCCGGCCTGGCCGTTCGCCGGCTGGGCCGTGTATGCCTGGCGCCGCCAGTTGCAATCGCTGCATATTTCGCTGCCGCTGGCGTTCTTCATCCCGCTGACGCTGCTGGTGCTGCTCAACGTGCACAGTGAAGAAGGCATCCTGCTGCCGCTGTTGCCGGCGCTGGCGATACTGGCGGCCTTCGGCCTGCCGACCATGAAGCGCGGCGCCATCAACGCGGTGGACTGGTTCTCGGTGATGACGCTGACCACTTGCGCAGCCTTCATCTGGATCGGCTGGATCGCCAAGGAAACCGGCTGGCCGGCACAAATCGCCAAGAATGCCTACAAGCTCGCTCCCGGCTACAAACCCGGCTTCAATGCCATCGCGCTGGCGATTGCGGTGTTGACCACGATTTTCTGGATCATGCTGGTGCACTGGCGCATTTCGCGCCGGCCTTCGGTGCTGTGGCGCGCGGTGGTGCTGTCGTCCGGCGGCGTGGTGCTGTGCTGGGTGCTGCTGATGACCTTGTGGCTGCCATGGGTCAACTACGGCAAGAGCTACGCCGGCGTGGCGCAACAGATCGAAGAACGCATGTCGGCCGTCAAGCAATGCGTGGAGTCCAACGTCGGCCCGGCGCAGCGCGCGTCGTTCGCCTACTTCGGCCACGTGCATTTTGAAGACCGCCCGGACATGCGCTGCGACTTCCTGCTGTTGCAGGACAGTATCGACAACCAGAACGCCGAACAGATGCTGCGCCAGTATGAAGGCCGCTGGCAGCTGCTGTGGGAAGGCCGGCGCCCCTCCGACCGCGACGAGCGTTTCCGCCTGTATCGCCGCATCGGCAACTGAAGCGACGCCGGCGCCCGGCAACCGGGCCGGCGTCGACGTTGAAACCGCATGACATCACGCCTCCATACTTTCCGCATTGCTTCGCTGGCCTGGCCGATCCTGATCGGCCAGCTGGCGCTGATCGCCAACGGCGTGATCGACACGGCGATGGTGTCGCGCTTCTCGGCGATGGATCTGGCGGCACTGTCGCTGGGAGTGTCGATTTACGTGAGCGTGTTCGTCGGCCTGTCGGGCGTGCTGCAGGCACTGCTGCCGACTATCGGCCAGCTGTACGGTGCGCGCCGCTTGGGCGACATCGGCCGCGAAGTGAAGCAGGGCCTATGGCTGGCCTTCTTCCTCAGTTGCCTCGGCTGCCTGGTGCTGCTGTTCTCGCCGGTGTTCCTGTCGTTCGCGCAGGCCTCGCCGGAACTGGCTGAAAAAGCCACGCTCTACCTGCGCATCGAAGCGCTGGCGCTGCCGGCAACGCTGGGTTTCCGCGTGTATGCCGCGCTCAACACCGCGATCTCTCGTCCCAAGATGGTCATGGCGATCCAGATCGGCGCCCTGCTTCTCAAGATCCCGCTCAACGCCTGGTTCATCTTCGGCGGCCTCGGCCTGCCGGCGTTCGGCGGTCCGGGTTGCGCCATGGCCACCAGCCTGATCGCCTGGCTGATGCTGCTGACCGGCTGGATGCTGGTGCGGGGCGCGCCGATCTATCGCGAACTGCGCGTGTTCGGCAGCGGCTTTGTCGCGCCGCAATGGAAGGCGCAACGCAGCCTGCTGAAACTCGGCATTCCGATGGGCCTGAGCTATTTCATCGAAGTCACGGCGTTCACACTGATGGCGATCTTCATCGCCCGCCTTGGCGCGGTCGCGGTGGCCGGCCATCAGATCACCGCCAATGTCGGCACCGTGCTGTACATGCTGCCGCTGTCGCTGGCCAACGCCACCGGCACGCTGGTGGCGCAAGCCATCGGCGCGCGCGATTGGCAGACCGCCAAGAAGATTTCTCGCGCCGGCATCCGCTTGTCGGCGATCCTGTCGGTGCTGATCGGTGTGGCGGTGTGGTTCGCGCGCGAGCAGATCATCCGCGCCTATACGCCTGACGAAGTCATCATCGCCTCGGCCTTGCCGCTGTTCCTGTTCATTGCGTTCTACCAGTTGTTCGACTCGCTGCAGGTGACCACGGCCTTCGTGCTGCGCGCCTACAAGGTGGCGGTAATCCCGACGGTGATCTATGCGGTGGCGCTGTGGGGTATCGGACTCGGCGGCGGCTATATTCTCGGCCTCGATCCGTTCGGCGTATCGCCGGCGTGGTTGCACGGCGCCGCCGGCTTCTGGCTCGGCAACAGCGCCAGCCTGGGGCTGGTGGCGTTCTTCCTGATCTGGTATCTGCGCGTAATCCAGCGCCGCACGATGTAGTACGAAGGGACGTTCAGGCGAACACCCTGCCGTGCCCCAGGAAATGCTGCACATCCCCTGCTGCTGCCGGACGCGCCAGCAGGAATCCCTGCACCTGGTCGCAATTGAGTTTTTGCAGCGCGGCGAGCTGCGCTTCGGTCTCCACGCCTTCGGCCACCACTTCCATGTTCAGCGCGTGCGCCAGCGCGATGATGGCCGACACGATGGCCGGTCCGGAGTCGCCGCCCTGATCCAGGCGCGACGTAAAAAACTTGTCGATCTTGATCTGGCGACAGTGGAACTGCTGCAAATACGCCAGGCTGGAATAGCCGGCGCCGAAATCGTCGATGGCGATGTCGTAGCCGAGTTCCTGCAAATCCGTGATGATGCGGGCGCTCTTTTCGACGTTCTTCATCGCCGCGGTTTCGGTGATCTCAAACATCAGGCGCTGCGGCGCAATGCCGGCCTGACTGACGATCGCGGTCACGCTGTCGACGAGGTCCGGACGCATCTGCAGCGGCGACAAATTGAGCGCCACCTTGACCGGCGGTATGCCGGCCGCATCCCAGCGCGCGATCTGCGCGCATACCTCGCGCAACACCCAGTCGCCGATCGGAATGATCTGGCCCGAGCGCTCGGCGATGGGAATGAATTCAGTCGGGCTCATGCTGCCCAGCTCAGGATGATCCCAGCGCAGCAAGGCTTCGACGCCGGTCAGCGTGCGCTGGCGGCCTTCGAACTTGGGCTGGAAATGCAGCGACAGCTGGTTGTGCTCCACCGCCATCTGCAGCGCGTGGCGCACCGTCAGGTGGCGCATCGCGCTGGCGTGCATGGCCGGCTCGAAGAAACGGTAGGTGTTGCGGCCATTCTGCTTGGCCTCGTACATCGCGGCGTCGGCGTTCTTCATCAACGCCTCCACCGTGTCGCCGCTGTTGGGATACACCGCGATGCCGATGCTCGAGGTCACGCGCAGCGTCGCCTCGTCGACGCGAAAATCCTGGCGCAGCACGCTCAGGATGTTTTCCGCCAGGTTTTCGACCACTTCAGGCGAAGCCAGGTTGCCCATCACCACCACGAACTCGTCGCCGCCAATGCGCGACACCATGTCTTCACTGCGGATGCAGGCGCGGATGCGTTGCCCGACCGCGATCAGCAAGCCGTCGCCGACCGAATGGCCGAGTGAATCGTTGATTGCCTTGAAACCGTCCAGGTCCATGAACAGCACCGCAAACGACAGGCCGCTGCGTTTGGAAACGTGGATCGCATGCTGGATGCGCTCGGCCAGCAAGGCGCGATTGGGCAGGCCGGTAAGCACGTCGTGGGTGGCGAAATGCAGCAGCTTGTCGTTGGTGCGACCGACGATCTTGCGAAGCAGCTTGGTCTTTTGCGCGCCGCTGAAAATCAGCGCGGCGATCAGCACGAACAGCGTACCGAGCACCACCGCGCTCATCAGGTTGTCGCTGTCGATGCTGGCGTAGGTGCTGCTGACGCTGTCGGGCGAGAAATTGGCTGCGGCCATGTTCAGGCAATGCATGAAGAAGATGCCCAGGCCGAGCATCCCGGCAAACGTCACACGGCGCCAGAAGTGGTCGCTCTTGCGCGCGTTGAGCGTATAGATGATCCAGATGTTGAGCACCGCAACGGCCATGGTCGCCAGCACCGACAGGATCTCCAGCCACGGCGTGTAACGCACCGCAGGCATGATCTGCATCGAGTGCAGGCCGATCCAGTGCACCACCGCCATGCCGCCGCCGAGCGCAACGCCGTCGGACAACATGCGCGGCCAGCGCAGCCGGCGTTGAGTGGAACGGTACAGGAGATAAAACGACAGGCCGATGCACAACAGCAGCGACACGACGGTAAACCAGGCGTTGTAGGCGACATTGATCGGCAACTGGAACGCCAGCATGCCGGTGAAGTGGGTGGACCAGATGCCGACGCCGAACACCAGTGCGCCGCCGGCCAGCCACATGCGGCGATAACGTGTGGTTTCCTGCGATGAGATGCGTTCAGCGATTTCCAATACCGTGTACGAAGCAAGCGTCGCAACAAATAGAGAAAAGCAAATCAGCAAAAGGTTATAGGAGCCGGCCATGATCTGAGAAATCCGTCTGCATCTTCCGTTCGAACTGCGTGTTACGAAAATGAATCCCGTGAATCCACGACAACAAACAAAGCTTCGTCGATGCGTGACGACGCATCGATGTTCACAAACAAAATCAGGAGAAAAAAGCGTCGTAAACGCTCGGTTTTTTGCATGCGCAGCCGCTTGTCGTTTGCTCTTTATTCATTGGCGACAATCAGTGCAATCCGGCGCAATCCCTTTATCCGCGCCTATTCTAGCTGGTTTGCACCGAAAAATCCCGGCGTTTTCCGCGACGCTTTCATCAAGTGGAAAGAAGTGGCTTTCCTGACAATGCGGCGGCGTGTGCGCGGCGCTTGCAATCGTGAGCATCGGAGCAACTTTTTCTGGCTTTCGGGAGTCTTAGGCGACGTTCGCGCAAACACCGTTACCAGCCTGAAAGTCTTGCTGGGCGTCATGTTGGGAGATTCCGACACGTTACAATTGTTATGTTTCAGTCAAGTTGAAAATAAGACAAGATAGCTACAACTTGGTGACGTTAAGCGGCGTTGATTATAAGTCACATCCTCCGCGTAATTATTCCGAAAACCAAAAGTACCCAATCCTTACCCACTAGGCAGTAAGTTCCAGTCATGGAAAACGCGAACGAAAAATTTGCAAAACGACTGCGGGCCTCAATGGAAAAAGCGGGTTATGAACCAAAACCTGCTGTTCTGGAACGCGAGTTCAATTTGCGCTATTGGGGAAAACCGATGACGTTGCACGGCGTGCGACGCTGGCTTCTCGGCGAATCCATGCCGAATCAGGACAAGCTGGAAACGCTCGCCGAATGGCTCATTGTCACGCCGCAACATCTGCGCTTCGGCGAAGAAATCGGCAAGCGCATCGACAAGCGCCGCGCCCGCTGGGAAGAAGCCATCGGCTACCGCGAGCGAGAGGCCTTCGAGGCCTTCATCAACCTGCCGGCGCCACAGCGCAAGATCGTCAAGGAAGTGATCTTCGCTTTCGCCCAGATCACGGCCACGGCGGCTGTAAAAGTCGTCAAACCCAAAGCCTGAACCCGCATCGCAACGATGCGCGCCGGCGTCAGGGCATGCGCGCCTTGATCGCTTTGGATACCGTCATGCAATGCTCGATCTGTTCGGCGATCGCAATCGGTACGGTTTTTTCGCCGCGCAATACCGCCTCGATCCAGCGCGCCGTCACGGTAGCGTCCCTGCCCTCCGGCAAGTCCGGAATCTCTTCCGCCACTTTCTGTTTTTCCACCAGCAACGTGCGCTCGCCGCCGTGGAACCAGTCGATCTGCTGGGCGCGCCGCGCATTGGCGACGGTTTCTCCCTCGGTGCCGCGCATCAGGAACGCATCTCCACGCTGCGCGGGAGCGGCATCGACAAAATACTTGCCGAGCATGTCCAGATATTCGGGATGGGTGTACGAAGTCAGGCGCAAGGACGGCGCCGCAAACGGCTGCATGATCTTGACCAGCGTATGCGTCGAATTGCGCACGCCGAGCACGCGGCGCATCGCCAGCAAACGCGCCATCTTCGGCGCCAGCACCTGGATCGGGATGAAGGCCGGCTGGCGGTTGGCCAGCGCGGCTTCGGCTTCGTGCGGACCGATCGCGTGGTGAATGCCGAGCGCTTCGAAAATCTCGGCGCTGGTGACGCGCTGCGGATCATGGGTGACGCCGTGCATCAGCACCGGCACGCCTTCGCGCGCCAGCAGCAAGGCCAGCAAGGGCGTCAGATTGGCCATGTGACGTGACCCGTTGTAGCTCGGGATCACTACCGGCGCATAGTCGCCCAGCGGCGCCTGCAACGGCGTGAACGAGGCCTCGGCGGCGTCGAGGAAGCCGGCGATTTCTTCCACCGACTCACCCTTGACGCGCATGGCCAGCAGGATGGCGCCGAGTTCGAGATCGCTGACGCGGCCATCCAGCATGGCGCCGTAAAGCAGTTGCGCATCGTCGCGCGACAGACTGCGGGCGCCATCCTTGCCGCGGCCGATTTCCTTGATGAAGCGGGCCGCAGCCAGCATGTCCTTGTTTGATTCCGTCATGATCCTGCTCTCGTATTGCTGCCGTTATTGCTGCCGTTTTCGATGTGCGCAAGGGTACACCATGCGAGGCGTCTTGTGCGCCGCCGTGGCCATGCGCGCCTTTCCTTTACAATAGCGCCTTCGGACGCCTGCGCGTCCCCACCGTTTTCCCTGCTGCAATCCATGATAGTTCTCGGCGTCGAATCCTCCTGCGATGAAACCGGCCTGGCGTTATACGACACGCAAAAAGGCCTGCTCGCCCATGCCCTGCATTCGCAAATCGCGATGCATCAGGAATACGGCGGCGTCGTCCCCGAGCTGGCCTCGCGCGACCACGTCCGGCGTGCGATTCCCCTGCTCAGGCAAGTCTTCGAACAAAGCGGCATCGCCCACGGCGACATCGACGCCATCGCCTACACGCAAGGTCCCGGGCTGGCCGGCGCACTGCTGGTCGGCGCATCCGTGGCCTGCGGGCTCGGGCTCTCGCTCGACAAGCCGGTGCTCGGCGTGCATCACCTGGAAGGCCACCTGCTGTCGCCGCTGCTGTCGTCCAACCCGCCGCAGTTTCCGTTCGTGGCGCTGCTGGTGTCGGGCGGCCATACGCAGCTGATGCGCGTGGACGGCGTCGGCCAATACGAACTGCTCGGCGAAACCCTCGACGACGCCGCCGGCGAAGCCTTCGACAAGTCGGCCAAGTTGCTCGGTCTCGGCTATCCGGGCGGTCCGGCGATTTCGCGCCTGGCCGAGTTCGGCGATCCGGGCGTGTATCAGTTGCCGCGCCCGATGCTGCATTCCAAGAATTTCGACTTCAGTTTTTCCGGCCTGAAGACCGCCGTGCTGACCGTGGTCAAGAACCAGACCACCAATATTTGCGAGCAGGACAAGGCCAACATCGCGCGCGCCTTCGTCGACGCCATCGTCGACGTGCTGGTGGCGAAATGCATGAATGCGCTCAAGCACACCGGCATGAAGCGCCTGGTGATCGCCGGCGGCGTCGGCGCCAACAAGCAGCTGCGCGAAGGCCTCAACGCCGCCGCGGCCAAACGGCGCTATCAGGTCTTTTATCCGGAACTGGAATTCTGCACCGACAACGGCGCCATGATCGCCTTCGCCGGCGCCATGCGCCTGCAGCAGCATCCCGAAGCGGCCAAGCGCGACTATGCCTTCAGCGTGCGGCCGCGCTGGCCGCTGGACGAATTGCGCACGACAGCGTGACCCATGAAAAAAGCCCGGTGCAAACCGGGCTTTTTTTACCTTCGCGAATCCTGCTTGTTTCTTCTGCTTCTGTTTCTTCTATTTTTTCTATTTCTTCTTCGATCCGATCTTGCTTTCCTTGCCCGCCAGCAGGTTGGCGATGTTCTTGCGATGGCGGAAGATCAACAGCGCGCTCATCGCCAGCACCGCCAGCAGGATGCCGTCGGCGCTGCCGAACAGCAGGCCGTAGTAGAACGGCGCAAATACGCTGGCGATCAGCGCCGCCAGCGAAGAGTAGCGGAATGCATAGGCGATCACCAACCAGGTGACCAGCGTGGCCACTCCGAGCCAGACGTTCAGCGCCAGCAGGATGCCGAGCGCGGTCGCCACGCCCTTGCCGCCGACGAAGCGGAAGAACACCGGCCACAGGTGGCCGAGGAAGACGGCGATGGTCGCCAGCGCGACGCCGGTATCGCCGACGCCGAATTGCGGACCCAGTTTAATCGTCAGCCACACTGCCAGCCAGCCTTTGAAACCGTCGCCCAGCAGGGTCAGCGCCGCCGCCTTCTTGTTGCCGCTGCGCAGGACGTTGGTGGCGCCGGGATTTTTCGAGCCGTAGGTGCGCGGATCGGACAGGCCGAAAGCCTTGCTCACCACCACGGCGAATGAAATGGAGCCGATCAGGTAGGCGGCGATCGCAAACAATATTGTATTCATTGAATCCTTCTTTCTTGACGCTGTTTTTGCAGCAGCTTGTTTATTCTTCCAGCGCGCAGTGTACAGGTTTGGCGGGCAGAACTTTGACGATGACGTCCGGCGCAATCCCGATCAGGAAACCCCGCCTGCCGCCGTTGATGTAAATCTTCGGAATCGCCAGGATGCTTTCTTCAACATACACGGGCATGGCCTTGCGCGTACCGAACGGCGAGGTACCGCCGATCAGGAAACCGGAATGGCGATTTGCCACTTCCGGTTTGCACGGTTCCACCGACTTGCAGCCGATTTGCCGCGCCAGGTTCTTGGTCGACACCTTGCGGTCGCCGTGCATCAGCACCAGCATCGGCTTGGCCGCTTCATCCTGCATCACCAGCGTCTTGACGACATGATGCTCATCCACGCCAAGCTCGCGCGCCGACACACTGGTACCGCCGTGTTCTTCGTAGGGATAGGGATGTTCGGTAAAGGAAATGCCGTGCTTGCGCAGGAATTGCGTGGCCTGGGTTTCGGAAATATGGTCTTTTTTGGAGCTCATTTGGCGCACATTATGCCGCAACTTGAAGCGTGTTATCCACGCGGATGATGTTCCGCATGCAATTTCTTCAGGCGCTCGCGCGCCACGTGGGTGTAGATCTGGGTGGTTGAAATATCCGCATGGCCGAGCAGCAACTGCACCACCCGCAGGTCGGCGCCGTGGTTGAGCAGATGCGTGGCGAAGGCATGGCGCAGCGTGTGCGGCGACAGCGGCGCGCGGATGTCTCCCTGCAAGGCGTACTTCTTGATCAGCGTCCAGAACATCTGGCGCGTCATGGCGCCGCCGCGTGCGGTGACGAACAGGGCGTCATCGACCTGGCCTTCCAGGATCAGCAGACGGGCTTCGCGCAGGTAGCGCTCGATCCAGCTGCGCGCCTCTTCGCCGAACGGCACCAGGCGCGTCTTGTTGCCCTTGCCGGTGATGCGCAGCACGCCCTCGTTCATGCCGACTTCCACCGATTTGAGCAACACCAGTTCGGACACGCGCAGGCCGCTGGCGTACATCAGTTCAAGCATGGTGCGGTCGCGCAGGCCCAGCGGCGTGGTGACATCAGGCGCGGCCAGCAAGGCCTCGACCTGGCCTTCCGACAACACCTTGGGAAAACGCGGCGGCTGCTTGGCCGAACGCAGGCGCAAGCAGGGATCTTCGCTGATGCGGTTCTGCCGCAGCGCCAGCAGGAAGAAGCGCTTGAGCACCGCCAGCCGGCGATTGGCGGAACTGGCCTTGGTGTCGGCGTGACGTGCGGAAAAATACGCGTTGAGGTCGTCCGCGTGGGTTGCCAGCAAGTCCTTGTGGCGCTCCGTTTGCAGCCAGTGCGCGAACAAGGTCATGTCGCGCCGGTAGGCTTCCAGTGAATTCTTGGCAAGACCGTCTTCCAGCCATAGCGTGTCGCAGAACTCGTCGATAGCGGCCAGGCTGGCGCCGGTGGCTTCGATCCTGGGTGCGCGGCCGGTGACGCTTTTTCTTGCGGCCTTGGGCGCCGCCGTGGCGGGCGTGCCGCCTGCCTTGCCCGCTTCAGTAACCATCGACGCCTTCATGCGCCAGCAGCCAGCGTTTCACGCTGAGTGGGAAACCGTCTTCGTCGTCGCGATGCGAATAACCGCCCAGCCCGCCCGCCGCCGTCACGCGATGGCAGGGAATGACCAGCGAAAACCAGTTGGCGCCGCAAGCCTGTCCCACCGCGCGCGGCGCCGACCGGATGAACTTGGCGATTTGGCCATAGGTGCGCACTTCGCCGCGCGGAATCGACGCGATTGCATCCCAGACGCGGCGCTGGAAGTCCGAGCCGACTTCAGCCAGCGGCAGCTTGAACCGGTAGTCCGGCTTGTCGATGTAACGCAGAATCTGTTTCGCAGCCTTGTCGGCCACGGCGTCGGTCGCATCCTTTTCACGAAAGTGTTTCGGCAGGGTAACCATCTCCAGGATCAGCCCGGCAGAAGTGCGAATGCCGATGCCGCCGAACGGTACGTGTACGATGGCGGAAAAAATGTCGCCCGCTTGTGTATTCTTCATGACTCGGAAACATTGAGGGAATACGCTATTTAAGCACATCGCCGCAAACCTCTGCCACCCGCCTTCAACCCCGCAGCAACCCAGGAACCGGATACATGACCACACCTACCAGCCACGCCGATCACCTCGTCGTCACCGCACCCACGCTGGCCGAAGGCATTACCTACATCGAGCAGACCCTCGGCGTATCGCCGCAAGCCGGCGGCGAGCACGTACGGCTCGGCACGCACAACGCCCTGCTCAAGCTGGGCCGCGGCTTTTACCTGGAAGTCATCGCGGTCAATCCCGCCGCCCCTGCGCCGCAACGCGCACGCTGGTTCGGGCTGGACTACGTGGCCGCCGGCAGCAAGCCGCGCCTGGCGACCTGGGTAGTGCGCACCGACGACATCCAGTCCGCAACGGCGGCCTGCGCCATCTCGCCCGGCGTTGTCGAAGAAATGAGCCGCGGCGCGCTGCAGTGGCGCATCACCATTCCCGCCGACGGCAAGCTGGTATTGGACGGCGTGATGCCCAGCCTGATCCAGTGGAACAGCTCCAGCCATCCGACCGACAATATGGCCGATCTCGGTTGCAGCCTGGTCAAACTGGAAGGATGCCATCCGCAAGCCGGGGCGATCGCCGACTGCCTGGCGCAGATCGGCTTGCAAAGCCACGTCGATATGCACCCGCCGGCGCCGGGACAGAAGCCGCACATGCTGGCGCTGATCCAGACGCCGACCGGCATGCATCCGTTGGGAATGGCGGAATGATCATCCCGAATCCGCGCGGACAATAAAAAAGGCGCATCTTGCGATGCGCCTTGAAATTACCTCTGTGCGTCCCGGCCGTTTAAACAGCTTCTTGAACCCACGTCTCCTCAGTATCCTCGGTATCAATACCGTTTGTTATGTGCATCACCCACTTTAAATCTTGTTTTTAAAGCCATGAACTACCGACAATACTGCGGCTGAAATTCTGTTGTCCTTGCAGACGAAGGTCGCACTTTAACAGTACTTGTCCCGCATTAAAAGTACTTTTTGCGCAAATTTAAAACATGTTTTTCAGCAACGTTTCAATTTGGAAATATTTCCGTCGCCGCCGCGTCCAGCCTGCGGCGACGGCCTGCTGCATCCTCCAGTGATCAGTCAAAAACCAGGTTCGGCAACCACAGCGAAATCTGCGGCACGTAGGTCACCAGGGCCAGGAATGCCAGCATCGTCAACAGCCACGGCATCACCGCCACCGTCAGTTCGGTAATCCCCATCTTGGTAATGCCGGACGCCACGTACAGGTTCAGGCCGACCGGCGGATGGCACATGCCGACTTCCATGTTGACCACGATCAGGATGCCGAAGTGGACCGGATCGATGCCCAGCTTCATCGCCACCGGGAACAGGATAGGCGCCATGATCAGCACGATCGAAGAAGGCTCCATTACGTTACCGGCCAACAGCAACAGCACGTTCACCACCAGCAGGAAGGTGATCGGACCGAGGCCGCTGTCGGTGATCATCGCCGCCATCGCCTGCGGAATGTTTTCGCTGGTCACGAGGAACGAGAACAGCACCGCGTTGGTGATGATGTACAACAGCATGGCCGACATCGAGGCGGAGTCCAGCAAGACCTTGGGCACTTGCTTCAGGCCCATGTCCTTGTAGACGAACACCGCGATGATGAAGGCATACACCGCCGCCATCGCCGCCGCTTCCGTGGGCGTGAAGATGCCCGTATAGATGCCGCCCATCACGATCACGATCAGGAACAAGCCCCAGCCGCTCTTGCGAAAGGCTGCACCGCGCTCGGCCCAGCTTGCCTTCGGCAGGCGCGGGTAGTTATGCTTGCGCGCCAGGTACCAGGTGGTCAAGCCAAGCAGGAAGGCCAGCATCAGGCCCGGCACCACGCCGGCCATGAACAGCTTACCGACGGAAGTATTGGTCGACACCGAATACATCACCATTACGATCGACGGCGGGATCAGGATGCCCAACGCGCCCGAGGTCGTGATGACGCCCGCGCCGAATTTGTTGGGGAAACCCTGGCGCACCATCGCCGGCAGGATGATGGAACCGATCGCCACCACGGTGGCCGGCGACGAGCCCGACACCGCCGCGAACAAGGCGCACGCCATCACGCCGGCAAGTGCAAGACCGCCGTGCCAATGCCCGACCATCGCCGTGGCGAAGTTGATCATGCGGCGGGCGACGCCGCCGTGCGTGAGGAAGTTGCCGGCCAGGATGAAGAACGGGATCGCCATGATCTCGAACTTCTCGATGCCGGTGAACAGCTTCAGCGCGACCGACTGGATCGGCACGTCGGTCATGGTGAACAGGAAGGTCAAGACCGTCAGGCCGAGCGAGATCGAGATCGGCATCCCGGTCAGCATCAGGCCGAACAGCAGGACGAAGATAATGGCTGCGTTCATACTTTTCCTCCTGCGATTTCTTCGTCGAGGCCTTCGACGTAGGCGTGGTCGTGTTTAGGCAATTCACCGGTCTTGATGAAGGCCCAGCAGACCTGCAGGAAACGGAAACACATCAGGTAGGAACCCAGCGGCACGGCCATGTAGACCATCCACATAGGTATCTCCAGTACTTCGGACGTGCTCGAGTGCTGTGAGATTTCCCATACGAACTGGGCGCCCAGCGTACCCACGATACCGGTGAACAGCGCGCCGGCCAGCAGCCCCAGCACCACGAACTTGTTGCGCCATGGGGTGTTCATGCGGTTGATCAGCACGTCGACGCCGACGTGGATACCGGTGCGCACGCCGTAGGCGGCGCCGAATTTGGCCATCCACACGAACATGAAAATGCACAACTCCTGCGCCCAGCTGGTGTTGATTTGTATCAGTTGGTCCTGCAGCCAGGGAATCGGCAGGCCGGAAGCATAGCGGTGCAACACCGCCACGAAGATGATGACGGTCGCACCCGCCATCAGGAAGGCGATCAGCCACTCTTCCAGGTGGTCCAGAAATTTCAGCATTGCGTCTCCTCAATGGGTGTAAGTCAGGGAATGAGAGTAAATAGACGGATCAGACCGGACGAACCGCTATCGACCTTTGCCCCATCCCCGTCAGCTTTTTTGGCGCAGGCACGCATACGCGCCTGCGCTCATCTTTGTTTTTCTGACGGCTTACTTTTGACCCAGTGCTGCCGCCTCCTTGTTGACCGCGGCGATCAGATCCTTGCCGATGCGGTCGGCCATCTGGGTCTGCACCGGCGCCAGGGCTTTGCGCCACTCGGCCTTTTCCTTGTCGTTCAGGCGGTAGATAGTGGTCTTGCCGGTTTTTTGCACGGCGGCCAGCGCGGCATCGTTCTCTTGCTGGGCGATGGCGTTGGCGTACTTGGTGGCGTCCTTCATCGCGCCTTCCAGCGGGTGCGGATGTCAGCCGGCAGGCCGTCCCAGAACTTCTTGTTGACGATCACGGCATAACCCAGGTAACCGTGATCGGAGACCGTCACGTGCTTCTGCACTTCATGCATCTTCTGGGTGTACAGGTTCGATGGCGGATTCTCGGTGCCGTCGACCACGCCGGTCTGCAGCGCCTGGTAAACCTCGGAGAAGGCCAGAACCTGCGGATTGGCGCCGAGCGCACGCATCTGTGCATCGAGCACCTTGGACGACTGGATGCGCATCTTCAGGCCGCGGAAATCGGCCGGCACGTGCAGCGGCTTGTTGGCCGACATGCCCTTGAAGCCGTTGTCCCAATAAGCCAGGCCGGTGATGCCCTTGGGCTCCAGCTTCTTGAACAAGTCCTTGCCGATCGGACCTTCGGTCACGCGATACAGCACTTCCTTGCTCGGGAAAATGTACGGCAGGTCGAAGACTTCGAATTCCTTCACACCCAGCGGGCCGAACTTGGCCAGCGACGGCGCCAGCATCTGCACCGCACCCAGTTGCAGCGCTTCCAGTTCTTCCTTGTCCTTGTACAGCGTGCTGTTCGGATAGACCTCGACCTTCACGCGACCCTTGGTGGCTTTTTCGGCCAGCTCCTTGAAGCGCTCGGCGGCCTTGCCCTTGGGCGTGTCATTGGCGACGACGTGGCTGAACTTGATGACGATGGGCGCCTGCGCGAAGGCGTTGCCGGCGAAAACTGCCGCGGCGGAGAGCGCGAAAACGAATGACTTGAGCTTCATGGTTGTCCCCATTTTTGGTTTTGAAAATATGAAAAAGGCGTGGTCACAATTCTGACTGAGCGCATTTTGACATGACAAAATGCTGACACAACTGTGGATAACCACAATTTGCATGACGCGCCGCAACATCCGGCGAACATCGTCCACCTTGAGTCTGCTCGCGATAAACTACGCGCACCGAGCCATCGCCAACCTCCGAATCCATGAAGCCGCAGTACATCTCCTCTCCCTCCCACCTGCTGTCGCCGGGACGCCGGCACCTGCTGCGCTGGGTCATGCCGATCCTCCTGGTGCTGCTGTTCCTGATGACGCTGATCTGGCTGCCGCGCCAGGCGCAACAGATGGAATCGAGCGAGCGCCAGGAACAGCTCATCGCCGATTCGCTGTGGGTGGAGCAGGCGATCCGCTTTCAACTCAGCCGCGACGACGAAAGCATGCGCCTGATCGCGCGCGAGATCGTCAACGATCATCTGAAAAAAGACCAATTCCGCAGCCGCCTCAACGCGCTGCTGCGCAACAACCGCGAGTTCTATCGCGTCACCTGGTTCAGCCCCGATGGCAAACCGCTCGCCTCGACCGATGACTTCCCGGTCCCGCGCCACGAACTGTCGGCGCCGTCGCAACAAGCCGAAGAACAGGCGCGCACCATCCGCCGCCCGATATACAGCGCGCCCGCCGTGCCGCCCGGTATTGCGGAACCGGTGGTCATGGATTACCACATCCCGCTGTTCCGCGAGAATCATTACCTCGGCAGCGTCGTCGCCAGCTATTCGGTGGCGCGCGTGCTCAATGAAATGGTGCCGTGGTGGTTCGCCCAGGACAACGAGATCGTCCTCACCGACACCGACGACAAGGTGGTCGCACGGCGCACCGCAGGTGGGCCCGGCCTGAACGTCTACACCCATCGGCGCGAGCTGGAACTGCCCGGGCTGACGCTGCGGCTGCACACCAACAGCACCAAGAGCGCGCCGAAACTGCTGCCCAATTTGCTGGTCGGCTCGGTCATCGTGTTGTCGCTCGGCCTGCTGTGGAGCCTGTGGGCGCTGTGGCGCGACATCAACCGCCGCATGACCGCGGAAGAAGCGCTGGTGCACGAAGTCTCGTTCCGCAGCGCAATGGAAAACTCGCTGGTCACCGGCATGCGCGCACGCGACCTGGAAGGCCGCATCACCTACGTCAATCCGGCCTTTTGCAAGATGGTCGGCATTCCCGCCGACGAGCTGGTCGGCAAGATCCCGCCGATGCCCTACTGGGCGCCGGAAGCGATGGACGAATACCAGGAGCGCTTCTCCAACGTGCTGGCCGGCCGCATCACGCCGCAGTTCGAAACCATCTTCCAGCGCAAGGACGGCGAGCGCTTTCCCGTGCTGATTTTCGAATCGCCGCTGGTCGATCAGAACGGCAAACAGACCGGCTGGATGGGGTCGATCCTCGACGTAACCGACCGCAAGCGCGCGGAAGACCTCAATCGCATGCAGGAAGAAAAGCTGCAGACCGGCGCGCGCCTGGCCAGCATGGGCGAGATCGCCTCGACCCTCGCACATGAACTGAACCAGCCGCTGGCTGCGATCTCCAGCTACACCACGGGCGCGCTCAACATGATGCAGAACGGTGCCATCGATGCGGCCTCGCTGCAACCCGCGCTCGAGAAAATCAACACCCAGGCGCAGCGCGCCGGCAACGTCATTCGCAGCGTCCATCAGTTCGTCAAGAAGCGCGAGCCGACCCGCCAGCCGGTGTCGATCAAGAGCATCGTCGACAACATTGCGCCGCTGGTCGAACTGCAGGCGCAGCAATTCCTGGTGGTGGTGCAGACCGCGATTCCCGCCAACCTGCCCAACGTGCTGGGGGATGCGGTACTGCTTGAGCAGGTGCTGCTCAACCTTACCCGCAACGCCATCCAGGCGATGGCGGCAATCGCGCCGGAGCGCCGCATCCTGCGCATTGCCGCCGCGCTCGACCGGCAGACTTCGTCGCAGCAATCGACCCAGCAATCGGTGGTGGTATCGGTGATCGACCAGGGCCACGGCATCCCGCCGGAAGTCGCGGCGGCCCTGTTCTCGCCGTTCTTCTCGACCAAAGCCGAGGGCATGGGCATGGGCCTCAACATCTGCCGCACCACCATCGAATTCCACGGCGGCACGTTGACCTATGCCAACAACCCGGCTGGAGGTACAATCTTCCGGTTTTCCTTGCCTTCCCTGCCCGTGCAGGAACCTGCGGTTTGAACCAGAATAAAAACGCGCGCCTTCGGCCAAGCGTCACTATTTCACATGGCATCGATGCTGCACATTGTTGACGACGAAGAGATCATTCGCGATTCGCTCACATGGCTGGCGCAATCGCGCGCCATTCCCGCCACCGCCTACGCCGGCGCATCGGCCTTCCTGACGGCGATGGAACAGGCCGACGGCTTCGACGTCGACGGCGAATGCATCCTGCTCGACGTGCGCATGCCGGAGCAGAGCGGCGTGGCCTTGTTCGACACGCTCAAGAGCCGCGGCATCACGCGGCGGCGTCCGGTGATCTTCCTGACCGGCCACGGCGATGTGCCGATGGCGGTCGACATGCTCAAGAACGGCGCCTTCGATTTCTTTGAAAAGCCGTTCAACGACAACCAGCTCATGGACCGCGTGCTGGAGGCCTTGCAGGCCTCGCGCGAAGCCGGCGAACAGGACGCCGTACGCACGCGCCTGGACTCGCTGTCGACACGCGAACGCGAAGTGCTGGACCTGATCCTGGCCGGAAAAATGAACAAGGTCATCGCCGACGAGCTCGGCATCAGCATGCGCACGGTGGAAGTTCACCGTGCCCATATCTTCGACAAAATGAACGTCAAAACCGCAGTCGAACTTGCCCGCCTGCTGAAGTAACGCCTCCTATCTCCCATGCAAGTCATCTCACTGCTGCTGCCCGATTTCATCCTGATCCTGATGGGCGTGATCATCTTCCGCATCACCAACTGGGGTGAAGCGTTCTGGGCCGGCATGGAGAAGATGGTGTATTACCTGCTGTTCCCCGCACTGCTGTTCTATTCCACCGCGCGCCTGCAACTCAATCTGGAGACCACCGGCAAGTTTGTCGAAGTCGGCGTGCTGGCGCTGCTGGCCGGCGTGGCCCTGACCTGGATCGGCAAACCCTTCATCAAGGCCGGTCCGATGACCTATGAGTCGGGCATGCAGACGGCCTTCCGTTTCAACTCTTACATTGCGCTCGCACTGGCGTCGCGCCTGGCGGGCGAAAAAGGCGTGGGACTGATGGCGCTGCTGATCGGCTTCGGCGTCCCCTTGTGCAACATGGCGGCGGTGCACGCGCTGGCGCACCGCAGCGGCAACCTGCTCAGCGAGCTGATGCGCAATCCCCTGCTGATTGCTACCGGTTCCGGCCTGTTGTTCGCGCTGTGCGGTTTCACCTTGCCCGAAGTCGCCGGCGCAGTCTTGTCGCGCCTGGGCAGCGCCTCGATTGCGCTGGGGCTGCTGATGGTCGGCGCCGGCCTGCGCCTGGCGGGCATCCGCGAAGACAAACTGATGACGGTGTACTTCACCGTCATCAAATTGCTGGCGGTGCCGGCCGTCGCTTATGTGCTGGGACGCTGGCTTGAACTGCCGCAACTGCAGTTGCAGATCGTGGTGTTGTTCTGCTCGCTGCCGACGGCGTCGAGCTGCTACATCCTTGCCGCGCGCATGGGCGGCAACGGCCCGATGACGGCCTTCCTGATTTCACTCGGCACGCTGGTGTCGGCGGTGACCATTCCGTTCTGGCTGATGCTGGTGCATTGAGGCGGGAGATCGTCCGTTCTATTTGATCGTCGTGCCCGCAAAAGCTGGAATCTGGTAGCAGATTTATTTTCGTCAACACACTGATTCCTCGTGTTGATTGAACCCCAGATTCAAACTATTTCGGATTTTATCCAAGTCCCTCCACGCAAGCCTCCGCCGCACTCCAGCGTGAGCGCCCGCTTTCATTCCGTCTTCTTAAAATCAATCCGATAGAAGATAAGAATTCCCTCTCCGTATTTCACGATTTTCCACGATTTTCTTGGTCTGGTAGTCCTCCGCATATTTACAGCCACCGCATCTTCGCAGACATTGACAGGCTGCATTTGGTGACCATCCCCGAGGAAAAATATGGCGATTGAAAAACTGCTGATTCTTGCGAGCATCGCTACGCTGACCGCTTGCAATGCGACGGCTCCGGTCACAGAAACCACGAAAGAAACAAAGCCATACGTGTACATACCAGAAGAATACGTATCCATCTCCTGTGTCACGCATGGAACTGGTTATATCCATTCTTTTGCCATCGAAGAGCCTGTACACAGTGGTCCAGTAGGTGGTCGGATGGCGGGCGGTGCCAGCTGCGGCGGCCTCATCGCGGCGGGCTACGCTCTGCCCAAGACCTGGTTTCCGGGGATGAAGGTCAAAGTGCGCTGGAAACCCAATGGGCGGGAATGGGTGGAGAAGACGACCAATATCATGCGGTATGACGAGGCGGGGACGATAACGGTGCATTTCTTCCCGAATGATCAAGTAAGGGTAGTGTCGTCTGCGAGATATGCACCGGAAAGTCCAAAACATCCAATATCGGAAAACGCCACCGTCCCTCCACCGGAGGAACAATAATCATGAGTGCACCAATACATTCGGCTCCATTAGAGATAATTGCTGATGCTGAAACAGAACTGATAAACACACCACTAGCTTACGTCTGAGGCTCTTTCTATTCGATGAGGAAAAAAATGATGATTAAAAAAATACTACTGTTGGTGAGTATCTCAGCCTTGACGGCGTGTAATACGGCTGCGCCAGTGACGCAGACGAAGCAGGAAGACAAGCCGTACGTGACATACATACCCGAAGAATACGTATCGATCTCCTGCGTCACACATGGCACGGGCTATATCCATTCTTTTGCTATTGAGGAGCCAGTACATAGCGGGCCGGTAGGTGGCCGGATGGCGGGCGGTGCCAGCTGCGGCGGCATCATCGCAGCCGGCTACGCCCTGCCCAAGACCTGGTTTCCGGGAATGAAAGTCAAGGTGCGGTGGAACCGTCCAATCAAGGGCGTGGATAGCTGGCATGAAAAGACGACCAATATCATGCGATATGACGAGGCGGGGACGATCTATGTTCACTTTTTCCCAGGTGATCAAGTGCGGGTAGTCTCTGCCGCATATAACGGTCCAGGTAATCCAGGACATTCTATCTCCGATAATGTCACCGTCCCTCCACCGGAGGAGCAATAATCATGAGCGCGCCAATATACTCGGCACCGGTAGAGGTCGCGGCTGATGATGAAACAGAGTTGATGGCAACGGAAGCAGAAGAAATCGCCCTAAAGGATTTACTCAGGGCGCCAGTGTTCTACACCCCAAGCGGAAATCGGCTTCCACCCTGTCAAAAAATGGTCCGGATAGGCTTATTCTTCGATGGCACAAGCAACAATAAATACAGAGATGAACCTAACCAGACGCATACCAATGTCGTCAAGCTGTTCAATGCGCACAAAGACATCAAGGGCGAAGGTTATCTCGAAGATTCCAGCTGTTTTAGTTTTTATATTCCCGGGGTAGGCACGCGCTTCCCCGAGAATCAGGAATGGAAGGAAACACAGGAAGGTAAAGCCATGGGGAAAGGTGGTCAGGCGCGGATTTTGTTTGCGATCTTGCAGGTCTATAACGCTGTACATCGCGCCTTTAATGAAAATCGAGCTCTATTTTCAGACGTCCAACTCACCGCCAAACTAAAAAGCTACGTCCGCGACGTCGACAACAACTACGACAAGGACTACCCCCAACACGAACGCCGCAAACGTTGGTTCATGCAATTGCGCGATGAATTGAACGACAAGCTGCAAGCCCAGCGCGACATCATCATTCAACCGCGCATCCCTAAAATCCGTGTCGCCGTGTTCGGCTTCTCCCGCGGGGCGATTGAAGCGCGCAGTTTCTGCTACTGGATGCACGCCGCGCTGGAAGAGAAATCCACGCTCGCGGGTATGCCCATCGAGATCAACTTCCTCGGCCTGTTCGACTCGGTCGCCTCGGTCGGCCTGCCACATTCGGCGGCGCAAACCACGCCGTTCCGCTTCATTGACGGCCACTTCAGCTGGGCAGCAGAGACTTTGACGCCACTTCCATCACTGGTCAAACAGACGGTGCACTACATTGCCGCGCACGAACAGCGCATGAACTTTCCCATCACACGCGTACAGGGCAACAACGTGCAGGAAGTACTGTATCCCGGTGTACATGCGGATGTCGGTGGCGGCTATTGCCCCAGAGAGCAAGGACGAGGAATGAGCGTCGGGCAGATGGTGTCGCAGGTGCCGCTGTTGCATATGCATAAAATTGCGCGTCTGGCGGGCGTGCCCTTGGTGACCTATCGCCAGATGGATGCACGTCTGCAAAACGACTACACCCTCAGTCCTGAGCTGGCCGCCAACTGGAACGCATACATGGCTGCCGGAGATTTCGCCGGGACGTATGAGAGCCAGGTACGCGAACACATGCGGATGTACTACCGTTTTCGCTATCGCTGGTTAGGCCGCATGGCGCAACTGCCGGCCTGTCAGCGTGCTACGCCCCAAGAGCAGCAAGACATGGTCAGCTACGACGATTTGTTCAAGGGTGACATGGAATTGCTGCGTGAGCGCGCCAAGGGCGGCCACCCAAGGAAGTACAGGGATAACGGCGACGAAATCAAATTCTTTGCACCGAGCCACAGTCACATGGCCAACCGCGAACAGTTACTGCGCGCAGATATGCGCCAAGCGCCCGACGACAGGGAAGCGCTGGCGCTTCAGGTATTCGAAGAACAACGTGGCCAGCCCAAGGACGAGGGCATCGCCTTGCTGGAAGAGCAGGTGCACGATTCGCTGGCGGGGTTCTATCTGGGTGGCTACATCAGCGCAGAAGAGAAGGCTGAGAAACTGCGCACATGGCAGACCAAGCCGCCGTCGCGGGAAGATAGCTACAACTATCAGGCCTGGCAGAATTTTGAGAAGGCCAAGGCTAACAATCGCGAACTGCAAAAGATTCTGGACGATAAGGCTGCGTTGGCGAAGCAGGCAGAGACCGCTCGCTTTAATGGTCGTACAGGAGAGATGGAATCTTTACAGCGCCGGGTTGCCTTTACCGATGAAGAGTCCAGCTTGTTGACGCAAGATGCTCACGGCCAGCCAATTTTCCCCGTACAAAAGGACAGCGATGCGAACGCATTGTGCAGCATTCTCGTCGCCACACAGACCGAGACTTTGCGTGAAGGCGGCGGGTATTTGTCGTCTCGCTTTGTGTTTTTACCGTAGATATATCTACGATACGTAATCCAGCCGACGCTTCACGAGCAGTCGTTCCAGCGATAGCAGGAACGACTGCTCACAGTTTGCCAGCCAAGTTACTTCACACGCCTCACCTGCTCGGCTCCAACACGATCCTTTGCGTCGTCGCTTTCTCCACCGCCTTGCGTGAATACAGCAGCGGGAAGTATTCCCCGTTCAGCCATTTGTCGGCCAGGTCGCGATAGTGCGGGCTGTCCGGGTCGCCCGACTGTCCCGGTGAATTGACCGCTTTGGAGTTATCCCAATTGCCCACATCGACCACCACCCGGAACGACGGGCCGTTGGTCTGGCGGAAGTCGCTGGGACGATAGGTCGACTGGTTCGGTGAATAGGCGCCGCCGTGTTTCGGCAGCGGTCCGACGTTCAGTTTCGCGCGTGTCGCCTCGTCCACCACGCCGGCCAGCGGATGCTCCATCAGGTTGTGGTGCAGCTTGCCCCATTGCCATTTTCCGGCGTCTTCGCCCTGCAGTTTCACCATCTCGGCATAGGCGCTGCCGAGGCTGGCCAGCAGGACGTCGTCGCGCTTCTTCGCCGCATCGGCGCCGAAACGGGCCTGCGGCTGCTCCAGCGTGTCGAGCACCACGGCGACGTCAGGCGCACCCATCGCCGCAGCCGCTTCCTTGCTCAGCACGGCGTCCTTGAACGCCTTGCCCAGATGGCGCGTGAGCCAGACTTCATACAGCGCGGCCTGCGGCGAATCGACGCGCTCGACGTAGTCCCAGCTGTTGAAGATGTTCAGCGCCGCCTGCGTCTGCGCATCGGTTGAGGTCAGCGGCTTGAGCAGCGCGCCGAGACGGCGTGCCGGAATCGCCAGGTCATCGTTTTGCAGGCGCATCGAATCTTCCAGCGAGACCTTCGGCAAGGAGGCCAGCACTTCGCTGATGCGCGAGAAGCGCGAATTATTGGTCCACTCGAAGCCGAGCTTGCGCTCGCGGTAAGGATAGTCGTCCGGCAGGTTCATCTGGTTGGCCGAAGCGAACCAGCCCTGCTTGGGATTGTAGGTCGACGGCAGCTGGTCGCCGGTCCAGAACCCGCTCCATTCATAACGACCGTCGCCCGGCACCGGCAGCAAGCCGTCCCAGTTCGGCCGCTTCGGCGCGAGGCCACCCGGCACCCAGCCGATGTTGCCCTTGACGTCGGCGTAGACCTGGTTCTCGGTCGGCGCGCCCCAGTTCAGCATGGCGCGCTTGAAGGATTTGAAATTCCTGGCACGCATGTAATCGATGCTGCCGAAGTACGGCGACATGCCCGGCTCCAGCCAGCCCGAGCGCACGGCGAAGGCGCGGTTCTTGTCCTTTTCGGTGAAGATCACCGGACCGTGCCGCGTGAACTTCAGCTCGGCAGTTGTCGATGTACCGCCCTTGACCTTGATCGCTTCGCGCAGGACCTTGAAGCGCTCCCACTTGCCCTGGTATTTGTACTCGTCGGGATTGTCGGGATTGAGCTCGTAGACATAGAGGTCTTCCTGGTCGATGTTGAAGATCGTCAGACCGAATGCAATGGTGCCGTTGTGGCCGATCGATACACCCGGCAAGGCCGGCTCGCCGGCGCCGATGACGTTCAGGCCGGGCGCGCTCAGGTGCGTGATGTAACGCAGCGACGGTGCCGAGTAGGCGCGGTGCGGATCGTTGGCCATGATGGCGCGGCCGGTGGCGGACCTGGCCGGCGAGACCACCCAGTTGTTACTGCCTTCCATGGTCTCTTCAGGATTCTCGGCGGCCGCGATGCGGATGGCTGCACCGTGATCGTCAGCTGCCGCGTTCAGGCTGTCCTTGGTGATCTTGACGTTTTGCGTGGCCAGCTCGAACACCTTGAGCAAGTCCTTGGGCAAGCAGGGATCGAGGCCTTGCGGCATGATTGCCTCCCACTGCGGCGTCAGGCCGGAGCGGATCTCATCGGACTTGAGGTCGGCCTTGCAGGCGACGTTGGCGCGCGCGACTTCGCTGGTGAGGTTACGTGTGAGGCCGTGGCTGCGGATGCGCACCACGTCCTCGGCCTGCCAGTGAGCCGGCAGGTAAGCCAGTTGCTTGAACTCATACGGCAGGCGCTCCGGGTGCGCCGTGACATAGTCGACATAGGCGTTGATACCGGCGACGAAGGCGGTCGCCACGTGTTCGGAATGCTTGCCGTAGGATTTCCATTCGCGCTGCATGTCGCCGCGATAGAGGAACAGGCGCGTCGCCTGGTCCTGTGCGACGTAGGCCGGACCGAACACTTCGGACAACTGGCCCAGTCCGCGCCGGCGCCACAGGTCGATCTGGAACAGGCGGTCGCGCGCGGCATTGAAACCTTGCACGAAGAAGGCGTCGTCCTGGCTGGCGGCGTAGATGTGCGGCACGCCCCATTTGTCGACGAGGATCTCGGCCTTTTTATGCAGGCCGGGGATGCGCAGGGTTTCGGTGCTGGCATTGTCGGGTGCGGCCTGCGCCAACGATATCGCGGCGCAGCCCGAAAGCAGCAGCGCCAGCGACAGTGGTTTCATTTTTGACATCGCTTGTCTCCATCTTTGTTTTTTGTGGAGACAACACTTTACAAGGAATGTTGCGCCAGCGCCCACTCGACGTGTTCGCGCACCAGTTCGGAAGGATGCGCGAGACGCGCGTGCAGAGCCGCGATGATGTCCGCATCGCCCTTGTGCGTGCCGGCGGCGTTGCCGAGGCCGACCGCCATGTTGCGCAGCCAGCGTTCGTGGCCGATGCGGCGGATTGCGCTGCCTTCGGTGTTGCGGTTGAAATCGTCTTCACTCCAGTTCAGCAACTCGATCAGCGAAGCACTGCCGAGACCATGGCGCGCGTCGAAGTCGGGCAAGGTCGAGGTCTGGGCGAACTTGTTCCACGGGCAATACAGCTGGCAGTCGTCGCAGCCGTAGACGCGGTTGCCGATCAGGCTGCGCAGCTCGACCGGGATGCTGCCCTTGAGCTCGATGGTGAGGTAGGAGATGCAACGGCGCGCATCGAGCTCGTAAGGCGCGACGATGGCCTGGGTCGGACAGACGTCGATGCAGGCGCTGCACTGGCCGCAATGCGGCGTAATCGGGTCGTCGACCGGCAGCGCCAGGTCGGTGAACAGTTCACCGAGGAAGAACATGGAACCGGCTTCGCGGTTGAGCAGCAGGGTGTGCTTGCCGCGCCAGCCGAGGCCGGACTTTTCCGCCAGCGCGACTTCCATCACCGGCGCCGAATCGGTGAAGACGCGATAGCCGAAGGTGCCGATTTCCTTCTCGATGCGGCCGGCCAGTTGCTGCAGCCGCGCGCGCAAGACCTTGTGGTAATCGCGGCCGCGCGCATACAGCGAGACCACCGCGGCGCTGCCGTCGGCGCCGCGCCCCTCTTCGCGCTCGCGCCAGTCGGGAGTGGTGTCGCGCGGCAGGTAAGGCATGCGTGCAGTGATCACGCGTACCGTGCCGGGCACCAGTTCAGCGGGCCGGGCGCGCTTCATGCCGTGGCTTGCCATATAATCCATCTCGCCGTGGTAACCCTTGTCCAGCCACGCCTGGAAACCCGCTTCCCGATGCGACAGATCGACGTCGGCAATGCGCAGGTCGGCGAACCCGAGTTCGCGCCCCCAGGCTTTGATGGTGTCGGCAAGTGCTACAAGGTCAGTCATCAATCGTTTTCACTACGTCGCTTCAAAACAAGAATCAAACAAGAAATTATGCAGCCATCGCGTCACACCCATTTGCAGGACGAAGCCGGCACCGCAGCCCTGGGCGCGTCGCTGGCCCAGGTGCTGGAACCCGGCATGGCGATCTACCTGCACGGCGACCTGGGCGCCGGCAAGACCGCGCTCACGCGGGCGCTGCTGCATGCCGCCGGCTACACGGGCCGCGTCAAGAGCCCGACCTATACGCTGGCCGAACCCTACGAGGTGAAACTGGCAGACCGCATGGTAACCGTTATCCACTTCGACCTCTACCGCATGGCCAGCCCGGAAGAGTTCCTGGATGCGGGTTTTCGTGAACATTTCAACGAAAACAGCATCTGCATCATCGAATGGCCGGAAAAGGGCGACCCCGTGTTGCCCGCCCCGGATATCAATATCTCGCTAACGGTTGCAGGACACGGACGTGATGTAGAATTACGGGCGTTGTCTGACAAGGGTCATCAATGCCTCGCTCGACTGAAATTCGCTCCAAATCTGTGACATCCAAGACTCGCCGCACGATCCTCAAGGCAGGCGGCACGCTCCTCGTCTCCGTATTGACTCCCATGCCGGCGCTGGCATCGCAAATCCTCGCGGTGCGCGTGTGGCCGTCCGACGACTATACCCGTGTCACGCTGGAAAACGACAGCAACCTCAAGGTCACCCATTTCATTGTCAAGAATCCGGAACGCCTGGTGGTCGACATCGAAGGCATCGACCTCAATTCGACGCTGAAAGACCTGGTCGCCAAGATCCAGCCCAACGATCCCTACATCAAGCAAGTCCGTGTCGGCCAGAACCGCCCCAGCGTGGTGCGCCTGGTGTTCGACCTGAAGGATGAGATCAAGCCGCAGGTGTTCACGCTGGAGCCGGTCGGCGAATACAAATATCGTTTTGTCATCGACCTCTACCCGGCCAACCCGCCTGACCCGATCGCCGCACTGATCCAGAAGGGCAACTGGCCCAAGGATCAGCAGACCGAAGTCAAGCCACCGTTGGCCGAGGCCAGGCCGGATCCAAAGACTGCGCCGCAAGTGCAGGATGAAGATCCGCCTTTCGCCGCCAAGGCCAAACCGCAGGACGATACCAAGCTGCAGCTCACCCGCATGATCACGATCGCGCTCGACCCCGGCCATGGCGGCGAAGACCCGGGCGCCATCGGCAGCCGCGGCAACCGCGAAAAAGACGTGGTGCTGTCGATCGCCAAGCGCCTCAAGAGGAAAATCGAAGAGCAGCCGAACATGCGCGTCATGCTCACCCGCGACGCCGACTTCTTCGTGCCGCTGGGCATGCGCGTGCAAAAGGCGCGCAAGGTGCAGGCGGACTTGTTCATCTCGATCCATGCCGACGCCTTCGTGCAACCGACCGCGCGCGGCTCTTCGGTATTCGCCCTGTCGGAAAAAGGCGCCAGCTCCACCGCTGCGCGCTGGCTTGCCAACAAGGAAAACGCGGCCGACATGATCGGCGGCGTCAACATCAAGACGCACGACAAGCAACTGGCGAGCGTCTTGCTGGACTTGTCGACCACCGCCCAGATCAATGACAGCCTGCGCATCGGCAACGCCGTGCTCAAGGAAATCGGCGGCATCAACAAGCTGCACAAGGGCGCCGTCGAGCAAGCCGGCTTTGCCGTGCTGAAAGCCCCGGACATCCCCAGCATCCTGATCGAGACGGCCTTCATCTCCAACCCGGAAGAAGAAGCCAAGCTCACCGACAATAGTTATCAGGATGACATGGCGGACGCGATCATGACCGGCATCAAAAAGTACTTCTCGAAGAATCCGCCGCTGGCCAAGAACAAGCTGACCTGATCCGGCCGGCATCGCCCCCTCCCCTTTCGCTCCCGGCCGCCGCGCCGGGAGTTTTCATTTGGACCGCTTTTTTTGCCGGACGGCATCGGAATCGGCCTCCAAGGCCAAACAGAACTGTATTCCCGCCTCATTTCCGCCCATCGCAGCAGACCCGCGCGGCCGTATGATGAATTGTCTCGCGAGGCATCGGAGTTGCTCTCTTGCGTCCGGGGACAATCATAAAAAACACAGCGTCATCTTCCACTGCCATACCCAAGTATTTTTCGACAGCAATATCCGCATTGCGTGTTTTACAACTGGGAGGAACAAGTGAAGATTGCCAACATCACCATCAGCCGTCGCCTTTGGCTGGGCTTCGGATTGCTGACACTACTGATGATCGCCATGGCGGTCGTCGGCGTGAACCGGCTTGCTCAGCTCAACCACCAGATGAACGACGTCATCCACGACAAATATCCCAAGACCGTGGCCGCCGGCGACATCGTCGACCAGATCAACCTGGTCGCGCGCTCGCTGCGCAACATCCTGCTGCTCAAGGACGCCGCGCAGATCAAAAGCGAAAACGACCGCATCGTCGGCGCCGACAAAGCCATACAGGAACGCCTGGCCGAACTCGACAAACGGCTTGCCGACGAGCAGAGCCGTACGCTGCTGGCCGATCTGATCACAGCGCAAACGAATTACGTCGACAAACGCGACAAGGTGCGCAAGCTGGTGGCCGATGGCACCAAGGACGGCGCCATCGACATGCTCATCAGCGACGTACGGCCGGTCCAGAGCGCGTACATGGCCGCGGTCGACAAGCTGATCAGGCAGCAAAACGAGATGATGGTGACATCCGGCGACGAAGTGGAGCGCAACTATGTACACGCCAGAAACATGCTCATCGTGCTGGCGGCCGTCGGCCTCGTAATGGCGGGCAGCATCGCCTGGGGCATCACGCGCAGCATCACCATACCGCTCAACCGCGCCGTCGCAGTCGCCAGGACGGTGGCGTCAGGCGACCTCACCTCGGACATCGACAGCAGCGGCAAGGACGAAACCGCGCAACTGCTGGAGGCGCTGAAAACCATGAACGACAATCTGCTGAAGATCGTCAGCCAGGTCCGCAGCGGCACCGACACCATCGCCACCGCCTCCGGCGAAATCGCCAGCGGCAACCTCGATCTGTCGTCGCGCACCGAACAGCAAGCCGGCTCGCTGGAAGAAACCGCCTCAGCCATGGAAGAGCTCACCTCGACCGTCAGGCAAAACGCCGACAACGCGCGCCAGGCCAATGAGCTGGCGGCATCGGCCTCGGAAGTCGCGACCCAGGGCGGAAACGTGGTCGGTCAGGTGGTCACGACCATGGAATCCATCAATGAATCGTCCCGCAAGATCGTCGACATCATCAGCGTGATCGACGGCATTGCCTTCCAGACCAACATCCTGGCGTTGAACGCCGCGGTGGAAGCCGCGCGCGCCGGCGAGCAGGGCCGCGGTTTTGCGGTGGTGGCCTCAGAAGTGCGCAGCCTGGCCCAGCGCAGCGCGTCAGCGGCGAAGGAGATCAAGACGCTGATCAACGACTCCGTGGAAAAAGTCGGCAGCGGCAGCAAACTGGTGGCGCAGGCCGGCAACACCATGAGCGAAGTGGTCCTGAGCGTGAAGCGCGTCACCGAGATCGTCGGCGAAATCACCGTCGCCGGCCAGGAGCAAAGCGAGGGCATCGAACAGATCAACCTGGCCATCACGCAGATGGACGAGACCACGCAGCAGAACGCCGCGCTGGTCGAACAGGCGGCCGCAGCGGCGCAGTCCTTGCAGGACCAGGCCGATCGCCTGGCGCAGGTGGTCGGGATATTCAAGCTCGGCGGATACCAGCTGCTTGGCGACGACGGCCTGGTGCAACGCAAGGCAATGCCGGCGGTAGCCGCGCAAGCCCGGCCGATGCGGCTTGAACGCGCCGCCCAACCGGCGGCGCTCGGCAGCGACAAGCAGTGGAAGGAATTCTGAAGAGGCGCCGCCGGGCAATCGATCACGCCGGCCGCATCTGGCGCTTATTGACGTTTGGAGAAGAACTTGCGATAGAACTGCCACAGCGCCCCGAGGACGATCGGCAGGATGGCGGCGGCGATGCCGATCAGGACCAGCGTGTTGAGATTCTGGCGCACCCACGGCAAGTTGCCGAACAGATAACCGAACACCAGCAGGCCGACCACCCATAACAGGGCGCCGATGATGTTGAAGAACTGGAATTTGATGAAGGTCATCGCCGACACGCCGGCGATGAACGGCGCGAAGGTACGAACGATAGGCGTGAAGCGCGCCAGGATGATGGTCTTGCCGCCGTGCTTTTCGTAGAAGGCGTGGGTCTTGGCCAGCGCGGCAGGATTGAGCCAGCGGTAATTGTGCGTGAACACGCGGTGCCCGATGGCGCTGCCGATCCAATAGTTAAGGGTGTTGCCGGTCACTGCGGCGACCACCAGCAGGAACATCAGCAACCAGATGTTCATCGCGCCGGTGGCGCAAAAGGTACCGGCAATGAACAGCAGCGAGTCGCCGGGAAGGAAGGGCAACACCACCAGACCGGTTTCGCAGAAGATAATCAGGAACAGCACCACATAAATCATCGTGCCGTATTGCTCTATCAGGATGCCGAGGGACTTGTCGACGTGCAACAGCACGTCCAGTAACTGCAAGTAATCCATAAACTCATTTCGTTTTTGACGCCGCTCTGGCTGCGCGGGAATCATACACTACTAGCCGACGCAGCCAGCCGTGGGACAAGGAGACCGGTTTTGATGCGCCGCCGCGAGAAGACCAGCGCCAACAGGTAAATCATTTTAAAGAAAAAACTTATTTGATCTGCATGCTCAAGAACAACAACATTTTTTCCGATAACAACGGATGTGCCCACCGCTTTACTTCCCCAATAAAAGCGGCGGCATGTCTTATAACGGGAGATCCTGAATGCGCATCACAAATTTGAAAATCGGCGTCCGCCTGGGACTTGGCTTTGCCATTTTGCTAGCGCTGCTCGTCGCCACCGGTTTTTTGGGCGGCAACCGTCTGGCTTCGCTGAACAGCGAGATGTCGATGGTCGTGAACGAGAGCTACCCCAAGACCGTCTACGCCAATGACATCATCATCCAGGAAAACCTGATCATCCGGGCCACCCGCAATCTGCTGCTGATGACCGACGCGGACCAACTCAAGGCGCAAAACGCGATTTTCGCGCCGGCCTTCCAGGCCGTGGCGGCCGACATGGACAAGCTCGACAAGAGCATCAAGAGTGAGCACGGCCGCGAGCTGTTCAAGGAAATCCAACGCAGCCGCGCCGCGTACGTCGCCGCCAGCGACCTGGTGCTCAAGAACATTGCCGCCGGCGAAAAGGACAAGGCTCTGGCGCTGCTGTTCGCAGGCGGCACCTTCGACCTGCAGCAGAAATACCTGAAATCCCTGACCGAGTTGATCAAGTACCAGGACCAGCTGATGAAGGATGCCGGCGCGTCGGTGGAACAGCAATACGGCAGCGCGCTCAACCTGCTCATCCTGCTGACGACAACGGCGCTGCTGGTGGCGGTGGCGATTGCCTATTTCACAACGCGCAGCATCACCCGTCCGCTCAATCGCGCCGTCGGCCTGGCCGAAACGGTGGCGGCAGGCGACCTGACCTCGCGCATCGACAGCGACAGCAAGGATGAAACAGGCAAACTGCTGTCGGCGCTGAAGACCATGAACGCGCGCCTGCTGCAGATCGTCGGCGAAGTGCGCGTCAGCACCGACACCATCGCCACCGCCTCAAGCGAAATCGCCACCGGCAACCTGGACCTCTCCTCGCGCACCGAACAACAAGCCGGCGCGCTCGAGGAAACCGCATCGGCGATGGAGGAGCTGACCTCGACCGTCCGACAGAACGCCGACAATGCGCGCCAGGCCAACCAGTTGGCGGCATCCGCATCGCAGGTGGCGGAACAAGGCGGCGCGGTGGTCAGCCAGGTGGTCGACACGATGAACAACATCAATGACTCGTCGAAGAAGATCGTCGACATCATCAGCGTCATCGACGGCATCGCCTTCCAGACCAACATCCTGGCGTTGAACGCCGCAGTCGAGGCCGCGCGCGCCGGCGAACAGGGCCGCGGCTTCGCCGTAGTGGCTTCCGAAGTACGCAGCCTGGCGCAACGTTCAGCGTCGGCCGCCAAGGAAATCAAGGAACTGATCGCCGATTCGGTGCAAAAGGTAGACGAAGGCAGCAAGCTGGTGGCGCAAGCCGGCACCACCATGGACGAGGTAGTCGCGAGCGTCAAACGCGTCACCGACGTCGTCAGCGAAATCAGCGCGGCCAGCCAGGAACAGAGCGAAGGCATCGAACAGGTCAACCAGGCCATCACGCAAATGGACCAGACCACGCAGCAAAACGCCGCGTTGGTGGAAGAAGCGGCGGCGGCCGCACAATCGATGCAGGAACAGGCCGGACGGCTGACGCAGGCGGTCAGCGTGTTCAGGATTTCGAGCAGCGATGTCGCCCAGGCGCCGACTGCGGCTGCAGTGCGCAAAGCGGCGCCGGTGATTGCCAAGGCGGTCAAGCCGGTAGCAGCGCCGCCCAGGAAGGCGCCGGCGGCATTGCCGGCGGCAAAGAACATCACCGCCACAGCCGGTGGCGACGATCAGTGGGAACAGTTTTAAGAGATTCGACCCATCCGCCAGAGAGCGGCATCAGATTCAAACCGGACGCAACATAAATCATACCGAGCGGAGAAGTGACGCGTATGAGTGCAGTCAAGGAACGGGAGGGGAACGACTCCATGATGGACGCCGAACGCATCGGCCTCGAGCTTCAGCAATGCCGCAGCTCCCTCGCAGAGAAGGAGGCGCTGCTGGCGGCGTTTTCCCGCTCGATGGCCATCCTTGAACTGGCGCCGGACGGCACCATCCTGTCTGCCAACGAGAATTTCCTCACGCTGATGGCGTACCGGCAAAGCGACATCGTCGGCCACCATCACCGCATGCTGTGCAATCCGGCGCATGCCGAATCGCCCGAATATGCCGAGTTCTGGCGCCGCCTTCATCAAGGCGAAGTGGTGTCAGGCACCTTGCAGCGCATGCGTAGCGACGGCTCGCGACTCTGGCTGGAAGCCACCTGCAATCCGGTGTTCGACGCCGAGGGTCGCCTGCTGCGGGTGGTCTCGATTGCTGCCGATATCACCGCCCACATCGACGACTCGCAGGAAAAGCATAGCGTCCTGCGCGCGCTCAACCGTTCGCTCGGGGTGATTGAATTCTCCGCCGACGGCATCATCGTCGGCGCCAATGGCAACTATCTCAAGACCATGGGCTACCTGCCCGAAGAGATCGTCGGCAAGCACCACCGTTTCCTGTGCGAACCGGACTACGTCGGCAGCCAGGAATACGAAAATTTCTGGCGCGACGTCAACCAGGGCCGTTTCTTTTCCGGCCGCTTCAAACGCATCGCACGCGATGGCCGGCCGGTCTGGTGGGAAGCCACCTATACGCCGGTGTTCGATCTCGAAGGCAAGCCGATCAAGATCATCAGCATCGGCTCCGATGTGTCGTACCGCATGGTGCGCGAACAGCGCGACCGCGAATACCAGCACCTGCTGTCGCTGGGCATCAATGAAACCGACAACGCGGTGTTCATCACCAACGACGCCAATCACATCGTCTTCCACAACACCGGTTTCAGCCGCATGCTGGGCTTCACCGCCGAGGAAGTCATCGGCCGCCGGCCGCGCGAATTGTTCGAAGGACAGACCGCTATCCTCAAGATGATCGAGGATTGCTATGCGGTGATCGCCGAGGGACGCAGTTTCCACGGTGAAGAAATGATGGTGGACAAGCAGGGCCATCCGCTCTGGGTGTCGACAGTGGTCAATCCCATCCTCGATGGCGACGGCAAACTGATCAATGCGGTCTGCATCCTCACCGACATCACCAACACCAAGATGCACGAAGTGCTGCAATACAAGGCGCTCAACGCCATGGTGCGCGAAGCCAGCCTGCAGGAAGTGCTGACCATGGTGTGCGTGGAACTCGAGCGCATGGCGCCCGACGTCGTGGCGTCGATCCTGCGCGTGGACGAACAGGGCTTGCTGCATCCGGTGGCCGGCCCCAGTCTTCCGGAAGAATACAGCCGCGCACTCGAGGGCGTGGCGATCGGCCCCAGCGTCGGCTCCTGCGGCACTGCGGCGTTTCGCGCCGAACCGGTGGAGGTGACGGACATCGCCACCGATCCGCTTTGGGCAGATTACCGCCACCTGGTGCTGCCGACGGGTCTGCAGTCGTGCTGGTCGACCCCGATCAAGTCGGCCGATGGCCGCGTGATCGGCACGTTTGCGTTCTACTATCACGGCAAGCGCCGCCCCGATCCTTTCCATCAGCGGCTGGTAGACGTCAGCCTGCACTTGTGCGCGCTGGCGCTGGAGCGCGAAGAGGCGCGCTCGCGCATCCACCGGCTGGCATTCTACGATTCGCTGACCGGGCTGCCCAATCGGAGCCTGCTGCTGGTCAACGCCAACCAGGCCATCGCCAACGCGGCACGCACCAAGATTCCGCTGGCGGTGCTGTTCATCGACCTCGACCGTTTCAAGCAAATCAACGACTCGCTCGGCCACCAGGCCGGCGACGAACTGCTGCGCACGGTCGCCAGCCGCCTGCAGATCGAGGCGCGCAAGTCGGATATCGTCGGCCGCCTGTCCGGCGACGAGTTCGTGATCGTGCTGGCGCAGTGCGACCTGAACCGCGTCACGGATGTCGTCAAGCGCATCCAGGCCAGCCTGTCGCTGCCCTGCCATATCGCCGGCGTGGCGATCACGCCTTCGGCCAGCATCGGCATCAGCCTGTTCCCCGACAACGGCGACACCATCGAGATCCTGCTGCATCGCGCCGACATGGCGATGTACCAAACCAAAGCCAAGAACCGCGGCCGCTTCAGTTTCTTCAGCGACGAGATGAATTCCCAGGCGCAGGAACGCCTGGCGCTCGAAGGCGCGTTGCGGGATGCGTTGCGCGGCGGCGATTTCGAGTTGCATTACCAGCCGCAGGTCAATTTCCATACCGGCCTGCTGCATGGCGTGGAAGCGCTGGCGCGCTGGCATCACGATCAGCTCGGCCAGGTCTCGCCGGCGCGCTTCATCCCGATCGCGGAAGAATGCGGCCTGATCGGCGAGCTCGGCAAATGGGCGCTGGAAGAAGCCTGCTTCCAGCTTCATGACTGGCGCCGGCGCGGCATCAACGTGCCGTCGGTATCGGTCAATTTGTCGTCCACCAATTTTCATGACCTGGAGCTGCCGCAATTCATCGCCGGCCTGTTGCAGCGCTTTGAGCTGGCGCCGGGCGACCTGACGCTGGAAATTACCGAAACCGTGATGATGGACACCAACCCCAGCACCACGCGCACCATCCGCGAAGTGCATGCGCAAGGCGTGAAACTGGCGATGGACGATTTCGGCACCGGATATTCGAGTCTCGGCTACCTGCGCAACCTGCCGGTGTGCGAGCTCAAGCTGGACCAGAGTTTCGTGCGCGACATGGACCGCGACGAGACGGTGCTGGCGCTGACCAACGCCGTCATCCGCATCGGTGAAAGCCTCGATCTGATCGTGGTGGCCGAGGGCGTCGAAGACAAGCGGCAATACGATTTGCTCAAGCAGCAGGGTTGCGACGTGGCGCAGGGCTACCTGTTTTCGCGGCCGATGCTGGCCGAGGTTTTCGAGCACTGGCTAAAAAATTTCAACATCGACAACTATCTCTGAAAGTTTTATCAGGGAAACAATATTACGTAGCATTATTACATCGTTTTTCATTGGTCTTACCGCGAAAACTAGTTCATAAACAACGAGTTACGTTGTTTTTTGGCCGAAATGGGACCGCAGGAAAAGCGAAGTTGGCTATACTTGCTCGCGTTCAAAAAACTGAAGTATTCCTACACAGCCGCGCACGCGCAAACGTTTGCTGAAATTCGCCACAAAACGAATGCTCGCGGTACCCGGGCGCTTTGCGCCTAAACAAAAAGAAAACCACACCATGCAAACCTCTGCCTTCCACTATCGGAGCTGGGCCGTCGGCACCAAGCTCACCTCACTCACCCTCGCGCTGGTCGGCGCGCTGTTCGTCGCGGCCATCCTGCTGATCGACTACACCACGTCAGCCATGCTGGAACAGCGTTCGATGAACCAGATCAGCAGCGAAACGCGCGCCGTGGTCAACATGGTCGAGATGTTCGACCGTTCGGTGAACAGCCAGGTGGAACGCTTTTCCAACATGTTCTCGAACTCCTTCCCCGGCAAGTTCTCGCTGGACACCGGCCGTACCGTGCAAATCGGCGACAAGGCCACGCCGGTGCTGCGCAACGGCGACACCGACCTTAATCTCGATTTTGCGATTCCCGACCGCTTCACCGCGCAGACCGGGGTGACGGCCACCATCTTCGCCAAGAGCGGCGACGACTTCGTGCGCGTGTCGACCTCGGTCAAGAAAGAAGACGGCGAACGCGCGGTGGGCACCCTGCTCGACCGCGCGCATCCCGGCTACGCGGCATTGAAGGCGGACAAGTCCTACAGCGGCATCGCCACGCTGTTCGGCAAGCAATACATCACCAAGTACGTGCCGATCAAGGACGCCGCCGGCCAGCTCATCGGCGTGCTGTACGTCGGCGTCGACATCTCCGGCGACATCAAGGCGCTCAAGGACAAGATCAAGGCGCTGAAGATCGGCGAGACCGGTTTCTTTTACGTGCTTAATGGCAAGGAAGGCAAGGATTTCGGCACGCTGCTGGCCGGGCCGAAAGATGAAGGCAAGAACCTGCTGGGACTGAAAGACCTCGACGGCAAGGAATTCATCAAGGACATGCTGAACAAGAAGCAAGGCGTGCTGCGCTACATGTGGGACAACCCGGACACCGCCGGTCACAGCGGCGAAGAAAAGATCGTCGCCTTCTCACAGTTCCCGGCCTGGAACTGGGTCATCGTCGGCGAGACTTACGCCGATGAAGTGACCCGGGAAATCGCCGCCATGCGCAACCGCTTCATGCTGTTCGGCGCGGTATTCCTGCTGCTGGTCGGCGTGGTGCTGGCGATCGTGATCAAGCAGGTGGTGACGCGTCCGCTGGCGCGCGCCCGCGCCGCAGCCGACTTGCTGGCGAGCGGAGACCTGACCGCACGCGTGCGCGTCAGCGACGGCCAGCAGGATGAAATCGGCCAGCTGATGCGCGCCGTCAACGGCATCAGCGAAGGCCTCGCCCACGTGGTTGCCGACGTGCGCCAGGGCACCGAGCAGATCACCACCGCTTCGAGCGAAATCGCCACCGGTAACCTCGACCTGTCGAGCCGCACCGAACAGCAAGCCGGTTCTTTGGAAGAAACCGCGTCTGCCATGGAAGAACTGACCTCGACCGTGAAGCAGAACGCCGACAATGCCGGCCAGGCCAACCAGCTCGCGCAGTCCGCATCGAAAGTCGCCTCGCAAGGCGGCGCCGTGGTCGGCAAGGTGATCGACACCATGGGTTCGATCAACGAATCCTCGCGCAAGATCGTCGACATCATCAGCGTGATCGACGGCATTGCCTTCCAGACCAACATCCTGGCGTTGA
>Ga0105240_10001344_pt1 | contig 42181 bp, 36 predicted proteins | sample KBSC54metaG_FD_80426 | JGI IMG/M metagenome (GOLD analysis project Ga0105240, IMG submission 80426) | Corn rhizosphere microbial communities from Kellogg Biological Station, Michigan, USA - KBS C5-4 metaG | ecosystem: Host-associated > Plants > Roots > Rhizosphere > Soil | place: Michigan, USA... | reverse complement strand
TGAAAACCCCCTTAGAACGAAGCCTAAATCCAACCATTACTCGTCTGAAAGACTTTGAAAGTTGGCTAAGTATATTGGTGCAAGGTTGCGGTGTCAAGCCTAGTCATCGCCTGCTGATGTTGGCAGCGCGATATCACGGAAGGTCTTCCCGGCGCGCCATTTTGGGGCCCGCGAACCCGGGCGCATTTGGCGAGTAACCATCGCCGCTTTCATCGCCTTCGCCCCCGGACGTATGCTCTGGTACTCTCGTAAGCATGCAGATTCTGGTCGTCGAGGACGAGCAGCGAATGGCTGAACTGTTGGCGCGAACTCTCCAGGAAGAGGGGTACCAAGCGGTAGTAGCGGCGAATGGCCGCGAAGGCCTGGCTATGGCGCTAGCCTCGCACTTCGACGTCATTCTACTGGATGTGATGTTGCCGGGTATCGATGGTTTTACGGTAGTGCGCAGGCTACGCGAAAGCCGTAATCAGACTCCCGTACTGATGTTGACCGCGCGCGATGCCTCAGCGGACATCGTGAGCGGTTTGGACTCGGGCGCCGACGATTACCTGGCCAAGCCATTCTCAATTGAAGTACTGTTGGCTCGCTTGCGTGCAGTCAGCCGGCGCGGCGAGGTGCCTCGTTCGGCCTGCCTCGAAGTCGCCCACGTGAGCTTAAACCCTGCCAGCAGAAGCGTTACTTGCGCTGGCGAAGTCGTAAATCTGACGCCTCGCGAGTACAAGCTGCTGGAACTGCTGATGCGTAATCGAGGACGTGCCGTCAGCCGCGACGCGATTCTCGAGTCGGTGTGGGGTTTCGATCACGACGTCAGCCAGAACAACCTCGAAGTTTTCGTGTGGCATCTGCGGCACAAGGTGGACTTCGGTGAGCCTAAATTGATACACACGTTGCGCGGCTTCGGCTACATTATGCGCGAGCACTGACGGCATGCCAAGCCATTCGATCCGCTTTCGTCTCACGGTATGGTATGCCGCAGTTCTCACCGCGGGCCTCGCTCTCTTTGGCGGTTTGTTGTGGTTCTCCCTTCGTCACCAACTGATGGCTGACATCGACCAGGACCTCGACGGCCGCGCCAGCCGTTTCGAAAGCTATTTCCGGATCGAATCGGCCAAGCCGGGTGTGGATTTGCGCGATGAGCTCGAAGAGTTCTCCCAAGCTTTGCCCCCTACCAGTTATGTGATTCTGCGCGGTCCCAACGGCTTTTTCTTCGCTTATCCCAAAGAATCGGCCCCGGCCGTCCCGGTGCGCATGCTCGAACGTCAATTTACTTTTAATGGGCAGACTTTCGACCTGGATGTCGGCGCTCCCACCACCGACGTCAGTTATGTCCTGGATGAATTGAGAATTCTGCTTTTTAGTCTCATCCCGGTAGTGATTATCATCGCCTCTCTCGGCGGCGTATGGCTAGGGCGCCGCGCTTTGAAGCCGGTACAGGACGTCACCGCCGCCGCGCTGATGATCAGTATCGAGAACCTGTCTGACCGTGTTCCCGTACCCGCCACCGGCGACGAAATCGCACGTCTGGCCGAGGTATTGAACTCCATGCTCTCCCGGCTCGAATCCGCCGTTAAGACGCTTTCGCAGTTTGTCGCTAACGCCTCCCACGAGCTGCGCACGCCCCTTTCGGTAATACGCACTACGGCGGAACTTTCGCTGCGTCGCGCACGCTCGCCGGAATCCTACCGCCTGTCGCTCGAAGAAGTCGTTGCCGAAGCCCAGCACATGACCCAACTGGTTGAGGATCTGTTGATTCTGGCGCGCACCGATGCGCAGATTGTCGAGATGCCGCGCTCGCCGGTGGACCTGCGCGAGATCCTCCAGGAGGTTTGCGCGGAAATGAATAGTTTGGCGCAAACCCGAGAGATCCGCGTAAAGACAGAACTCGGTGATCAGGCGGCCGTCGTTGCCGGCAACCGCCCTGCGTTGCGCCGTCTGTTTGTGGCGTTGCTCGACAACGCCCTCAAATATTCCCATTTCGCAAGCGAAGTGCAGGTGACCGTAGTTCGCGCTCCGGATCGAGCGACCGATCGTTCCGGGGATCGCAACTCGCGCGTTTCGGTGGCCATCCAGGACTTCGGCATGGGCATCCGCGAAGCTGACCTCCCGCATATCTTCGAACGCTTTTACCGCGCGGATCGGGCCCGCGGCGGCGGGGGCCACGGCCTCGGACTGCCGCTCGCCGAAAGCATCGCCACCGCCCATCGCGCAAAAATCGAAGTGCGTAGCGTAGAGGGCGCAGGTTCCAGCTTTACAGTGATATTTGCGGCACGGGATCACGATCCCGAACTGGATCAAGTCGCGAAGGCCGGTGCCTTCGTGCGCAATCCAATAGAAATCTGAAGCTTCACTCAACGTCACCTGAAGCCTCTAGCATCATTGTGCGGGTCACGCCCCCCCGGTGCTTGAGAGTGAGACGCGAAGCGATTACAGAAAGTTAATCTGTCAATCTTCAGCCAACCTTCAGCTACCGCCAATATACTTTTCTAGGAAGTCGGAGGGTGATTATTGAGAGCGTGGGGATTTGCCGCCACGATGGTACCTGATGGCTCTGGCAGGAAGATGCCGAGCGATCATGGTGGAGGATACGCCAACGCATTACGGGCCTAACGACTTTGACATAAGCTGGGTCGACATAGTCGCACAAACCTACGATTTCGCGCATATCATTGCAGGTGCTCAAGCGGTACCGGGTGCATCCGCTGCGTCCGGCGTGGCTCGAGTGCTTAATGCCACTACCGAAGCGTTCATTGCCAATAATCGCATCGCAGGTGGAGATGTCCGTTCAGTCCAGCCCAGCAACAATCAGGTCAATCTTTCAGTAAGTGGAGAGGGTATCTATACGGCCCGCTCCAGCAAGTTGAAGCGGCAAACAATTCATGGGGAGAGGTGATGATATGAGTTTGTGGAGATCAATCCGTCGAGGGTGGAAGTGTGCCGGCGCAAGGAAGACCATTCAGTTGCTGGTTACGGGTGCGGGACTGCTCCTTCTGTGTGCGCCCGCTTTTTCACAACTCAATTCGGGAAGCATCGCCGGGGGTATTACCGACCAGACCGGTGCGGCGATTGTGGGGGCGAAGGTGACCGTCATCGATGCGGAACGAGGCGTATCGCGGCCGTTGGTTACCGGTACTGCCGGCCAGTACACGGCTCCCAGTCTCACGCCAGGCCTGTATACGGTACGTGCCGAAGCCCCGGGCTTCGCGACTGCGGAACGCACAAACATCACTTTGGGAGTAGGTGCAGCTGTCCGGGTAGACCTCCAGCTGCAACCGGGCGTGCAGACTCAAACGGTTACTGTGTCAGCAGCGGCGGAGCCGGTGGACACCACCAATGAGGTGATATCCAATACTGTCGAAACCTTAACACTCAGCGAGTTGCCGATCAGCGGGCGCCTGTACACAAAAGTTCTAGACTTCCAGCCGGGGATTATCGGACGCCCCGGCGGGAATTCGCCTAACTACTCGGCCAATGGCGCCGGTACTCAGGGCAATTATTGGCTGCTGGACGGTGTGGAGAACGTCAACATCTTTGTCAACTCTGGACCCCTGATTGGTGCGGGCACTAGCACGGACGAGCTGACCCTCCTGCCAGCCGACGCCATTCAAGAAGTCAATACAATGGCCAATCCGAGTGCGGAATTTGGATGGTTTCAAGGCGCAGTGGTCAATGTGGGGTTGAAATCCGGCACGAATGCCCTCCATGGCAGCGGGTTTCTGTTCGCCCGTACGAGCGCTTTGGACGCCTACAACCCCTACCAGAACGGGAGCATTCCGCCGTTGCCGAAAGCGGACGACGATTACAAGCAATACGGCGGGTCCATCGGCGGACATATCATCAAAGACAAATTATTCTATTTCGGCAGTTATGAAGGAATGCGCTACGCGGTGGGAGCGCCGACCTTAATCAACACCCCGACTACTTCTGCGAACGCGCAAACTCCCGACGACAGCCTGCCGTTTGCGATTCAAGGCTTAATTGCAAATGGCGTGACGCCAAGCCCGTTGAGTCTCAACTTAGCGGGATGCACACTCGCCGGCGGAGTGGCTTCTTGCAATCCGGCGAAGGGCATATTCCCGAATGGCTCAGCGATAACGGAGAACATCCCGGTGGCGCTCGATAACACCGGCACTTCGAATAATGGGATCGGAAAAATCGATTATCATGTCAACGACCGTCACTCCATCAACGGCGAATATTTTTTTGGCAACGCCAACACCGATACTCCTACAACCGGTGCCGCTCCGTGGTGGATCAACGGGAATCACAGCCGCACGCAAATGGCTCGAGGGGTTTGGATTAATACTCCGAATTCGTCCTTAGTGAACGAAGTCCGTTTTGGTTGGAACCGGTACGGCCTGACGGATTACAATGCTGAGTGCACCCGGCAGGTTGGCCAGCCGAACTATGCCCAGCTTGGGTTCATTTCCGGGGCGACTCCTCCCTCCCCGATGTGCGGATTCCCAGTTGTGAATATCGTTGGGGGCGCGCAGGGATTTACTGGTCTGGGTTCGGGCACGGGTCTGGCCGATCAGTTGGTCAATCAGCAAACCGAGACGCTTTATGACAATGTGTCCTATACGCGCGGCAAGCACCAATTCAAATTCGGCGTCGAGTTCCATCACAGCACCTATAACGGGCTCGGCGCTCCTGGAAATTTTGACGGCACGCTTAATTTCGACGGAGGACAGGCGTTTGCAGGCAACGGCGGCTCCACCGCTTTGCAGGATTTCCTCGCGGGAAAACTCACCAGCGGCTCGGTTCTGGTAAACCCGCAGCCAAATAGCGTAGGCTTCAACCGGGAAGCTCTCTATATTACGGATGAATTCCGGTTGAGCCGGAGAGTGACCGTGAACCTGGGACTGCGCTACGAATTGGAGCCCGCCATTATGGTCGATGGCGACAATGCCGCCAACTTTGATCCGACCCAGCCCACGGGCATGGTGCAGCAGCACGGCAGTGCGCTTTATAATAGCGACAAAAAAGCCTTTGCGCCGCGAGCGGGCTTCGCGTGGGATATCACAGGCAACGGAACAACGGTGCTGCGGGCAGGTACGGGCATCAGTTACGATACCCCCCAGGTGGATGACTTAATTGCGCAGGGTTTCGGCGCTGGGCTCAACAATGTTCCGACGGGATTTTCACTCTATAACGCGGCTGGGGCACTGGCATTTGCGCCTTCGACAGCCCCCGGCGCCGTCAAGTCAGGCACGGTTACGGTTCCGTCTAGCGGATTGAACTGGGCCACCGGGGTCCCCGTCTTCACCGTTGGGACTAACGCGCTTGAGTGCGGCAATGGCTTGGTGAAGGTGGCCAACGGTACCACTCCCTCACCGTGCAACCTTCACGTGAAGACCGTGGATTCGCCCCGGTCTCGTATGATTACATGGACAGCGGGACTGCAGCACGCTTTTACGAATAACAGTTCCCTTATGGTAAATTACGTCGGCACGCATGCCGACGATTTATCGACTATGATCAACGTCAACGAACCGACACCCGGAGCCACTAAAGCCCTGCCGGGTTCCACGCCGGGAAGTGTGACGGGAAGCTATCAGTTCCGGGAGCCGTATTACAACCAGTTTCCGTGGTTCTCGGGCATTTTTGAATATGGACCCGCCGGGTTTTCCAACTACCACGCCCTGCAAGTGAGCTTCACTCAGCGGGCTTTCCACGGGTTGACCATGAAGGCAATCTACTCGCTCGCGCGGGATTGGGCCACTACAAAAGGGGGGAATAACCCCTTCGTAATGGACGGTAGAAATGTCGCCGGGTATTATGGACCATTCACACCCACGCACCACGTCGGTATTACGGCAACTTATGCGATCCCGGGGATCAAGTCGCCCGCGCATTTGCTGCAGGGATGGGAGATTAATAGTAGCGTCAATCTACAAAGCGGGTCGCCCACTAACCCGACGGATTCAACAAACGACCTGGCCGGAATCGGCGGTGCGAGATCTCTCCTCGGTGGTGCCAACGAACAATGGTCCCTAACCGGAAATCCGCGCGACTTTCATATCGGAGCACTCACGCCGACTACTTGTTACGCGTTTGCGGGTAGCAGGTTTGCCAATTCGTGCCTGCCGCTGTCATTGACCGGGAACAATGGGGCGGGACAGGCGTGCATAACCGCGGCCAACGGCGAGGCTGTGAACGCCGCGATGAACGCGCAGGTTCCGGGATCTTCGAGCGGGCTCGCTTCCCTCGAAAGGTTTGGATGCTATGTGTCTGACAACGGCAAGTCCGTCATCCTGCCACCGGCTCAAGGGACCTTCGGAACCATGGGGCGTAACGCAATGTACGGACCGGCATTCTATGAGTGGGATTTTTCGGTCAATAAGACATGGACAATCCGTGAGCGGCTCGGTATACAGTTCCGCGCCGAGTTTTACAACTTCCTCAACACCCGAACCTTCTCGGGGGGGACTACTAGCATCACTAACCCGGCGACGTTTGGCTTGGCGACTTCCGCGCCGAATGCCAATAACCCGATCAACGGGACCGGCGGGCCTCGCGAGGTGCAACTGGGACTGAAAATGACCTTCTGAGCGGTTCCGGAAGGTAGCTGTTTAGAAACGGGTGCGGGGAAAGAGGCGTCAGTTCTGTCCCCGCACCGGTAGTTTTTGACGGAGCCGGGCCGGCGATTGGCTTGTCTTAGTTCGTATCCGTTCGTAACGCAGTCCGACCGATCCATTCGGGTATGACTTGCATTCTGTCAGCCTGAAGTCGCGTTGTGGGAACTTGCCCGGGAAGCCAGGGATGCCATCGCCTAACAGGACAGGACTAACGCCGATGAAGAGTTCGTCCACCAAATCCTCTTGCAGGAAACTGCGGCACAACTCGCCCCCGCCGCCGAGGTAGATGTCTTTTCCTGCGCGGCGCTTTAGCTTTCTCACGAAGGCTGTAAGCGAACCGCTCACTACTTCGAACCCCTCACGTTTGCCCGGCTTCCAGTGTCGCGAGATTACGTAGTTGGAAACACCTGGCATCTCGGGCACCTCGCCACTCTTGCGCAATTTCGCCGTGGCGGCTGCGGTCTTGCGGCCCATGACGATGGTGTCAATTTTGCTGAAAAAATCTGCCATCAGCGCTTCGGCTTCTTGGTCTATGACCAAAAAATCGAGAACACCGTTCCGCCGCGCAATATAGCCGTCAAGGCTGATTCCGAATCCAAGGATGACTTTCCGTAGCATGGCGCGATTTTAAATGGACCGTGTACTTACCGTCAAGTTGAGCCACTCTCAGCATGATTGTTACCACGACCGACCAACCGTCTGGTTATCTTACCTAACGTCCAGCATCAAGCGAGTAAATGGAAGTCGCCGCCTAGTGCCAGGGGCGGCTGCTTGCGGTAGAGTGGTGCGTGAACTAGTGCGGTCGGCTCGGAGGAAGGGGAAGGTAGTAAATGTTGTCTAAGCAATCCACGGCCCTCCTGGCGGTTCTTATCGTTTCAGCGGTTCACGGCAGTCCTCAATCCGCCGAAGACAACCAGACAGTGCCTCTCGTGGTTGCGGCCGGAACGCCTTTGCGCGTCTATCTGACGAAACGTCTTTCTAAACGCATGAATGAGCCCGTGGAGAGCAAGCTGCTCGATCCACTATTCGCGTTTGACCGCGAAGTTGTACCAGCAGGCTCGCGGGTATTGGGAACAGTGGTCCGGCTCAAGGCGATATCCAAGATGCAGCGCGCAGCGGCGATTTTGGGAGGCGATTTCACGCCTCTGCATGAGGCCGAGGTCGAATATACGACGTTGGTCCTGCCGGACGGTCGCTGCATCCCGTTGCACACGGTTGAGACAGCGGGTCTCAAGTCCATCGCCGAATTGAAGCCACCAAGAAAAAAAACAGCGGCGCCAAAACAAAACTCGGGCGTTCTCGGAACGGCAAAAACCCAGGTTCAGAATAAAATCGATGCTGCGCGGACGAGTGTCGCCGACGCCGTGCGAGCGCCTGATAGAAAGGCTCGGCTGGAGGATTTCCTATGGGCGAAACTTCCCTATCACCCGCAACGTGTGCGGAAGGGAACCCGGTTTGACGCGGAATTGATCGAGCCGTTGCAGTTTGGAACGGTGACGCTGAAGCCTGATGATGTGCGGCTCCTGGGATCGCAGCCAATTAGCGAAAGCACTGCGCAAGTTCGGCTGATCACGCCGCTCGACTCCAGTTCAGGGAAGCAGGGCGAGCCCGTCACAGCGATTATGTCGCGCCCTTTATTTTCCTCTGATCACAAATTGATTCTTCCGGAAGGTACGCGTCTCAGCGGCGCCGTCACGATGGTGAATCGAGCAAGATGGTTTCACCGCGGCGGTCATCTTCGATTCTCTTTTCAAGAGATCGATTTGCCGGACAGCATGAAAATCCCGAATCTGCTTGCCGAAAAAAAAGCTAGCACCAAGACTCTCGCGACGCTTCAGGCGGCCGAAGCGGACGGCAAGACCCCAGTTAAAGTAGATCAAGAGGGCGGAGTAAAGGCCACCGAGCCGAAGACGCGCTTATTAGCGCCGCTGATTGCGGCCTTCATCGCAACTAAGGCGGCTGATAACGACACCAACAAGGCCACCAGTACGCCGGGAAACAACACTGGTGGACGAACTCTCGGCGGCGCCTCGGGCTTCGGTTTGTTGGGAGCTGCGGCAGCGAAGGCTTCGCCGAATGTGGCGAGTGCACTAGGCTTTTACGGCCTGGCTTGGTCCGTGTATCTGAACATCATTGCCCGGGGCAGTGAAGTTGAATTCCACAAGAATGCCGCACTCGATGTCCGCTTCGGCGGCCGGACACCTATACCAAGCTCGAAATTCACAGCGAGTGCGAGAACGCCATAGAAAGACTGAATCGCTCAAGCGGCGATGGCCCCACGGCGCCGATAACGCTCATCGCTGATCGCCATGGAATTATGGAACCGGCCAACCACTCGGGACCGCAAATGCTGGTTTTGGCTCACCGCTGAAATCACCACTTAGCGACACTACTGTCACCTGCATGCCCTCACGCAATTCCTGCAGCAGAACCTGGCGCCCGGTGCGGAAGTAGACTGCGTCGCGATAGGTATTCACCTCCGCGCTTGTTTGCACGAAGAATACACTTTCGTCTGCATCGACGCTCCATTTGCATCTGAGATCGAACGGAATATTTTTCAACACCAAGCGAGCACCCGGCGGAACGCAGACTGCTCGCACCGAGCGGCAATCGGACGCCGCAGCGAATATGCTTTTAATTCGATGCCAGAGACTTTGGTCCTGTTGCCGTTCTTCGCGTGTCTCCCTTTGCAAATCTGCCGGCGAAGCCAAGCCGATCGAGTTCGTTGTGAACCTATGAACAATTAGTTCTTCGCCGTCCACGGCCAGCCGACTGGCCAGTCCACCTAAAGAGTAATCACACATACCGCCTCCCTTAAAGCCATCGAGATTTCGGTACTTGCAATCGTGGAGACGGGATATCCGTTAACGGATATTCCACGCTTCTCTGCTCAGTATCGTGAGGAAACTTCGCCTGATATTCATTTCCGTGGTCGTGCGCCATGAGCTTTCCCTCTCCTCTAGTGCCGAGCACCCGCCCAGTCCTGCAGAACCTATACCATCGGTTGAAGTATACGCGCGCTGGGCGACTGGTACAAGAGGAATATCTTCCTTTAAACTATTGGATTAACCGCGATCATTGAGAACAAAATACCCAAGATATGTTTGATCCGGCGGGGCGGCCCGCACCCGCCAAAGGCCCGTCTCAATGAAGCTCGAAAACGCAGCTTGATCTAGGCGGAGCCGGTGGGAGCGGTCGGCCTCGGGAAGATGCAGCCGCAGGTGCTTATGGGACTTTGCAAGCGAAATTGGCAGCGTCGTCGATGCTGCCCGAGCCCTTGTACTTGGCAACCTGCGGATAGGCACAAAGGGGTCGGGTGCGATCGACTTTGCCATCGGTCTTGTGAGATGCGACGATCCGGTCCGGTGGGTTGTTCTGCTCCACCCACTGCTCCAGCGGGCCGATTTTATCAAACACACTAGGCCCTTCACCGCCGCCGCAATGGCCCATCCCGGGCTCCAGAAACAGCCGGATGTTGTTCGATACTTTCGCCACGCCGCCCATGCTGTCAACCACGCTCTTGTAATACTTAATGGTGTTCAACGTCGGGACGTTCGAATCGCTCCAGCCGTGATAGAGCAAGAGTTTTCCATTGTGCGCGAAAAACGGCTTCAAATTTGGGTCGGTGGCGTTCATCGGTACATTCTCTGGCAGGTCGCCGCGCGCGGCGTCGCTGTCGAAATTGAAAGTCCGCCAGTCCCAATTGACGTCTTTAAACACCACATATCGGTACTGGTCGTAAATATTGGCGGAGGGATCCGGGCCAGCAGCCTGGATGCCCCAGTTGAGCTCCGTACCCGGCACCAGGGACGAGAATAACTGTTGCCCGGTACGTGGGTTGATGGCGGGAGAATAAATCTTCTTGGCGGCGTCCACTTGTGGAGCCGTGAGGCAAGAGGGTCCATCCGCGCCCTTGCAGAGCAAGACCTTGGGATCGAAGGTGCACTTCCTGGGATCGTCGATCAGACCGTCCTTGAGCCCGTCGCGCGCATCGCAGGCGGCGAGCGCCGCCTGATGGATAATCGAGTATTTACTCGGCGGGATGTAGCTTGCCGGCTCCTTCAGGACGGCGGCGGCTATCCACAAGGAGATTGCCGTTCGGTTGGCGGGCGCTCCGGCGATGATGCCGTCAAAATCGTCCGGAAATTTCTGCGCTTCCTTAAGACCCTGTCTCCCGCCCGTTGAGCAGCCATTCCAGTAGGAGAGACGCGGTGCACTACCGTAAAAGGCCTGGATGACGGCTTTGGCCTTGACGGTCATCTCGTGTTCGGATCGCCACGAGAAATCCGTGAGTTTTTCGGGGTGATCCAGCGCAAAAGTCCCGCGGCCGCCAACGTGCCCGGTGTCCGTGGAGGCACTCGCATATCCTCCGCGGATCGCCTCGGCCATGGCGGGATAACTGATTACTCCGGCCCAACCTCCGTTACCGACGGCCTGAAACTTGCGGTTCCAACCGTTTGTAGGCAGCCAAACCTCCACCTTGATATCCGAATCGCTGGAGGGTTTGAGCGTCGCCGCCACACGGCAAAATTCGGGAAGTTCCTTGTACGGATCTGGACCCCTGGCTTGCCTATCACTGGGTGGAGAAAAGTGACCCGCCGGCACGATTTGGGCCAGCGTGATGTTCGTGCCCGGTAATGCGAGCGTTGCCAGACTCTCACACGATGCCGCAAACGCAGGAACTGCGAGCAGACCCGGCAGTATCCATCGCATGTATTTCATCGTCAAATTGTACATCGCCGCCCCCAACTTGATGTCACTCAGTTCCCGCTGCTGCACTCAAAATGTATACTTCAAAGCGCCCTGCAAAATCCGCGGATCGTCGGCTGAAAGAATCTGCCCAAATGTCGAGCTGTTCCTAGCCGCTGTCGGCGTGATAAATCCGGCCGTCGAGGTGGCCGTGCCGTTTCCAGACAGGCCATTAGGAGGACCCCAATTTACATGATTCGGAATATTGAATGCCTCAAACCGAAATTGGATGCTTTGCCTCTCGCGAATCCGGAAGGTTCGGGTTACGCCCGCATTAATGTAGATCGATCCCGGCGAAAGAATATTGTTGGTACCGATGTTGCCATAGGTTCCGAGCGCCGGCTGAGCGAAAGCCGCCGGATTAAGGTAGTTGTTCGGAGTTCGGTTGGGTTGAAAAACGTCAGCCATCACCAAGTTGACTCTTTCATACGCAGTCTGCCCGGTGAGCGCGTTATCGAGCCCGCTGGTTACGGTGAGGTAAGGACCGGTTTGCAGACGGATAATAGGTGAAATCTGCCATCCGCTCGCGAGCAGCCGTGCCGCCTTACCCGAGAACTTAGGCGTCTCATACACCGCCGATAGATTGAAAAGCTGACGCCGATCTCCCAGCGTGCAATTGCCGCGATCCGCCTCTCGGTTGCCCGGAATCATGAAATTGGAGCCGGCCACGGCCAGCTCCGGGTTGGCGACGTCGCTGATGCAGTGGGACCAAGTGTAGTTGGCCTGGACACTATAGCCTTTAGAACTGCGCTTCTGGATCGACAGCAGCAGTCCGTTGTAGTTGCCTGTCCCGCCATCGTCTAACTGTGCGATGCTTCCATAAAAAATCCCCTGCGCAGGATTCTGCACATTTAACGCGCGCCGGGCGTTGACGTTGGTCGTGCAGTTGACCGTAAGGCTGTTTTGGGTGCAGCGAGGGTCGTTGGATGCAACATTCGGCACTCCTGGTAACAGGACCCCTGGGTTTTGCTGGTTGCCGCCCCAAATATGAGTAATCGCGGTTCCCACATAGTTTGCTGAGGCAATCCAGTCCTTCCCCAACTGTCTTTGGACGCTGAAATTCCATTGCTGCGAGTACGTCGTCTTAGGATCGGTCGGAAAGTTTTCATAGGCGCCGAAGTTAATAAAGGGCGCGCTTTTGCTCAGTGTCAACGGGTAAGGATTTCCTCCGGTTACACCAGCCCAGGGATTGGCGAAGCTGGCGGGAAAGTTAACAGTGGTGTTGTTCCCGAACGGCGGCGCCTGGCCGAATCCGATGTAATTATTGAGGGAAGGCAGATCAAAGAACCGGCCGTAGGCTACCCGGACAGATGTCAGTCCGTTACCCTGCGGATCCCAGGCCAGCGAAATTCGCGGAGCAAAGTTATTCCAGCGGCTATTGGCCACGCCGTTCCCAGTGGTGTATTGGGCGTCGCCCGGGAATACCAATCCCGCCGGCCCTTTCGTGTATACCGTGCTATGCACGCCCTGAGTAAACAGCGCCTGATCGAAGTGGCCCAGCCAGTCGTACTTAGAAGTCACCGGCAGATACGGATCCCATCGCACGCCGGCGCTCACGGTCAAGCGTTGCGACAGTTTCCAGGTGTCCTGCACATAAGAGCCGAAATAATTCATGCGATCGTAGACCACCGTGGTGGTGGCTTGCGTGAACGCGGAGGGCTTCCCGAGCAGGAAGTCCGCGAGCCCGGATCCGGTCACTCCGCCGCTAAATGTGAAGGGGCCGGAAGCGTTGAGGCCCGAGTTCGCGTTGACATACGCACGGATAAAGTCGAAGCCAAAACCGATCTGGTGCGCGCCCCGTACCAGGTTCACATCGTCAGAAAACTCAAAGTCCAGCGTGTTATAGGTACTGGGCGTCTCGTTGTTGGACGCGATATTGAAGCCGCCGGTAATTGCGATGCGCGTAAGCCCGGGAACGCCGTCCCAGATATTAATCCCGACATCGGTGGGCGAAAAAACCTGAGGGCTGATTTTAGGCACCGCCGATCGATTCAAGGTGGCCCGGAAACTGTTCACTGTTCCCGCGCCGAACAGATACGTGTCGCCGAAAACTGCCGATTGGGTCAGGAAGTTGAGATTCGCCGTAGATCCCGCCAGCAGGTTGGCCGGATCGTGATCGGAGGGCTGATTTAAACGCGCTTGCAAGTAACGCAGGAACATAAATTGCTTTTCACTCATCTGGTAGTCGCCGCGGGCCAATGAATCATACTGATCGCTGGCGGTTCGGCGGCCGAAGGTGACCTGGCCGCAGGGAGAACTGGAGGTCGGGAAGCCCGGGAGCTTCAGGATGTTGAGAGCCGGTGTTGAAAATAACGAAGGGTCAACTTTGGTGCCACCCACGAACGGAGCTTTCAAACCCGTGGCGCATCCCGTAAAATCGCCGGTCAGCATTTTGGCAGTAGGTACAAACGCAATGTTAGTGGTGGGCGCGGTTCGCAGGAGCGTGCCCTGGACGCCGGCGAAGAAGAACAGCTTGTTCTTGATGATTCGCCCGCCGACGGTTCCGCCGAACTGGTTGCGCTTAAGAGAATCGGGGGTCGCGGCGAAGGTGTTGCGCGCGTTGACGGCGCCATTGCGGATGAATTCGAACAGGTCGCCGTGCAGATCATTAGTACCGGACTTGGTCACGGCGTTGACCGCGGCTGAAGAATGATGCCCGTATTGCGCGGGCAGCGCACTGGTCTCTACCTTAAATTCCTGTAGCGCGTCCGGGAAGGGAAGCGGCAGGTTCAAATTATTGTAAGGATCGTTATGAGTGGCGCCGTCCAGGCGGTAGGTTAAACCGTTCGAGAGACCGCCGGCAACCGAAATGTCGACCGTCGGAAAATTTCGAACCCCGGAGTTTAAGCCGGCGCCATTGACTTGGGTAGCCATTCCCGATAGAAAAATCAACTCGGTCACTTGCCGCCCATTTAGAGGCAGCTCCAGAACGCGCTGGTTATCGATCACCTGTCCGATTCCGGCGTTGCGGGTCTCTACCAAGGCAGCGTTGGCTTCGACTTGCACTTGATCGGTGACCGTGCCGACCTTCAACGTCACATCAAGGGTGGGGTTGCCGGCGACCTGCAGCACGATGCCGGATTGCAGATACTTACTGAATCCGTCCTTGGTCACTTCGACCTGATAAGGGCCCACTGGAAGACTAGTGATCACATATCCACCATCCGCGCCGCTGGTCACTGTACGGACCAGCCCGGTTTCCGTCTGCGTCGCTTTGACTTGCGCGCCCGGAACGGCGAGTCCGCTACTGTCCTGAACGGTACCGTTGATCTGAGATGTGGAGATCGCCTGCGACCAAACCATCGGAGCCGCGATCAGAAACAGTAAATGCCAAGTACGAATCATCTTCATAATCCCCCCCAAGAATCGGTGAAATCCATGTACGCCGGCAAAATGATGTAGAAGCGCCCCTCAACAATCTTGGGAATGCTTTCATAAGGTGATGTCAAAGTCAAGGGACTGCCCCGGCGAAATCGCTCATGATAGATAGGTCGTATGTTTGCATTCCGAGCGCGGGCGGCGTATGCTAACGCCTGGCTTTTGCTTTAAAGGAGTGCTCATGAAGCTAGGAATATGCACTTTAGCTTGTGGGATATGGTTCAGTTCTACCGCGATCGCCCATCATTCCTTCGCGGCCGAATATGACGCTGAAAAACCAGCCTCGATCGCGGGCACCGTTACTAAGATCGACTGGCAAAACCCGCATGTCTACCTCACGGTGGAAGCCAAGGACGAAACCGGGAAAACGTCAATCATGACTGTCGAAGGACATCCGCCTAACATCCTGCGCAGAACCGGGTGGACCAGGGATTCGATCAAGGTCGGCGATTCGGTATCGATCAGCGGTTGGGCCTCCAAGGACGGTTCGCAAAGAATGGCGGGTCGTGAAGTTACATGGCCCGATGGGAAGAAGCTTTTCGTCGGCCCTCCCTCCCACTAGGAGCACGGACATGAGACTCTCGCTGTTTGCATCCCTGCTTGTGACCCTGCCTGTGAGTGTGGCTGCGTTCGGTCAGAGCACGGCCCCCGTGAAAGCAGCGGCAAACGTGCTCCGAACTTCTGATGGCAAACCTGACCTTTCTGGCATCTGGCAAGCATTTGGAGTAACTCTGTTTGGCGAAACCGGCGAACTCCGCCCAGGTGAGGGGACTGCGAGTTCCTGGGGTCCCCCCGTCGGACCGGCACCCTATCGTCCTGAACTGATCGCCAAGGTGAAGGAACTCGGGGCCGACAATCGCAAAGATCCCAACGTGCAGTGCAAAATGGCCGGCGTGCCACGGATCACGGGAAGCGTCGTTCCGATGGAAGTCATCCAGACACCCAAGAAAATTGCATTCCTCTACGAGTCGGGTCACGCGTTCCGAATCGTTGCCTTGGATGGAAAACCGCACCCGGCTGATTTGGATCCGTCATATATGGGGCATTCGACAGGCCGCTGGGACGGGGATACGCTCCTGGTCGACGTGGTGGGATTCAACAATATCACGTGGCTGCCGGGGCCAGGTCACTTCCACAGTGAGTCTCTCCACGTGGTCGAGCGATACATGCTTCAGCCGGACAATACGATTCACTACGAGGCGACGATGGAGGATCCAGAGGTTCTTACCAAGCCGTGGTTGTATCGGCTGATTTTACGTCATCCTCCGCGCGAAGAGCGTATTATGGAATCCGATTGTCACGACAACAACCAGGATTTGGACCATATAGTGCCGTCTCACTAAATTACACTCTGTGGTGCGCCAGAGTGCAGACGCGGGTTGAACCCGCGACGCCTGTGTGAATCCGGTTATTCCGCGTCCCACTTGCCAATCGTTTTGCCATCGGACATCTTCGCGCCGACGAAGCCGCCGACCGGGGAACCGTTGGCCATCGGGTGAACCTTCATGGTTATACTCATGCCTGGAGTGAACGAAGATGGGCGAATGCCCTCACGTCCCAACTGGTTGGGGCTGCCCCATTCGATACTCCATTCCACGGTTTTGCCGCTGGGGTCTGGGACGTTGACCTGGATCCATGAATGAGGATTCCTAAACTGGAATTCCTTGACCGTGCCCGAAAGTTGTATGGTTTCACGGCTGAATCCCGCGCCCGAATGATGTGCCAGAACCGGTTGAATCGCGATGGACGCGAAAGTAATAGCCACCGCAGCAAAAACAACTCTATGGATTGATTTCATGTCGAAGATCTCCTTAGGAAGGTGCATTCGCAATTCACTTAATTAACCGGTTTGCCATCCGCGCCGAGTATCAGCGTTTTGCCCGTCGCGGAGTCCACAGGGTTTCGCTGATTCTCCGCGCAGCCATAATCATACATAAAGAGCCCGGGCTTCTTACTTTTCCTGAACTGCTTGGTCACATTCCACGGCTTGGTCAGGGCCTTCGGATCCTCGATGACCATCCTTGCCTCGAGCGTGTTTTCGTTGACCTTTCGCATCCGAGTAGTGATCCTAGCTTGGTCGCTCAGGATAAGGCCGGTTCTATCGAGGATAGAATCGTTGTCGCGGCTGCCCTTCAAGCCGATGGTTTCCCACACCAGCGTGTCGCCCTCCCAATGGCCGACTGAGACGCCGGTGTAAGTCCCCCAGGTGTCCTCCTTCGCCGGGAGTTTGCGTCCATCGGTATAAACGCGCATCGTGTTGGGGCCATTTTCGGTGACGATGTAGAAGATATCTGGCCGAACCACAAATTCGTAGGCATCCGGGAGATTCAGGATACGGGGGAAGCCCACGGGAACTCCACAATTTGTAATTACGTCGGGATATCGGTCAATATCCCGGAGAGCGAGGTGCTTCATGTAGATCTTTTCGTACTCCGGAGTGTAGGGAGGATGCTCGCGCACGCCGTGATCGATGGCCCCGCCTGAGCCGGTTTGGGTGGAGCGATCGAAAATGGTGCCGCCCATCATGCTCCACAAGCCACTCCAGTCGGGAAGTTGGGCGAAGGGAGTGACTGCAGCCTCCTGTGCAAAGCTCAGGGGGGAAAACATGAGGCTGATACTGAGTCCACACAACATCGTTAATGTTTTTATTCTCATCACAATTCATCTCCACGCCGATCTGCTTGGCTCTGCGCCTAGATCGCGGGCGTTGCTCTCTGACTGCGAAGCATATCACAGGAAAAGCTGCAAGTCTCCGGGGGGAATACGGGTCGATATGCAACCAAAGTTGAATATTTGCATCAGGAGGTCTAGGGTTTGAACGCGCGGCGGGAGTTTCCAATGATCTGTTTCGATTGGGTGTATAATCCCGGTATCCGGAAAGGGCGAACCAAGACGCCCCACGAAGGGAGCCAGCATGAGCACCAAAGGGAAATCGCGACGGGCACTGCTTATTGAATCTGTAACGGGCTTGAGCGCGGCATGGGTGGCAACCAATTATCCGGGCATTCTCGCTGCGCAGAAACACGTGCGGCTGGCGGCAAAAGCCGGGCAACTGCCTCACTTAGCCTTCTTCACCAATGCACAGGCGGCGGAGATTGAGGCCATGGCGGCCCAAATCATCCCCACCGACGAAACTCCCGGTGCACGCGAGGCCCACTGCCTGTACTTCATCGATCGGGCTCTATCCACTTTCGCCCGGGCCAGCCAGCCCCTTTACACTCAGGGGTTGCAGGATCTTCAGGCAAAGACGCAGCAGATCTACCCGGAGGGCGGCAAATTCTCGACGCTCGATTCCGAGCGGCAGATCAAAGTGCTCATCGAGATTGAGAAGACGCCTTTCTTCAGAACGGTGCGCACGCACACAGTCCTCGGTTTTTTTGCTCGGCCGGTGCACGGCGGCAACTATGAAAAAATCGGCTGGAAACTCATCGGCTATGACGATTCTCTGAATCATAAGCCGCCTTTCGGTTATTACGACGCGCAGCCGCAACCCCCCGCCAGGGCATAAGGAGAAACGACTATGAAACGGTTTTCGACATCGAGTGAAGTCGACTTCATTGTCATTGGCTCCGGAGCCGCCGGCGGAATCATGGCCAAACAGTTGTCCGTGGCCGGATTTTCGGTTCTAGTCCTGGAGCAGGGAAATTGGGGAAAGTACGGCCGCGAGCATGAATACAACAAGGACGAGTGGCTGCAGCGTAATCTGAGCGACGAGGATCGTTTGATGAGCGATCCCACGCAGCAGCGCAACACTTTCCGCCCCAACGACAAAGTCAAAGCAGTTTCAGGGACGCACAGTTACGGGTGCGTGGTGGGCGGCGGCACCGTCACCTATGGCGGTAGCAGCTGGCGCCACTTGCCCTATGAGTTCCAGGAACTCTCCCACGATCCAACCATTCCTTCGGGCACAGCTATGGCGGACTGGCCGGTCACTTACGAAGAGCTTGAGCCTTACTACACTCAAGCGGAATGGGAAATCGGGATATCCGGACTCCGCGTGAATTCGCCTTTCCTGGCGCCGATGTCGAAAGATTATCCGGTGCCGCCCGTGCCTCTTAAGAGCTCGGGCGCGCTTTTTAATACCGCGGCGGCCAAACTGGGATTGACCGTCGTTCCCGGGCCTCTCGCCATCATCACCCAGCCCTATATGGGGCGGGCGGCCTGCGTAAATTGCGGAATTTGTTCAGGCTATGGTTGCCAGGTTCGCGCGCGGTCGAGTTCGGCGGTCACCGTCTTGCCGATTGCCGAAAAAACCGGGCGCTGTGAAATTAGGGTGAAGAGCTACGTGCGCGAGATCTCCGTGGATAACAGCGGTCGCGTGACTGGCGTCATTTATTTCGATGCCCAGAAGCGCGAGATACGCCAGAAGGCGAAGTCGGTTATCCTTTCCGCAAACGCCTCCGAGTCGGCCCGCCTTTTGTTGATGTCGAAGTCGGCTCGTTTCCCCGAGGGGCTGGCGAACTCGAGCGGCATGGTGGGAAAGCATGTGATGTTCGGCAACGTGGTCAATGTTGGCGCGCTCTTCGAACATCCGCTGAACGAATACAAAGGCGTTATCTCCGGGGCCGGAATAGTGGACTACGTGCATTCGGATCCGAAACGTGGTTTCTACGGCGGCGGACGAATGACCGCCCGTGGTTATTTGACGCCGTTCGAACTCGGGCTGGAAGGTTTGTCGCCGGAGGCACCGCGCTGGGGTGCGGGATACAAGAAGGCCCTCCGCGAAGAAGCCAATCACCGGATGACGATTACTAGTTTCGTCACCCAGTTGCCTCTCGAGACAAACCGCATCGATCTGGATCCCGAGGTAAAGGACAGTTGGGGTCTGCCGGCCATGCGCATCACCTCGACGGCTCATGCGGACGACAAGAAGAACATGGAATTCTTCCGGCAAAAGTCTATCGAGATTCTGCAGGCCGCCGGAGCGAAAAAGATCTGGGCCCCTCCGGTCAACGAAGCCCGCGGCGGTGCGCACAACCGCGGAACCTGCCGCATGGGAAATGATCCGAAGACCTCGGTGGTCGATAAATACCACCGGGCCCACGACGTGCCCAACCTCTTTATCGTCGACGGGAGCAACTTAGTCACCGGCGGCCGTAACCACCCTACGCTGACCATCCAGGCGCTGGCATTCCGCGCGGCTGAAAATATTGTTCGCGCGGCTAAAAACGGCACGCTTCGAACCAGCGCATAGTCACGAAAACATTCCGGCTCGCCGCGGCCGCTGCGCTGCCCGATACTGGAAAGTGCATCCTAGAGAGAATATAGTGGTTCAATGAGTACAATCTCGAATAAGGAGTCTATAAAAATGAAGACGGTTCTGCTTGGTACGGTGTTGCTCGTCGGCTCAGCCAGCGTTTTTGCCCAGGATCAGGCCAAGAAGGCAGCACCACCGCCCCCGTTTCGGATGATGATACCGGATCTTAAAGATGGCGCGGAACTGCCCGTGAAATATTCCTGTAGCAATGCTCCGTCCGGCGTCTCGCCGCGGATCGAGTGGACCAACGTGCCCATGGGAACCCAGAGTTTTGCTCTGTTATTGCACGACCCTGAGCCGCGTCCTCGGAAGAGCATTATCGACATCACCCACTGGTTCATCTATAATATTCCAGCGAATGTAACCCAGTTACCAGAGGGAGTCGCTAACGGCGATTTGCCTGATGGCGCCAAACAAATCAAAAACGTGCGCCAGTTTGCCGGTTACTTCGGACCATGCGCGCCTCCGGCACTGGTACACCACTATACGTTCGAACTCTATGCGCTCGACACCAAGCTCGATCTGGGCGCCGACGCAACCCGGGCCGATGCAATGAAGGCAATTGACGGGCACATCCTGGGTACCGCGGTCTTCGTTACGCTGTTCAAAAGACCGCAGTAGCCCTCTCCGTCACCGACCTACTGGCGATTGTAGACTTGCGTGCTGCTGTAATTCGTCCCGTGATAGGAGCCTTTGATAGTCTCGGTCAACGTCTTGCCGTTAGGCGAGACCTTCATGGTGCAACTTTCAGAGGGCATGCCACGAACCTTTCCGGTGCGTTCGATGGTGTTCGCATCGACCCGCTTGAGCGATACAGTATCGATAGCCGTGCCCTCGACAGGGTAGTCCGCACCGTCGAACTTCGCTGTGTAATCAATGGTGCTGACACCGCCGTTTGCATTGGTGGTGTCGGTGAGGTTGTGGAGACCTTTGGGTTTCATTTCGAAAATCATCGTACGGTTGGTGGGACCCGGTCCGGGGGTAAATTGGGAGTGATCGGGATCTAGAGTCCATTTGCCAATAAACGGATCTTTGGATTGGCCGTAGACGGTGCGGATCTCAAACAGCGATAGTGTCAGAATCAAAGCCGCCAGGCTAAGGTGGCGAATATTCGAGCGCATGGAAGTCTCCCTCCTTTTGATGCTGTCAATTTGAGGGCCCGAATGAAATCCCGCAGAGGCTGTATGCTGCGTCGATTCATCAGGTGACAGCTTTGTGTCGGAGTCGGCCTTAGACTACTTCCGGCCGATTTATCGACTGGATTCTGAGTATATCTTTATTACAGCTACGGCCCTTAAGGGATGGTCGGGCTCACCGCATTGTGGCCTAATGAAGAAGCGGTCAAACCCGCAGATACGGAGATCTCTGAATGCAACTTAGAAACCTGGCGTTATTCGGCTTGGCGCCTCTCCTTTTGGGGAGCGTCGCCTGCAGCCATCATGTTCCGGTCGCATCCGCACCGCCGGCACCGGTGCCTGTCGCCGTGGCGCCGGCACCCGTGAAATCGACAACCTCCGCAGCAAGGGTGCAGCCCCGGAGAACGCCACAGGCCGCAGCGCAGAACCAGCGTCCCACGGTGATGACCGCGAAGGATCGGGCGACATTGAACGAGCGCCTCGCTCACCTTGAGGATGCATTGTTTGATTACGATAAGAGTACGATTCGAGCCGATGCCAGCACCGTGTTACGCGAGGATGTGACGGTAATCCGGGGAATTTTGGATAATTATCCCAGCCAGAAATTGACCATCGAGGGACACGCGGATGAACGCGGCTCGGACGAATACAACCTTGCTTTGGGTGATCAGCGGGCTCGCGCCGCTGAAGAATTCCTGACCACGATGGGGGTTCAAAAGGCCCAGCTTACGATCATCAGTTACGGAAAAAACAGGCCGGTCTGCACGGATCAGACGGAGGGCTGCTGGCAGCGCAATCGTCGCGCACATATTACTGCGACGCCGTGAAGGGCCGTCCGGCTTTCAGGTGATGATCTTTTTCCGCACCGCGTAGAGCACGATTTCGGCGGTGTTGTGCAGATTCAGCTTTTGCATGAGATGGGTCCGGTGGGTTTCCACCGTGTACGGACTGACGTTCAGAAAACTGGCCGCTTCTTTGTTGGATTTTCCTTCCGCCAGCAATTGCAGGACTTCCTTTTCGCGTTCGGTCAGTAGGTCGTAGGTGTCCTGGATCTGTTTTTGTTGTAACTGGCGGGTGTAGTCCTCCGCTAGCATTTGCGCGATCAGGGGGCTGAAGAAACATTTCCCCGAAGCGACGGCCCGCACCGCGGCGACTAGATCCTGGTCCGCGGAGCCCTTCACCAAATAACCTTTTACGCCGGAAGTCAGGGCTCGGACGAGGTAAACCTCATCGGTATGCATGCTCAGGATAATTACCGCGGCGTCAGCTTTTCGCTTCACGATCTGAGCGGTCGCCTCCAGTCCATTGAGGTGGGGCATGCCGATGTCCATCACGATGACGTTCGGATGCAGTTCCTCGGCCATACGTACCGCCTCGCGGCCATCCGTAGCCTCACCCACAACCTCAATGTCTCCTTGCTTTTCGAGCACGAAACGCAGGCCCTGGCGGACGATCCCATGATCGTCGGCGACTAATAGTCGAAGTTTGCTCATTCCCGCACCTCTCTGCCGGACGGTATCGCTACCTTCAGCAGTGTGCCGCGGCCGGGCTGCGAAAGGATGTCCAACTTACCTCCTAATTCTCGCACCCGTTCTTCGATACCTACCAATCCCAGACCTTTTCGCGCCAATTTTTTGGGATCGAAACCTACGCCATCATCTTGAACCGCCAGTGAAATGCCCTCCGTGCCACCGAGCAAGGTAACATTCACATGTTTGGCCTTGGCATGCCGCCCACAGTTGGTAAGTGCTTCCTGGATAATTCGGTAAAGACAGGTGCGATGACCATCCGGGAGCGCATTTAAATCGCCGGTCACTTTGAGATTCACTAGAATCCCGCTCCGCCTCGTAAACTCGCGCGTCTGCCATTCCAGGGCGGGGAGGAGGCCAAGATCGTCCAAAATAGATGGCCGTAATCCCATTGCCATGTCTCTTACGGCGCGAACCGTGAGGTCGACGAGAGTCTTTCCATCCTTCAGGTGACGGCTCCTTTCCGAAGGCGAATCTTGCGAGACCTCAATTTTGTTGAATTGCATTTGTATTGCAGTCAGCATTTGGCCAATTTGGTCGTGTAGCTCCCTCGAGATGGATCGCCGCTCTTCCTCTTGAGCTTTCACCAGCTTATGCGAAAGTTGGCGCAAGTTCTCGCGATCCCGCTCGGTCTGTAGCTGCAGTGTATAAGTATGTTGTTCCAGGGCACGGAGCCGAATAGTAGCCACCGAAGCCACCGCGAATCCGAAGGTGATCAGAACCGCCAGAGCGAGCAAGAGGGAGTTCCGAAACGCTTGCTGCGCCTGCATCAACTCGGTGCGCTCGCGCTCGAAAATGACGGTGCGCAGAGCCTCTATCTCGCTGGTTGCATCCAACACGGCGGCCCGGTTTGGGGCCACGTTGTTTCGCAGAAATGCCGCGCCTTGTGCCTGTCTCTGAGCTGTGGTCCAGTCGAAAATAGGTCCCATCGAATCCCAGTAGCGATTGAATCCCTGGCGGAGGTGTGGCGACCGTCCGCCCATTTGAGCGCCGAACTCGGCTTCAAGACGGTCTACATTTGCGTCCATACTGCGGTGGATTTCGAGAAGCCGCTGCCGGGCGATTATAGAATTTGCCGGTGACGCCAGTAAATAATCACGAAGCTCGATCGCCACCGCGTAAGTCTGGGAACGCAGGTCATTCAACAGCCGCTCGCCGTTCTCTTGTTCCTGTTGGACTTTCCCGATTTCAGTACCGATCCGGCTGGTGTAGCGAAGGGTTGCCATCCCCGCCAACATGACAAACAGCAGCAGAATGATAAATGCAGATGCGACCGCCGGCCAGCTTCTTCGGTTCGTGGAAATTGTCTCCGCCATGACTCGCCCGGGAGCCCTGGCAACACGCGCATGAGCTCAGGGATCGCTACACTCTAGAATGGCATTTTGAAAACATACTTTGAGGATAAGCGATTGGAAACGGCACTTCCGGCCTGCTAAAGGAATTGCCTGTGCGCTCAGTAACGAAAAACTGCCGCTGCGGCGCCGCCGCCGGGGACTTCTCCCGGCATGACCACATGTACCGTTCCTCCAGTTAGGTAAGTATGAATGGCTGCCAGGTTCAAAAGATCTTCGTCGCCATCTTTACGCGTCTCCGACACCACTGCCTGGTTCGTAGTCGCATCCAAATGGCCCCAAGCCTGAACCCCGACGGCTACCAAGAGGGATGCAATCCTCCCGTGTAAGGCGGCCGGTAGCACCTCGGATAGTTCGTTGGAGGCCCGTTGTGTATGCCACAAGGCCAGATACTGGTCGCACGCCGCTTTTTGCGCATCACTAAAATGAGCGACTGCGATGGCCAGCGCTTGTTTATGCAAGTCAGGCGCTGTCATCGAATCTGGATTGCCGGAAATCCACGCCGGCAGAAGAGCCGGGTTCGAATTCGCTTTGCAGTAGAGCGGGTAGTGCGCGTCCACGCACAAGAGAATCACGGGAGCGGGATCGTTGAGGAACCGCGTATGCAGGGCCTCATCAATCCGGCGAAAGTAGTCCATCAAAGCTTGTTTGTGATCGCCGGCGGCAGCGCCTTGTAGCGGGCGTTTCCCAGGCGGCTGGAACATGCCGGCAGGCATCCCCGTCGCTTCAAGTTCGATGAGGCTTTCCTCAGACCCACGAAACAGTCGCGGGCAGCTTAGACTTAACGCGAGCATGTAGAAATGGCTGTTACCGGTGAATGCCGCAAGGAGAGGCTTTACGTGGAAGCGTTCACCGACGACAGTTAACTCGGGCAGCTTCTGCTGGACTCGAAAGGTGCGACAAAGATTGGCTGCCACGAAGACCGCCAGTCCGTCGTTCCGATGCTGCCAAAAATCGCCGTTCTCCAGCAACTGACGCACCGGTCTTAGGAGAACGTCAATGTCGTTTGCAGACTGTCCAGTGACCTGAAGCCCGTGGCTGGCATTGTTCAGCAGATTTTCGAGCAGGATAGGATCTTGCAGCCTGGGGCTCTCCGAGTGATATCCCGGCAAATACAAAGAAACACAGGGTCCGTCCGAATAGCTGATGAGCGCACGTAGATCGTCTCGGGTTACGAGATCCACTGGAAGCTGCCTTTCGACGCGGCACGAGCTTTTAGCTAGCGCCTCTTGCTTTACCCTAGGGGCAATCCGCCTTGCGCGCTATCCCGGCAAAAGGTGAATCCGATATAGAAAAGGAAGGACCCTGATTGTAAGGACTCTCGTACCTGTAACCGAATCACTTTCAAGGACTACCTTTGCGTGGTATCCTGACCGAACTTGGAGGAAATACCGCATGAAATGGTACTATGCCGACCAAGGCCAACAAAAAGGCCCCATTGAGGAGTCTGCGCTGAACGATTTGGTGCTAGCGGGCGTGGTCCGCGACGATACCCTGGTCTGGAATGAGGGTATGCCGGCGTGGCAAACGCATAGTGTGGTGCGCGGCGCAGCGGTGACTCCCACGCCGCTTTCAACAACCGCCGCAGACACGCGGTATTGTGGCGAATGTGGGCGCCCGTTCCCTGCAAATGAGCTGGTCGCAATCGGTCCGGTAGCGGTATGCGCTACCTGCAAGCCGGCATATTTGCAGAAGTTGCGCGAGAGCGGCGCGGCGGTCGGCGCGCGGCGGTACGGTGGCTTTTGGATTCGCGCTGCGGCTCGCATTGTCGATGCCATTCTGCTGAACGTAGTTTTTTTGATTGTGCGCATTCCCTTCGGCGTTGCGCTATTCACTCCCGGCGTGGCTCAGAATCCCGCCGCGATGGTGGCGATGATTGCACCCTTGCTCCTGGTTACCTTCTTGAGCATTATCGCGGCGGCCTGCTATGAGATTTTCTTCATCGCCAAACGCGGCGCGACCATTGGCAAGATGATTTTTGGATTGAAGGTCATTCGCGCGGATGGGTCGCCAGTTTCCCTCGGCCTCTCGACGGGCCGTTACTTCGCACAGATCATAGACTCAATGACCCTGGGAATCGGCTATATCATGGCTGGGTTTGACGATCAAAAGCGAGCGCTGCACGACCGCATCTGCGAGACGCGGGTGATCTTTTCCAGGTAGCCCGCGGCGTCGCGACACTCCATGAGCTTCGAAGGCATTGTTTGCAGCGCGTGTTCCTGGCCGCTCCCTCCGGAACTGTGGAGCGGAACGGAGGGCCAGCATTGCCTCTCCTGCGGTGCCCCGCTGCTGCTGACAGTTTTTCCGGCCTTGACGCGGCCCCACGTTGCGAGTCTTCCGCAGCCGGTAGCGGCGGACCTTGAAGCTAGTTGCTTCTATCACGCGCAGAACCGCGCCTACGCTCCCTGCGACGAATGCGGGCGCTTTTTGTGTAGCCTTTGCACGCTCGAGATCCCGGGCAGGATTCTTTGCCCGGTGTGCTTCGGGGCGAATATGCGCGGGCGCAAGATCGAGAACCTGGAATCCAGCCGGACCATGCACGACACCATCGCGCTGTCGCTCGCAGTCTTTCCAGCCTTCATGTTTTGGCCGGTTCTCATCACCGCGCCTCTGACACTATTTTGGATTGTCCGTCATTGGAACTCGCCGAGCAGCGTCCCGCCGCGTACTCGAGTACGCTTTTATTTGGCGGGTCTGGTTGCGGTCTGCGAGATCAGCTTTATTGTTCTCCTGATCGCTGCGATCTTCCTGGTGCGGAGATGAGTGAGGCCAATTACCGCCGCCTGACCAGGAGAAACCGTACCTGGACCGGATTTTCTCAGGCATGGCTCGGGAGCGATCATCTCTTGATCGTGAATTCAATCCGTTTCGTCGAACGCTATCAGCGCTTCGCTCTCGCCGATATCCAAGCGATTGTAGTGAGTGAAGGCGGCAAGCGGGCCGTCTGGCAATCGCTGGTTGTCCTAATATGTCTTGTGGCCGGTTTCGCGTCGCAATCCAGCTTGGGAAGAGGATTCTTTTCCGTCATTGGTTTTTGCGCACTGGTTGTAGCGATCCTGGATATTGCGCGCGGGCCTCGCTGCCGCTGCGTCCTGCAGACAGCGGTAAGTCGCGAGCGTCTTTTGCCCATATCGCGGATGCCTTCCGCTCGTGCATTCCTGGCGGTCATGATTCCGGCCATCGAAGCGGCGCAAGGCAACCTATCAACAGAAGATTTAGCGGCTCATGCAGCCGCAACTCCGCAAATCGCTCCTGCCATGCTCACACCAAAGCCGCCCCCGCTAGACCGCTCGATCGGCTTTACGCCTGAAGTTCTGTTCGGTCTGCTGATGCTGGATAGCGTTCTGGTATTTGTGGCGTTACGATCCAGCGTCGGCGTGGCACTCGGCCTATTGCCGACCATCTACTTTGCGGAATTCCTCATAGGCATTCTGGCGCTGGTGCAATCCCGCGCGCGCAGCGCCACGTCGCTCGCCGTGCTGATCGCGGCATTTCTGTGCATCTTGGTCGATCCTTTCGCGTTGAGCGGCATAGCAGCCTGGTCGAGTCTAGTAAACGCATTTCGACAGGCGCCCTCGGTTCCGCAGTGGAACCTGGCAATTGGGGCTTCAGCGGGAACGCTCCTCCTTGCGGCCGGCTGGCGGGCGACAATGGCGGTGACCGGTCTGACCGTGTGCCATTTCGAGAGGACCGCGAGAGCCCATTGAGTGTGCTGATCCAGCAGCGTTGCAGGATCCACCCCGATCGCGAGGCCGCGGTGCGCTGTCCGCTTTGCCAGCGGTTTTATTGCCGCGAGTGCGTCGTCGAGCATGATGGGCGAATGATGTGCGCCTACTGTATCGGGCAACTCGCAAAGACTCCTGAGCCGCGGAAATCTTCGACGGCGGTCTGGGGCATCCTCTCTCTGACCGGTTTTCTGATGGTTTGGTTGATTTTCTATTATTTCGGCATGGGCTTGGCGCGCGTGCCATCGTCGTTTTTCGGGGGCACTCCGTGATGCGGCAGCGCGAGGCAGTCGAGATTCTGGAAGAGGCCCTCCAACTTCTGCGGACGGCGCCTTCAGCGGCCATTGCCGCCTATCTCGCCGGTGCCATTCCGTTCTTAGTGGGACTGCTGTTTTTTTTGGCGGACATGGCGCGTAATCCATTCGCGGCGGAACGGTTGCCTACGGAATCATTAAGCCTAGCTGCCCTATTTATATGGAAGAGCGTCTGGCAAGCCGTTTTTGCAGCTTGGCTGTACCGGCACTATGCGCTGGCGCCGCCCCAGTCCTTAAAACTTACGCGCTTGGTGGCGATCCAGGGCGCGTTACAGCCGTTTAGCCTGTTGGCGATACCTGTAAGTTGCCTGATGGTAGTTCCATTTGCCTGGACCGTGGCATTCTTTCGCAGTGCGGGACTCTATGCCGCACTCGGTGAACCCGAGGTGATTGCCGCGGCTCGCCGTCAAGCTGGATTGTGGAACCGGCAAAATTGGCTCTTGCTCAGCCTGATCAGCCTGGCGGCGCTGCTGCTGTTCGTGAATCTTTTGATCTTGATCGTGCTGCTGCCGCAGATTGGACGGAGTTTACTCGGAATAGAAGACGAGTTCGCACGGCTGGGTATGCGTCTGCTGAATTGGACCACGCTGGCGGTCGCAGGCTGCGTCACGTGGCTGTTCATCGATCCACTCCTGGATGCCGTTTATGTACTTCGCTGCTTCCACGGCGAATCGTTGGCGACGGGTGAGGACTTGCGCGTTGGCTTGAAGCGGGCAATCGGCGTAATCGCACTTGCACTGATGTTGTGCACCGCAGCCCCGAGCGTGAGCGCGCAAGCTCCTGCGGGGCTGCCGGCCTCCGACGTCGGGAAGGGAATCGATCCGCAGCGGCTAGATCGCACCATCAATGAAGTGATCCGGCGGCGTGAGTTTGCGTGGCGCACGCCGCGTCCGCCCAGGCCGGAGCCGCAGGGACGATGGGTGGGCTGGGTGCGCAGCGCGCTCGATACGCTCGCGCGGGGAGTCGCGTGGGTGAGCGAAAAAATTCAGAAGTGGTTCCGCCGCAAACCGGATGAGAATCTAGGGAAGAAGCCTGTGACGGAGCGGCCGCCGATTGAAATATGGATCGGGCTGGTAGCCCTCGCGTTAGTTGTGGCGGCCGGGGCGGCATTCGTCGCCGGCCGGCGGAAAAAAGCCATAAAAGCCCTGCCGGTGAAGCTAGCGGCTGCGCCCATCGACGTCGCTGACGAATCGGTCACGGCGGACCAGATGCCGGAGAGCTCGTGGTTGAAGCTTGCAGAGGAATTACTCGCCAAAGGCGACTGCCGGCTGGCCCTGCGCGCGTTGTATCTTGCGGGATTGAATTACCTGAGCGAGCGCGACTTGATTTCGGTGCGACGCTGGAAATCGGGGCGCGATTATCGCCGCGAACTGGAACGCCGCGCACGCGCGCGCGCCTCTGTAGACTCGAACCTGGCACCGGCGTTCACTCGTAACCTCTTCCTGTTTGAACGTGGCTGGTACGGCAGGCATGTGGTGGATCGCGCTGACGTAGAAGCTTTAGCGCAGGGATGGGAGGAGATCAGGCGTTATGCCGGCCGCACGTAACGGAGCTCTGTGGTGGATCGTGCTGCTGCTTGCGTTGTTCTGCGTAGGTGCTTGGGAAGTCATGATCGCCCCATTAATTACGGGCGAGGTTTATCCTGCGTACTCGTCTCTGCGAACCGACCCGCTCGGCGCGAAGGCGCTCTTTGAGAGCCTATCGGAGCAACCTGGTCTGGAGGTCGCGCGATTATACAGGGCGCGGTCGCCGCTTACTTCCGATACTACGCTTTTCATTCTGGGGGTCGATGCCGGCGGATGGAGCAAAACTCCCAAGGCGGTTCTAGAGGAATACGAAAAATTGCTCGGCAGAGGCGGACGAATCGTGATCGCGTTTCTTCCAGCGGACGCTCCAACGGTGCCACCTGCTTCGGGCGAATTCGAAGAGAAGTGGCATATCCGGCCACGGTATCGAAACAGCTCGGGTGGAGACGATCGAAACTCCGGCCTAATGCCTCGCGAATCGGCCTTGTACTTCGAGCCCGGTCCGGAATGGCGCGTTGTTGAACTGCGCCAAGGCGCCCCGGCGATTGTAGAACGCGATCTTGCGAAAGGCACCTTAGTTCTGGTCGCCGACAGTTATCCGCTCAGCAATCAAGGGCTTTCCGATGCCAGCGATGGAGCGCTGATTGCCCGGCTGACGGGACCGGCAAAGCGCGTGCTCTTCGACGAAAACCAATTCGGCATATCGGAGTCCGGAAGCGTCGCCGTACTGATCCGGAAATACCGCCTGGGCGCCGCAATCGGGATGCTCTTCGCGGTGGCAGGATTGTTTATCTGGCGTAGCGCTTTCAGCTTTCTACCCCCGCACGAAAATGCTCGTGCTGATCCCGCGAGCGGGCGCGACTTGCACGAGGGCCTGGCCGCCCTTCTGCGCCGAAACATTTCGTTGAGCCAGCTATTGCCCACCTGCTCGAAGGAGTGGATCCGTTCGGCGCCGCAAGGTGGGCGAGTGGAACGGGTGCAAACGGAATTACAACACTGGACCGGCCGCGATCCCATCGCAGGGTATCGCGCGATTTGCCGTGTGCTAACGGAGAGAAAATGACGGAAAGACTCGAACAGCTTCACCAGATTCTAGAAGCGACCCGGCTGGAAGCATCAAAGGTGATCCTGGGACAAGCCGAGGTTATCGATCAGGCGCTCATTGTGATCCTGGCGCGCCAGCATGCTCTGATTGAGGGCGTTCCGGGCATCGCGAAGACACTTCTGGCGCGCACGCTGGCTCGGTTGCTGGGTTGTGAGTTCGCGCGCATCCAATTTACGCCCGATCTGATGCCAGCCGACATTACCGGAACCAGCGTTTTTCATTTCGGCCGCAACGAATTCACGCTGGTGAAGGGTCCGGTCTTCACGTCGTTTCTGCTCGCCGATGAGATCAATCGCGCGCCTGCTAAAACCCAATCGGCTCTTTTACAAGCGATGCAGGAGCGCACCGTCACCATCGATCGCGAAACCCACGCGCTGCCGGAGACATTCACTGTCTTTGCTACGCAGAATCCGATTGAATACGAAGGCACCTATCCGCTTCCAGAGGCGCAAAAGGATCGCTTTCTTCTTAAAATTACGATGGGAGCGCCGGATCGCGAACATGAACTCGATCTCGCGGTACGTATGCTTTCCGATGAGCCGCCAGAGGAACTGCTCGCACGGGGAGCAATTCGCCCAGTGCTGGACCCTGGAAAGCTTACGGCAGCTCAGGAAGCGCTCGCGGACGTGTCGATGCGCAGTGAGCTAGCGGGATACATAGTGGATCTGGTGCGGCGGACCCGCTCGCATGAGAGCGTGCTAGTCGGCGCGGGACCACGCGCGACCCAGGCTCTGGTGCTGGCGAGCCGCGTCCATGCTGCTCTCGACCGACGGGATTTCGTGACGCCCGACGACGTCAAAGCGCTTGCCAGGCCGGTTCTGGAACATCGGCTAATCCTGCGGCCAGAGTTCGAAATCGAGGGGATGACGGCGGCCGAGGCGGTCGACAAGATCGTGGAAAGTGTGGCGGTGCCGGTGTGATGGTTCCTTCGGGACGGTTGATTTGGCTGGTGGCATTGGGGGGATTTCCGGCCGTCGTCTTGGAAGCCGTTGTTCCGCAGGTGCGGGTTGCGGCGGTGGCGCTCATCATCGTCATCGCGATCGCCGCGCTCGTCGATGGCATGCTGCGAAAGCGCGCCCTCGCGGGTTTGAAGGTTGAACTTCCGGAGTTGCTTCGCTTGGTGCAAGGCCGCCAAGCTTGCATCCCGGTCACCATTCATAACGATGCCAGCCCCGGCCGGCATATTCGGATTGGATTTGCAATGCCGCCGGGCGTTGAGGCGGAGCCCGATGAGCAATGGGTTGACCTGCCTGCCGGGATTTCGCGGATCGAGTGGCTGTGCCAACCGCGCCTGCGTGGCACTTACACAATTGGCGAATGCTATCTGGAAGCGGCATCCCCGCTAGGCTTGTGGTTGGTGCGTGGCGCGCAAACAGCCTCGCTTGAAATACGGGTCTATCCCAATCTGCGGGACGATGGGGCATTGCTAGCGCTGCGGCGCGGGTCGGAGAGTCTTCATCTGACACGTCAGATCGGTCGCGGGCGTGAATTCGAAAAGCTCCGTGAGTATTCGCCTGGTGATAGCTCCGACGAAATTCATTGGAAGGCCACGGCGCGGCGCGGCCGGCCCATCACCAAAGTATTTCAGGTGGAGCGCACACAAGAGATATATATCGTGATCGACGCTTCGCGGCTGTCGGTGCGCAGTATTGGCGGAGAGGCCGCTTTGGAGCGCTCCATCAAAGCCGCGCTGACCGTCGGTGCGGTGACTGAGCGGCGCGGAGATCTGTTCGGAATCGCCGCCTTTTCGGACCGCGTCGAAACATTTGTTCGCGCGCGCGGCGGTAAGCTGCATTACTCCACCTGCAGGGAGGCCATCAACAGCTTACGTTCTCGGCCGGTTTCGCCGGATTTCGAAGAAATTACCACGTTTCTGCGTTTACATCTGCGACGCCGTGCACTCGTGATTTTTCTGACCGCCCTCGATGAACCGGTTCTCGCCGAACACTTTGAACGTTCCGCCCGTCTGCTGGCGCGGCGGCATCTGGTTATGGCCGCAACCCTCCGCCCGGCCTCCGCTCAGCCCCTTTTTCACGATGCGACGATCGAATCCACCGAAGATATTTATCGAGCGCTGGCCGGTCACCTCGCGTGGAGCAAGCTTCGTGAGATGCAAAGCGCGCTGGCTCGCCACGGCGTGCGTGTCGCACTGTTTGAGCCGGAATCGTTTTCCGCGAATCTGGTGAACCTTTACGACGACGTTAAGCAGAGGCAGTTGATATGATTCTCGATCTGCCGCGTTTTGTCGAAGCCGAAAGGCCTCACTGGACGGCTCTTGAAAAGACGCTGGCCTGGTTCGATATGAATCCGGGCGGCCGCCTCACTATTGAGGAGGCGGCTAAATTTCACGCGCTTTACGAGCGGGCCGCGGACGATCTCACACGCGTCGCCATCTTCGCGGCGGAAGGCGAACTGCAAAGGTATCTCGCTTGGCTGGTGAGCCGCGCCTACGCGGAAATCCACGAAGCGCGGCACCACACGCCTTTCCGTCCATGGCGATGGTTCACGGTCGAGTTTCCAAGCACGTTCCGCCGCCATATCCGCGCGTTTCAACTGGCAGCGCTCTTGACACTGCTTGGCGCGGTCTTCGGAGCCTTTGCGATCCACTACGATCCGGATGCAAAAGCGGTACTGATGCCCTTCGATAATCTCCGCCTTACGCCCGCCGAACGCGTTGCGATTGAACGCGCTCAGCAGGGGCAGCAATTAACCGGAAGGAAAGGCAGCTTTTCGGCGCAGCTGATGACGCACAACACTCAGGTGGCCCTCACCACCCTAGCGCTCGGGATGAGCTTCGGATTCGGAACTGTGATCCTGCTGTTTTATAACGGACTGCTTCTGGGTGCGGTCGCGCTCGACTACATCACCGGAGGGCAGACAATCTTTCTGTTGGGATGGCTTCTACCGCACGGCGTGATTGAAATTCCGGCGATCCTGATAGGTGGACAGGCGGGGCTGGTCATCGCACATGCATTGATCGGATGGGGCGACCGAAGTTCGCGCGCCGAGCGTCTTCGTCACATCTCGCGGGATGTCGTCACGCTCGCGGGAGGCGTCGCGATTCTGCTGGTATGGGCGGGCCTGGTCGAAGCGTTCGTCTCGCAATACCATGAGCCGGTGGTCCCCTATGGGCTGAAAATCGCCTTCGGCCTGATCGAGGCCCTGCTCCTTACCATGTTTTTGTCGCGACGGGGTCTATCGCGGGAGGTACGCAGTGCGCGCTGAGGGCGTGCTGGTTCGTACGCCGGAAGGTATCGAGTTCGACTTGCCGCTTGCCGGCCCCTTCAGCCGGATGCTGGCTTTTGCTGTCGATTTTGCGGCAATCGCGGCGGCGGGTGCTCTTCTGGCACGCCTGGCGGGTCCGTTGCAGATCATCAGTGCGGATGCCGCTCAGACCGCAATCACGGTTTTATATTTCGCAATTTCGCTGCTCTACGGAATCCTGACCGAGTGGTTTTGGCGGGGACAAACCATCGGCAAGCGTCTGCTTGGCCTGCGTGTAGTCGAGGCCAGTGGATTGCGGTTGAGGCCCTCGCAAATCATCGTCCGGAATTTATTGCGTTTTGTGGACCTGCTGCCCGCGCTCTATCTGGTTGGCGGCGTTTGCTGCGTCCTAAGTTCTCGCCTCCAGCGGCTCGGAGACATTGCGTCCGGCACTATCGTCATCCGAACGTTGCAGCTCAAAGAGCCGGACGTCGACCAGTTTCTAGGCCGCAAGTTTAATTCGCTCGCCGAGCAACGTCATCTCGCAGCCCGATTACGCCAAAAGGTGCCCACTAAAGTGGCCCATTTGGCTTTGGAAGCGATCCTGCGGCGCGATGAAATCCGACCCGGCGCGCGACTTGTTCTCTTCCGCGAATTCGCGGATTATCTGAAAGCATTGGTTCCGTATCCGGCCGATGTTATCGAGCAGCTTACCGATGAACAGTACGTACGCAACGTGGTGGATGTGCTCTTCCGCCATATATCGCTTGACACCACCGCCTTGAAAACAAAGCCGCATCCTCTTTCGGCCGGCGGCTAACCTGATCGTAATCTGCCTCGGGGACCCCAGACGCGCTCCGGTGGTGCTTAGCATGAATCGCGGTATACTGCAAGTGACTGTGAACCTTCGCCGGCCTCACCTACGGTGGTTTGCGATAGTGCTGCTTATTATAGCCACACTCTCGCTGCAGGCGCTGCCTTTCACCTCCCATCACTCTGCCGATCACCTTTCACACAGCTGCGTTTTCTGTCACTTTGCACACCTTGCATGGGCCAACCCGGCACAAGCGCTGGGGCTTTTTGCGCCGGTCCTATCCGAATGGCACATCGCCATTCACAAAAGTTCCGGCTACCGGGAAACCCTGCTAGTCCTCGGCCACTCTCGCGCGCCGCCTGCCTAATCTTCTTTCGGATTCTCATCGTTCTTTTTGCCGCACGGCAAAAAGATCATTTGTCTTACGTGGATTTCCGTTTATAGGAGCTTGACTTTGCAGTGCCGCAATTGTAGCGGTAAAGGCCGCTATTTCAACACCGGTTCCATGCCGAGGAGGGTCAGAATGAAAACACTGTACGCGCCATGGGCTCTATTTCTATTCGCCATCGGCGCGACCGCCCAACCACCGGCGGCGGCCCGCGCCCCGGCCGTGCGCATCACCCTTGAACAGGCCATCCAGTTTGCGCTGCAACATAATCATGCGCTTCAGGCGGCGCGCTCTACGATCGTTCAAAATCAAGCTCAGGAAATTACCGCCAATCTGCGGCCCAATCCGACCCTCTCCTGGGACTCGCAGTTTCTCCCACTTTTCAACCTTTCACAGTTCAACCTGACGTATCTCAATAATAGTGCTCAATTCGACTTGGGGCTGGGTTATACCATCGAGCGGGGTAAAAAGCGTCAGCACCGCCTTCAGGCGGCGCAGGACCAAACCGCGATGACGCGTTCGCAAGTGGCCGATAACCAGCGCACGCTAACCTTTAACGTAGCTCAGCAGTTTGTGGCCGTGCTGCTGGCGCAGTCGATGATTGAGCTGGCGCAGCAGAATCTCGCCAGTTTCCAGCAGACCGTAGACCTGAGCGATGTCCAAGCCCGGGCGGGCGCCATAAGTGAAGGCGATGCCATAAAAATCAAGTTGCAATTGCTGCAATTCCAGACGGATGTGTCCTCCGCAAAACTCGCGAAGGTGCAGGCGCTGGCGGCTTTGCGGCAGTTCGTGGGATTCGAGTCGGTACCTGATGATTATGACGTGGATGGAAAGCTGGATTACCAGGCAGTTCATGGCGATCTCGAAACGCTCAAGATGCTGGCAGTCAATTCGCGCCCGGATCTGCTGGCAGCGCGGCAGGGTATCACCGCGGCCCGCAGCCAGGAGTCGCTTGCATTGGCTAACGGGAAACGGGATCTCGACGTGAGTTTCAACTATTCTCACGTCGCTGACATTAATTCCGGAGCTTTTTTCTTTAACATGCAAATTCCCGTTTTCGATCGCAATCAGGGTGAAATCGCCCGCACCCGCGCCGCCATCACTCAATCCCAGGAACTGGCGGCGGCGGCCAATGAGCAGGTGATGTCAGATGTAGTGGATGCCTTCGAAGGTGTGCATACCAACGATCAGATCGTTTCACTGTACCGCTCCGGTTATCTGGACCAGACGACGCAATCGCGCGACATCAGCCAGTACGCCTATCAGCGCGGCGCCGCCAGTCTGCTCGATTTCCTGGATGCGGAGCGCAGTTATCGCGCCAACCAATTGGCCTACCGCCAGGCGCTCGCGAACTATATGGTGACGCTTGAGCAGCTACGTCAAGCAGTGGGCACCCGGAGTCTGCCATGAGGCCTTTAATGTTGCTTATCGCAGGTGGCGCGGCGGTCCTGGCGCTCGCGCTAGGCGCTTGCGGCGGCACACACAGCGGCGATAAGGCGTCAGAAATGACTTCCTTCACAGCAGGAGAAGCCAAATCCGAAACCGCGGACCTGTTCACTCTGCCGGCGGATCAGATCGCACACTTGCAGATCGCGCCCGCGAAGAAGGGAAGCCTGCCGCGCGTATTGCGGTTTACCGGCTCGGTAGCCTATAACGCTTTCACCACTACGCCGGTATTTTCCGCCGCCGGCGGCACGGTGCGCGAGATCCTAGTCGCCCCTGGGGATGTGGTTCGCGCCGGACAGCCGCTCCTGAACCTCAATAGCCCGGACTATTCGGCGGCCCGCTCCGCCTTCCTGAAGGCTCGCGACGCCTTGCAGCTTGCCGACAAAAACTATAAGCGCGCGGTGGATCTGCTGGAGCATAAGGCCATCGCGGAGCGCGATGTGCAACAGGCTGAGTCCGACCGTTCCCAGGCGCAGGCCGATGTGGATTCGAGCGCCGATGCGCTGCGCGCTCTAGGCATCACCGATCCGGAAACCATGCTCAAGCCGGGAACGACGCTGTCGGTTCCGCTGCTCGCTCCCGTCAAAGGGCAGATCGTCGAGCGGCTGGTGGGTCCGGGACAGTTGCTGCAGGCCGGCATGACGCAGTGTTTCACGATATCCGATACCAGCACTGTTTGGGTTCTGGTTAACGTTTATCAGAGTGATCTGGGAAGCGTACACGTCGGCGATGCGGCCGAAATCACGACCGACGCTTATCCGCAGACCTTCCGTGGACGGATTTCCTACATCGCCCCTGCCCTCGATCCGGCCACGCGAACTCTACAGGAACGGATCGTCACGGAAAATCCTGGCGACAGGCTTAAAAAGGATATGTACGTCACTGCCACCGTACGGGCAGGGGCCATCGGGAACGCTCTGCTAGTGCCGGACGCCGCGGTCTTACGCGACACCGAAAATCAACCGTTTCTCTACCTGCAAACTGGATCCAACCGATTCGCGCGCCGCCTGGTAACCATCGGCGAGTCTTCTGAAGGCCGTACTCAGATAACCAGCGGACTCAAGGAAGGGGAGCGGGTGGTGGGAGACGGTAGCTTGTTTCTCCAGTTCCAGAATTCGTTGCAACATTGAGCGCTGCTAGAGATTCATGATCCATCATATTGTCCAATTCGCCTTGCGGCAGCGTTTCCTGGTTTTGATCCTGGTGGCGCTTCTGATCGTAGCCGGCACATTTTCCTTTGCGCGGATGCCGGTGGATGCCTATCCCGACTTGTCGCCGCCGATGGTCGAGCTCATCACGCAGTGGCCCGGGCACGCGGCCGAAGAAGTGGAGCGACTGACGACCCTCCCGCTGGAGCTGGCTATGAACGGTACGCCCAGCCTCCACGTGATGCGTTCGATTTCCTTGTATGGTCTCTCCGATGTCATCCTGACGTTCGAGGAGGGCACCGACGCTTATTTCGCGCGCCAGTTGGCGTTTCAACGCATCAGTGACGCTTCGCTTCCCGGCGGTGTGACTCCTAGCATGGCCCCGTTTTTCAGCCCCAGCGGCTTGGTGTACCGCTATGTCCTCGTGAGCCCGGACCGCACGCCACAGGAACTGAAAACCTTCGAGGATTGGGTGGTCGAGCGGGGTTATCGCAGCGTCCCCGGCGTCGCCGACGATTCCGGCTTTGGCGGCACCACCATGCAGTATCAGGTGCTGCTGGATCCGGCGCGGCTCTACAACTTTCACATAACGGTGGCGCAGGTGGTCACGGCGCTGGGGGCGAATAATGCAAACACCGGTGGCGGCTTTTATTCCGTCGGGCAGCAGTTTAACTATGTGCGTGGGCTCGGCCTGTTGCGGAACACCGAGGATATCGGTGAGGTAGTGGTCGGCAACGCAAACGGCGCGCCGGTGCGGGTTAAGGACATCGGTCATGTTGAAATCGGCCATGCACCCCGGCTCGGAATTTTCGGTTTTGAAAAGAATGACGATGCTGTAGAGGGCGTGATTCTCATGCGCCGGGGTGAGCAAACGCAGAACGTGCTCCAGGGCGTGGAGAAGAAAACCGAGGAATTGAACCGATCGGTCCTGCCTCCTGACGTGAAAGTTCGCCCCTTCTACGATCGCAGCGACCTGGTCCGCGTCACCACCGACACCGTCGAAGGCAACCTGCTGCGCGGAATGTTGTTAGTGCTGGTGGTGCTCATTTTCTTCCTGGGGAGCATACGCGCCGCATTGATAACAGCACTTACGGTTCCGCTGGCGCTGCTATTTGCGTTCGTCTTCCTGCATGCTCGCGGCGATGCCGCTAATTTGCTTTCCATTGGAGCCATCGATTTCGGCATCATCATCGACGGCACCATCGTTATGGTGGAGAATATTCACCGCGAACTGGGCGCCCGGCACGGCCAGGCGTTCGATCTTCGGCAGATGATCCTGGCCGCCACACGGGATGTGGATCGCCCCATTTTTTATTCTGTTGCCGTCATCATTGCCGGCTATCTTCCGATTTACGCCCTCACTGGTCCGGCCGGACAGCTCTTCCGGCCGATGGCCAATACCATGGCATTTGCCTTGGTGGGCGCGCTTATTCTCACGCTTACCTTGGTGCCGGTGCTCGCCTCTTTCACGCTCAAAGACATTAAGGATAAGCGCAATCCAGTCTTCGAGTGGATTCGCAACGTGTACGGTAAGCTCCTCGGAGCATGCCTCAGATTTCCGGCACTCACGCTCATCGGGGGGATCCTGATTTTCGGCGCGTCCCTGCTGCTGATCCCGCAAATCGGCGTGGAGTTCCTGCCGCATCTCGACGAAGGGGCTCTGTGGGTTCGCGCTACCATGCCCTACACCATATCGTTTGAGGAGGCGGATAAGTTTGCTCCCAAGATCCGCGACATCCTGAAGACCTATCCACAGGTGACCGTGGTCGGATCGGAACTCGGGCGGCCCGACGACGGCACCGACCCCACCGGTTTCTTCAACTGCGAATTCTATGTAGGACTGAGGCCTTACACCGATAAAGCCTGGACGGGCAGTTCCATTCGCACCAAGGCAGATCTCATTGCAGATCTGCAGAAGAAGCTCGGGGCATTTCCCGGTGTGATCTTCAACTACACACAGCCCGCCGAAGATGCTGTCGATGAGGCCTTAACTGGACTCAAAAGCGCGCTGGCAGTCAAGATTTTCGGCCCTGATCTTAATGTGCTCGAAAGCAAAGCTCTCGAAATTAAGCGTGTGCTTGACCGCACCCCCGGTTTTGCCGAACTCACAGTGGTGCGCGAGCTCGGTCAACCCAGCCTGACGATTGCCCCCGACCGGGCGAAGATCGCGCGCTACGGCATTAATGTGGACGACGTCGGAACGATAGTGCAGGCAGCCATAGGAGGTCAAACCGCGACACAAGTCATCCAGGGCGAAAAGCTCTTCGACCTGATCGTCCGCATGGAGCCGCAGTTCCGTTCGGGCGCCCATGAGATTGGCAACCTGCTGGTGCCCGCGCCGGGTGGCCAGCAGATTCCGCTTTCCGAGCTTGCCAACATCCGCGAAGTCAGCGGGGCGTCCTTTATTTATCGGGAAAATAACTCGCGCTATATTGGCATCCAATTTTCGGTCGTGGGGCGTGACCTGGAAGGAGTGATCAATGCGGGTCAACGCGCTGTGATGAAGGCGGTCCGCATGCCCGAGGGTTATCGTCTCGACTGGGGCGGCGAATACAGCGAACTAGTGGAGGCGAAATCGCAGTTCATAATCATCGGTCCGCTCGCCGCCTTGTTGATCTTCATGATCCTGTTCGCGCTTTACGGCAATCTGAAATTTCCGCTTGCTATCGCGGTTGGTGTGGTGCTTACCGGACCGGTGGGCGCCCTGTTGGCGCTGAGACTCACACACACTCCCTTCAGCGTCTCGAGCGTACTGGGATTGCTGGCGGTATTGGGTGTCTCGGTGCAGACCGCCGTAATTCTGGTGAGCTATATCAATAAACTGCGCAAGGAAGGCATGAGCATTCAGGAAGCCACTTTGCAAGCTTCGCTGCTGCGACTGCGGCCGATCATGATGACGGCACTGGTGGCGTGTCTCGGCCTGCTGCCGGCGGCGCTTGCCACCGGAGTCGGAAGCGATACCCAGAAGCCCTTTGCCATCGTGGTGGTGGCCGGGCTGATCTCCCGGCTGGTCCTCGGATTCTTCATCAACTCAGTGCTCTATCAAATCGTCGCGCGCGAAGGCGATGTTTTGCAGGTGTGAGGAGATTACACCGGCACCGCAAGGCTTCTGACACGTTCTTCGAGCAGCGCGGTCGCTACCCCAGGATCGGCTTCCGGCTTCGCCGCGATCACCTCTCCAACTTGAGTGTAGATCCTGCCGGAGCGAAACCATCTTACGCGCCCCGCTTGCAGTTCCCATAGCCCACCCAGATACATCGGGAGCGCGTCGCACCGCAATTCTTTCCATAACAGGCCGGAGCCGCGCTGGAACGCGTGCATTTGCCCATCCGGCGTGCGCCGCCCTTCGGGAAATACCAGTACATGAAAACCATGGTCCATGGCTCTCGCGGCGTGCGCGAAACTCGGGCGAAAATCTCCCGACTGCGGCAAAGGAAAGACATTGAACAACGCCGTAACCAGGTAATAAGCCGCCGGAGCCAGCAGATTCAGAAACCAGTTGGCTTGGCCGCGCGCCTTGCGCCAGTTGAGAAGCATCTCGCCCGCCATGGCTACCGCAACCCGCCGCCGTGTTCGCTTACCCAGGGCGTATAAAAGAATCGGTACATCGAAAGGCGTCACGTGGTTGGATACCATTAACAGCGGCGCATCCGGCTCACATGTCGCATCCCGCAGTACTCGCGGCGCTGCTAGCAACGCCACCAGCGGCATCGCAATCGCTTCGAGAAACGCCACGCGCACCGCATTTGCCAAAGGCGTCCACGGCCACTGCGGATAAATATGTTGATCCTCTCGAGAAGCGTGTGTTTTTACCGGTCCGATGGCGGGCGCGGGGCCTTTCAGCAGCTCCCTAAGTTCGCCAATTGTCTGCATCTCCCGGAAACCTTCGTCGCCGAGAGGAATTCCAAAACGCATCTCCAAAGCCGCTTGCAACTCCACCCGCCCCAGGCTGTCCAAATGCACGTCTTCCGATAGCCGCGCGGCATCCGGCAGCGTGGATGGATCTTCTCCTGTAATCCGCTGAATGATGCTCGCCAAACCGCCGGCGGGCAACCCGGGGCGCCGCTCACCAACTGTCGCCGCCAGGGCCGCCGCCACTTCGCGCCGCAGCACCTTCCCGGTCGAAGTTCGTGGTAAATCCGGCTCCGGCCATATCGTCCAGTGGCGGATCTGCTGAAATTCGGCAAGTTCCTGGTTGGCCGACCGCACCACCGCTGCCGCATCCTCTCCGCTTCCCCGCATCACCAGGACTGCAAGCGGCTGCGGGCCCTGCGGGCTGCGCTTTTCGACCACCGCCGCCGCCCGAACCTGTGGCTGCCGCAGTAGCGCAGCCTCCAGATCCTCCGGGTAGATATTCAATCCCGAAGCGGTCACGATCACGTCCTTTTTGCGTCCCCGAAAACTCAGGGCTCCAGCCGCATCGAGCGCGCCGAGATCTCCGGTTGCGAGCCACTCCGATTCCCGTGGCTGCAACGCGCCTCCGGCCCAGGTAGCCCCCGAGACGGTCTCTCCCTTGACCAGAATTTCGCCCTCCG
>Ga0105240_10001343_pt1 | contig 42182 bp, 32 predicted proteins | sample KBSC54metaG_FD_80426 | JGI IMG/M metagenome (GOLD analysis project Ga0105240, IMG submission 80426) | Corn rhizosphere microbial communities from Kellogg Biological Station, Michigan, USA - KBS C5-4 metaG | ecosystem: Host-associated > Plants > Roots > Rhizosphere > Soil | place: Michigan, USA... | reverse complement strand
GTCCGGGCCCACCGGCGGAGTGGCCGAGTGGCTTAGGCAAGGGCCTGCAAAGCCCTGTACGCGGGTTCGATTCCCGCCTCCGCCTCGTCCCCTCGGCCTAGACCGGAGGATCGCAAGGCCGCACCACCCGTTACATGCCCGGACGCTTAGCTCAGCGGGAGAGCGCTTCCCTGACACGGAAGAGGTCACAGGTTCAATCCCTGTAGCGTCCACCACGTAGAAGAGCCCCGCGACTGCCGCCTGCTGACATACTGATCTCCATGTTCGTGCGCGGTCTCGGTGCCGAAGAACTCAGTGCCGAAGAACTCAGTGCCTAAGAAGTCGGTGCCTCGCAAGCAGCCGCCGGCAGGCCGTCGTCCGGCTTCATCGAGCCCGTCGGCCCGGGGCCCCGCGATGATGGACGTCGCAGCGCTGGCCGGTGTTTCGCACCAGACGGTCTCCCGTGTCATCAACCAGCATCCGAGCGTCAGCACGACGACCCGCATGCGCGTGCTCGCCGCAATCGAGCAGCTCGGCTACCGCCGCAACAGCGCGGCTCGCGCTCTTGTCACGGGGCGCTCGCAGACGCTCGGCGTCGTCACACTGAACAGCACGCTGTACGGCCCGGCGTCCACGCTCTACGGCATCGAGCAGGCGGCGCTCGAGTCGCAGTACTTCATGACGATCGCGAGCCTCCGATCCACCGATCGGCCCGCGGTGCGACAAGCGATCGGGCGCCTGGTCGATCAGGGTGTCGACGGGGTCGTGGTCATCGCACCGTTGGTGTCGGTCGCGGAGGCGCTCGCCGACGTCCCGAACGACCTCCCGCTCGTGGCCGTCGAGGGCGACGCCGAGGCTGACGTCGACGTCGTCACCGTCGATCAGCACGCCGGCGCCCGATCGGCGACCCAGCACCTGCTCGACCTCGGGCACGAGACCGTGTGGCATGTCGCCGGCCCCAGCGACTGGCTCGAAGCGCGCCAGCGCATCGCGGGTTGGCGGGCGACACTGGAGGCGGCTGGCGCCGAAGTGCCGCCGCCGTTGCGAGGTGATTGGAGCGCACGGTCGGGCTTCGAGGCAGGCCGGGTGCTCGCCAAACTGCCTGAAGTCACTGCAGTCTTCGTCGCGAACGACTCAATGGCAGTCGGTGTGCTACGCGCCTTCCACGAGCACGGGCGGGCCGTGCCTGGTGACGTGAGCGTCGTCGGGTTCGACGACATCCCCGAGGCCGCGTACTTCAACACGCCGCTGACCACCATCCGTCAAGACTTCGGTGAAGTCGGACGACGTAGCCTCGCGCTGCTCCTTGATCGCATCGAATCGGGTGGCCGGGCGGCGAAACGGCACGTCGTCGAGACCACGCTCGTGCTGCGTGACAGCACGGCCTCTGGGCCGCGTGTCGGGCGCGCAGCCGGTCGGCCAGCGGCGCGCCGCACCCGCGGCACCCGTTAGCAGCGCAGATTTCCCCAGACTTCTAGGCAGAAACCTCGACGCGATCGACCGTCGCCCAGATGTAGCGCGATTGCGCGTTGCACTGGCCGGTGACCCGGATCGCCAGCGTGTGCTCTCCGGCCGCAAGCGTCGGGCTGGTCCACAACTGAACCCCGGTACTGCGGCCCGGCGAGTACTCGTCGACGACCGTCTCCGGCCCGCCGTCGACCGAGAGGCCGACCAAGCCGTGGTTCGCGTCGGTGACGCCGAAGAAGCTGACCTTCGTGCCGCGGAACCGAACCACGGCGACGTCACCGGGAGAACAGCTGTAGGAGTTGGTGCCGTCGGCCTCGATGTTTCCCGTCGAGTGCCGCCATTCCCCGCGATAGTCGATTTCGTGGACGCCGTTACCTTGCACCGTGTTCTGCACAACCGTGGTAGCGCCGTTAGTCACGGCGGACGTCGCCAGTTGCTTGCCGCTGGTCGTTCGCTCGACAGCCGCGACATCGGCCGCGAGTTGGTACCGGTCGGTGATCGCCCGGAAAGCGTCTGCCAAATCGGTGAATTCGGCAGCCGTCGTCCGGGCGTGTGCGCCCGCATAGGCGGTGGCACGCGCCGCGTCGACGAGTGCGGCGATGTTGTCGGCGATGTCGGTCGCACCCCTCGCCGCCTCCGTCGCGCTACGGCCGATTTCGTTGGCCGAAGTCGTCTGCTGCTCGACTGCTGCGGCGATCGAGTGCTGCGTTTCACTCACCGTGTCGATCGTCCGCGTGATGTTCGAGATCGCCTCGACCGCGCCACTTGCGCCGCTTTGCATCGCACGAACCGTGGCGCTGACGCTTTCGGTTGCTGCCGCGGTCTGTTCGGCCAACTGCTTGACCTCGCCGGCCACGACGGCGAACCCTCGCCCGGCCTCGCCCGCGCGAGCCGCCTCGAGCGTCGCGTTCAGAGCCAGCAGATGCGTCTGCCGCGCGATGTTGCCGATGAGGTCGACGATCCGGTCGACCTGACGTGACGATTCACCGAGCTCGCTGACCGTTGCGTTCGTCACCGCTGCCTGTGTGCTCGCGCTTTGCGCGACGTTCGACGCCTCGCTCGCGTGCTCGGAGACGTCGCGGGTCGTTGCGTGGAACTCCTCTGTCGCAGCGGCCACCCGCTGCGTGCTCGCCGAGACTTGACCGGCGGCGACCGAGACGGCACTCGCTCGGGCCGCCGTCGTTTCGGCGGTCGACGACATCGTGACGCTCACGGCGTGCAACTCGCGCGTCCCGGTCTCCAACGCGGCGTGGCCGTGGCTCAACAGACCCACGGTTTCGTGAAGGACGGCGAGGAGCTCGGTTGCAGCGCTCGCTATCCGCGCGGCACCCTCGTCGAGATAGCGATGGTTGAGGCTGACCGTGAGGTCGCCGGACGTCGCGCGGCTCAAGCCCTGCGCGATCGCCTGGAGTTCACGTCGGCGCGAACCGACCATCGCCGTGAGGCCACCGGCGACGAGGACGGCGACCGCGCAGGCTGCCACGAGCGGCGTCAACCCCTCCTGGTGCCGATGAACGAGGGCATCGCCGACAGGCACCACACACACGGCGGCAGCTGACGTCCAGATCGCGACGAGCAACCGCCGCCCGCCGCGCAGAAAACCCGCTCTCGCTGGATTGTGAGCGTTCACATGTCCCACCAAGGTTGGCCGCTAGGAATCAAGGCTGCTGATTTGCGCATCCAAGTGATCGGCGGATCTGCGCCGAGGTTGAGCGCGCGAACGGCATTTCCTGGCGTAGGAGCTAAGCGACTTGGCGACTACCGAAACGCCTGGCGCGGAGGCGGTCGGCGAGGATCGCGATACCGAGCACCGCACCCTGCACGATCTGTTGGTCGTACGGGCTGACCCGCAGCGCGAGCAGTCCGTTGCTGATGAGCTCGAGCAGGATCGCGCCGGCCGCGATGCCGAGGATGCGTCCCTCACCGCCCGTGAGTGCAGCCCCGCCCACGACAGCCGCGGCGATGGCGGTCAGCTCCCATCCGCTGCCGCCGACAGACGGGTCGGCGACGTTCATGCGGCCGATGACGAGTACGCCGACCACGGCTGCCAGCACACCGCTCGCGACGTACGCGAATATCGTCCGGCGAGCAACCGGGATGCCGGCGAGGCGGGCGGCCTCGGCGTTGCCGCCCACCGCATAGATCTGCCGACCGACGTAGGTTCGCTCGAGGATGAACCAGGCGACAATCGCGGTCGCAACGAAGATAAGTGCCGGCAACGGGACGTCGCCAATGCGAAACGAACTGACGCGGCTGAACAGCGGCGAAATGCTGTTGATCGGCGTACCGGTCGTGATGGCGAGCGCGAGCCCTTCGGACACCGTGAAGGTGACGAGCGTGATGACGAAGGGAGGCACCCGCAATCGGGTGACGATGAGACCGTGCCAAAGACCGACAGCACCGCAAATAACCAATGTGATGACGATGGCGACCGGTGCGGGCAACCCTTCGCGCACGTTGAACCACGCGGCGAGAATGCCGGCGAGGCCGGCCAACGCACCGACGGACAGGTCGATACCGCCGGTCAGAATGACCAGCGCCTCACCGATCGCCAGGATGCCGATCTGGGCGAGGTCGCGGCCCATCACCTGAAGGTTGCCGACCTTGGTGTAGGTCGGTGCGGCGAGACCGATCGCGATGAACACGAGCACGCATGCGGTAACAACGCCCGCTTCGGGAGAGGCCGCGAACTTGCGCAGTAGCGTCGCCGCTGTCAGCCGGTCGCTCGCCGGTGCCTGCTGCGGCGTCGCGATGGTCTGGGTGTTCATCTAAGACTCCATTCGTGACGTGCGCCGCGTTGCCGAGGTTCCCGGCAGTCGCGATTCGGTTCCGGCCGCGGCCTTCATAATCCGTTCCTTTGTGGCGTCTTCACGCTCGACGATGTCGACGATGCGCCCGTGGTTCATGACTGCGATGCGGTGACAGATCCAAAGCAACTCTTCGAGTTCGGACGACGCGACGAGCACGCCCATGCCGTCTTTCGCTGCGCGGTCGATGAGTTCGTAGATCTCGGCTTTGGCGCCGACGTCGACACCACGAGTCGGTTCGTCGAGAAGAAGCAGTTTCGGCTCGCTGGCGAACGCGCGGCCGAAAATGGCGCGCTGCTGGTTGCCACCCGACAGCGACCCGATCGGCTGGTCGATCGACTGCATCCGGACGTTCACGTTGGCGGTTATCCGCTTCGCGGCGGCCCGCTCGCGCTTCGGCGTCAGCACGCCACGCACGCTGAGCCGGCGGAGGATCGAGACCGTGACGTTGGACCGGATCGGCGCGAACAGCACCAGCGACTGCTGTTTGCGGTCTTCGGGAATCAGTACGATTCCCGCCGCTGTACCGTCGGCAGGGCCGTGCGGTGAGTACGGCACGCCGGCGAGGCTCATCCGGCCACCGGTCGCCGGCTGAGCGCCTGCGACCGTGTGGATCAGCCTGCTCCGGCCGGAGCCCATCAAGCCCGCGACGCCGAGCACCTCACCCGCATGCAGGTCGATGTCGACCGGGCCGAGGCCCTCGGCGGTCAACGACTCGGCACGAAACAGCGGCCGAGCCCCGACCAACTTCTCCTTCGGCTTCGCGCGGGCGAGTTCTGACCCGACCATCTCGCGGATCAGTCGCGCCTCTGTCGCCTCCTCGGGCTGCAGATCGGCTACCAACGAGCCGTTGCGTAGCACGATGATGCGGTCGCTGACCGCCCGCACTTCGTCGAGCCGATGCCCGATGAAAAGCACGGCGCCACCGCGGTCGGCAAGCTCGCGAGCGAGGCCGAGCACCATCTGCGCCTCGACGGGGCCGAGCGACGACGTCGGTTCGTCGAGGATCAGCAGCGTCGGTTCGCGCCCCCACGCCTTCGCGATCTCGAGCATCTGCCGGGTGGGCACTGGCAAGCTGCGCACCTGCCGCGTCACCGGGATCTCGATCGGAGAAAGCCCGACTTCTTCGAGCATGGCGGCGGCTTCGGCCCGCTGCGCCCGGCGGTCGACCAGCACCCGGCGCCTCGACGCGCGCGGACGTCGTCCGAGCAACATGTTCTCCGCCACGCTGAGCTGGCCGACAAGCGGGAACTCCTGCGACACGAGCCCAACTCCGTGGTGTGCGGCAGACTCGGTCGATCCCAGGGTGAGGGGAACGCCGCCGATCTCGATCTCGCCGCCTTCCGGCAGCACCGAGCCCGAAAGCGTTCCGATGAGGGTCGACTTCCCGGCGCCGTTCTCGCCGACGACACCGGTGACTTCGCCTGCCCGGATCTCCAGGTGCGGAATGTCGAGCACCCGAACCTGGCCGTACGACTTGTGGACACCCCACAGCCGCGCGGAGACCGCGCGGCTGTGGGCTTCGACAGGGACCGTCATCGTGCTAGCTGATACCTAGCGACTGCTGCAGCGCCTGGTAATCAGAGAGGTCAGCCTTGTTCAGCGTGCCGACGCCGGAGCTCAGCGTCGAACCATCGGAGCTGAGGTACGGCTTGACGATCGCCATCGTGGCATCCTTTCCGAGCACCTTCTCCGCCGCCAGGATGTAGGCGCCGGTGTACCCCTGCTGGTACGGCATCTGCACGATGGTGGCGGAGATGACGCCGTCCTGGATGAAGCTCAACGTCTGCGCGTCGGAGTCGTCACACACGATGTGCACAGTCGCCGTCTTGTTGGCTGACTTCACGGCCTGCGCCAGCGCCGGCCCGTCGTAGGAGTAGACGCCGTACAGCCCGGTCACGTCCGGGTTGTTCGCGAGAATCGTCTCGGCGTCCGACGTAGCCGTGCTTGCCGACAGGTTGTCGTTCACCTTCTGCACGATCGTGATGCCGGTGCCCTTGATCGCGTCGGTGAAGCCTTGGATGCGCTGCACGGCGTTCAGAGCTGTGAGCGAACCGACGAGGATCGCGACCTTGCCGGTGCCGTTCAGGGCGGCCTTCATCGCCTTACCGGCAGCGAAGCCGGCGTCGTAGTTCGGCGTGCCCAGGTACAGGCCGGCGGCGTCGGTGCCGGGCAGCGGTGAGTCGATGGCCAGGACGAAGACGCCCTTCGACACATCGGTGTGGATCGTGCCGGCGGCCGACTTCGGGTCGATCGCCGAGATCGAGTAACCGGTGACGCCGTGCGAGTCGAGGGTCTCGAGTTCTGACGTCTGCTCGGTGAGCTTGCCGTTCGGGGGTGCGAAGTAGGTGCACTTGCTGCTCGAGATGCCGAGGTCTGCGCAACCCTTCTGGAAGCCGACCTGCCCGGCCTTCCAGTAGTCGGCGGCCACATTGACGACCATCGCGATGTTGACGGCGGACATGTCCTTGCCTGCCATCGCCGACTTCAGCGCGGCGTCGAGCTTGGCGAGATTCGCCTGGTTGAAGGCGATGTCCGAGCTGGCCCCGCCCGAGCTCGCCGAGCTCACCGGGCTCGATGGCCCAACCGAGGCGGACGAGGCGCTGCTGCTGGTGGCCGGCGCCGCAGCGGTGGTCGATGAGCCGGCGGTGGTGGACGACGAGGCGGTGGGACTCTTCGAGGACGAGCAACCCGCGGCAAGAACCGTAATACCTACGGCGGCGAGCGCGAGAACACGACGTTGTGCCGACATTGCGGAACCCTTCTTGATCAGTCGTAGTTCGGAGCCAGCGAACGGAACAGGAGGAACGACCGTGCTTGTCCTGCGGGGCGTCGGCACGATCGGTGGTACGCGGCGACCAAAGTTCTGCCAGGAGTGCTCACAGCTGCAGCGAGACAAGACTGTGCACGCTAACATTGGGAAGGTCAAGCCCTGCCGCGACATCGATTGCGATCGTTTCCTGGCTGTGATCTTTGGAATCCCCCGCATAGGCGCGAAACCGGCGCGAATACGTCGGCTAGGTATGACGAATTAGCGCAAGTTTGCTGGCGGATAAGCGATCTCACGCTCGCGCAACCACGTGCATCGAAGGCCGCTGTCAGGGGTGGCCCAGAGTGATTCCGGTGACCGGATTCCCATCCCGTGAGTCTCTGTGTACGCTAACATCGCGTCAAAACACAGAAGACGCTTCGACCCGGATCGCAGGCGCTGTCCATGCGAGGCAACCCTGCGTTTCTCCGAACCGTTCGCCGAACTCCTGAACTGAGGTTGTCGCTGAGATGACAGAAGCCGCGGCTCTCCGCAACGAAGACGAGGGACTTGAGTGCTGGTTCCTCACCGGCAGCCAAGCCCTGTATGGCGATGCAACCCTGCGTCAGGTCGACGAGCAGTCGGCAGCACTTGTGAAGATGCTGAACGAAGGCTCGGGCGTCGGCGTGCGGGTCGTCTGGAAGCCGGTTCTTACCAGCGCTGACGCGATCCGCCGGGCGTGCATCGACGCGAGCGCCAGCGACAACTGCGTCGGGGTCATCGCGTGGATGCACACGTTCTCCCCGGCGAAGGCGTGGATCGCCGGCCTGGGCGTGCTCCACAAGCCCCTGCTGCATCTTCATACGCAGGCGAACGTGTCGTTGCCGTGGGACAGCATCGACATGGACTTCATGAACCTCAACCAGGCCGCACACGGTGACCGCGAATTCGGCTACCTCCAGACCCGCATGGCCCTGCCGCGCAAGACCGTGGTCGGTCACGTGAGCGATCCTCTGGTCCGGACCCGAATCGACGCATGGGCGAGAGCGGCCACCGGCTTGCACGCTGTCCGCACGATGCGGCTGGCTCGGTTCGGCGACAACATGCGCGACGTCGCGGTCACCGATGGCGACAAGGTTGAGGCGCAGGTGCAGCTCGGCGTCTCGGTCAACAGCTATGCGGTCAACGATCTCGTCGCGGCGGTTGAGAACGCGACGACGACGGAGATCGACGAGACCGTCGGCGAGTACCAGGACGCGTACGACATCGTGCCGGCGCTCGAAAAGGGCGGCGACCGCCACGGGTCACTTCGCTATGCGGCGGCTCTCGAGGTCGGGCTGCGATCGTTCCTGCGGAGCGGCGGGTTCACCGCTTTCACGTCCAACTTCGAAGACCTCGGGGCGTTGCGCCAACTGCCCGGCATCGCCGTCCAGCGGTTAATGGCCGCAGGCTATGGCTTCGGCGGCGAGGGTGACTGGAAGACCGCCATGTTGGTGCGCCTGCTCAAGGTGATGGCCGGCGATCGAGCGGGCGGCACGTCGTTCATGGAGGACTACACCTACCACCTCGGGCCGGGTGAGCCGAAGATCCTCGGCGCGCACATGCTCGAGGTGTGCCCGTCCATCGCTGCACATCGGCCGTCATGCGAGATCCACCCGTTGGGGATCGGCGGTCGCGAGGACCCGGTGCGGCTCGTGTTCGACGCAGCGCCAGGCGCTGGATTCGTCGTCGGGCTCATCGATCTCGGCGACCGCTTCCGGCTGGTCGCCAATGACATCGAGATCGTGCCGCCCGACGAGCCGCTGCGCAGCCTGCCTGTCGCGCGCGCGGTGTGGAAGCCGGCGCCCAGCTTGAGCACGTCCGCGGAGTCATGGCTGATGGCCGGCGGGCCGCATCACACCGCGCTCAGCACCGCTGCCGGCACCGAGGCTCTCGAGGACTTCGCAGTGATGGCGGGAATGGAGCTGGTGCGCATAGACGCCGCGACCACCACCGCGGCATTCGCCCGTGAATTGCGCTGGAATCAGGCGTACTACCGGCTCGCGCCCGGCCTCGCACGACACTGAGCGCCTGTTCAGCGCTGCCCATAGTCGTTTTGGTAGCGGCGATACAGCGCGTCGATGTATCGAGGCTCGATGGCGACGAGTTCGCCGAGTGACCGAGCAATGTGCACGGTGCGCGCGACGTCCTCACACATCACCGCTGCCTTGACGGCGGCGCGCGCATCGCGCCCGATCGTGAACACGCCGTGGTTTTGCATGAGCACCGCCGGAGAGCGGTGGCCGCGCAGCGTCTCCACGATCCCGCGACCGATCGAGTCGTCACCGATGATGGCGAACGGCCCGACCGGGATTTCACCGCCGAACTCGTCGGCCATCGCGGTTAGCACGCACGGAACCGGCTCGGCTCGGGCAGCCCAGGCCGACGCATAGGTCGAGTGCGTGTGCACGATGCCGCCGACGTCCGGCATTTCGCGGTAGACGTAAGCGTGCGAGGCGGTGTCGCTGGACGGCGCCAGCGCGCCGGCTACCAGACTGCCGTCGAAGTCACAGACGACCATGTCATCGGCGGTGATCACGTCGTATCCGACGCCGCTGGGTTTGATGACGAACAGTTCGGTGCCGGGAATGCGGGCAGAGACGTTCCCCGCCGTCCAAACAACAAGTCCCCACCTCAGGAGCTCACGATGCAAGTCGGCGACGGTGGTGCGCAACTGCTCGACGACATCGGCGGAGACTGTGACGGGCATCATGAGCTCTCACCCCCGCGAAGCCTGCGCAGCCGATGCAACATGCCGCCCCGGCCGCCGAATTCGTCGTGCAGGCGGCAGTATTCGGCGTACAGCAGATCGTAGGCGGCCGCATTCGCGGCGTCCGGAAGGTAGGCGTTTCTGCGCACCTTGCCCATCGCGGCGGACGCCGCCGCGACGTCGGGATAGGCGCCGGCAGCGACCGCGGCGTGGATGGCCGAACCGAGCGCAGGGCCGTGCTCGGAGTCGAGAACCGACAACGGCATACCGAGCACATCGGCATAGACGTGCATGACGAAGCTGTTCTTCAGCAGACCGCCCGCAGCAACGAATTCGTCGACGCCGACGCCTGACGCGCGGAACGTCTCGACGATTTTCCTTGTGCCGAAGGCAGTTGCTTCGACCAATGCACGGTAGATGTCTTCGGGCTTCGTCGACAGCGTCAGGCCCACGATCACGCCGGACAGGTCATGGTCGACGAGTACCGAGCGGTTGCCGTTGAGCCAGTCGAGCGCCACGAGGCCGTGCTCGCCGACCCGCTGGCGGGCAGCAAGGGCGCTGAGGTATTCGTGGCCGTTGAGCTGCCGCCCTGCAGCAGCTTCCGCGTATTCAGCGGGCAACAGCTTGTCGACGAGCCAGCCGAAGACGTCACCGACGCCACTTTGGCCCGCCTCGTAGCCCCAAAGGCCGTCGATGATGCCGCCGTCGACCACTCCGCACATGCCCTGGACCTCGGCCACATGCGTGTGGCTCATGACATGGCACGTCGATGTGCCCATCACCGCGAGCAATTGCCCGGGGGCGATGGCCCGCGCAGCAGGAGCGGTGACGTGCGCGTCGACGTTTCCGACCGCGACTGCAATGCCTTGCGGCAGCCCGGTCCAGGCGGCCGCTTGCGTGGTGAGCGAACCGGCCCGGCCACCGAGCGGCGAGAGCGGATGCTCGATCTTGTCACGAACGAATCCCGCGAAGTCGGGATTGAGGTCGGCCAAATAGCTCGGCGCCGGCCAAGAACCGTCTTGGTAGATGCCTTTGTAGCCCGCCGTGCAGATGTTTCGCGTCTCGGTACCGCACAACTGCCAGACGATCCAGTCGGCTGCCTCGATCCACCGATCGGTGGCGGCGTAGATCTCGGGGTCTTCTTCGAGCAGCTGAAGGCCCTTAGCGAACTCCCATTCGGCGGATATCCGCCCGCCGTAACGCGGCAGCCACGCCTCGCCGCGTTGCGCAGCAAGCGCGTTGATGCGGTCGGCGTGCGCTTGCGCAGCGTGATGCTTCCAAAGCTTCACGTAAGCGTGCGGACGATCGGCGAATCGCGGCATCCGCGAGAGCGGCACACCATCGCGCGACACCGGCAACACCGTGCAGGCAGTGAAGTCGGTGGCGATGCCGATGACCTGATCCGGCGAAATCCCGCTGGCCGCGACGGCTTTCGGTACGGCCTCGCGCAGCACGTCGACGTAGTCCTCGGCGTCCTGCAACGCCCAGGACGGCGGCAGCTGCGCACCTGTCGACGGAAGCGTGTCCTCGATGACGCCATGCCGGTACTGGTGCACCGCGCTGCCCAGCTCGGCGCCATCGCGCACCCGGACGACGAGCGCGCGACCCGACAGGGTGCCGAAGTCGACGCCGATCACATAGCTTTCGTCAGCCATTCACGCTGCCCTTTCCGCTGCTGTGCTCTGGCGAGTGATGAGACTGGTGCCGACCACGAGTCGCTTCGCGGCGCGCGGGCCGGAATCGACCTGGTCGAGGAGCAGCGCCAGGCTGCGTCGTCCGACTTCTCCGAAGTCCTGCCGCACGGTGGTCAGCGGCGGAGTGAAGTAGGCGGCTTCGGGGATGTCGTCGAAACCCACGACGCTGACGTCGTCGGGCACCGGGCGCCCGTGTTCGTGCAGCGCGCGCAAGACGCCAAGGGCCATCGAGTCGTTGGCAACGAAAACCGCCTTTACTTCAGGCATCCGGGCCAGCAGGCGGCCGGCTTCGAAGCCCGACTGCGGGCTCCAGTCACCCAGCAGCGGGGGTGGCACGTCGGCGCCGGCGCGCTCGAGGGTGGCGCGCCAGCCGGCCAGCCGCTGCTGCGCCTCGAGCCAGTCGGTGGGGCCGGCGAGATGCCAGACGGTCTCGTGGCCGCAGGCGAGCAGATGCTCCGTCGCCGACTGTGCACCCGCGGTCTGATCGACGGTCACGACGTCGACGTCGCCGTCGGCGTCGCCCTCTACAGCGACGACCGGCAGATCGGTCGGCAGGTCGGAGAGTGCGTCGATGACCGAGAGCAGCGGCGCGATGACCACGATGCCTTCGACGCCCTGATCCACGAGGCGGCCGATCGCCTGCTCGACGTCGGGCCGGTCGTTCGAGCGCAAGCTCGCAACGCTGATCGAGTACTGCGACTCGAGCGCCGCCTGCTCGATGCCGTACAACGTCGATGCGGGGCCGTACAGCGTGCTGTTCAAAGTGACGGCGCCGAGGCGTCGGGTACGGCCGGTTGCCAAGGCGCGCGCGGCGCTGTTGCGCCGGTATCCGAGCGCTTCGATGGCGGCCAGCACACGCATGCGCGTCGTCGGCTTCACCCCAGGATGTTTGTTGATCACGCGTGAAACGGTCTGGTGCGAGACACCAGCGAGGCGTGCGACGTCCGTCATCGCGGGGCCTCGCTCGGCTGTTGGACTGCTCGCACCGACATTGACCGTGCTCCCGACAGAGCGACCTGTCATAGGCCCGACTCGGGCAACTGAACTCTTTTCGTTAGCGCTAACACAGATGGTAAAGGTAGGGCAGCCGCAAAGCCGTGTCAAACCTCAGACCGGACGGCGAAACGTCGGCGTAAGACCAAACCCTGAGCAGCACCGGGGCCGGTGTCGAGCGGCCGAACGAGTTCCGGGTGGCGAAAGTTTCAGCACAGTTGGCACCGCGGTGTTAACGCTCATCTAGCCGAGTGCTGGCCCCGGTCCGGCGGCAGCGCCCGGGTCAGGTGGGCCGACGCACGCTCAGAGCCGCGCCCGCCCGCTCAGGGCCGAACGGCGCAGTCCTGCGCCGCCAAATGGTCGGCGATGCTCTGGCGGCAAGGCCACCGTGCGAAGTCCAAGCGGGTCTGTCAAAGCGCGTGATTGATCACGACGATATTCGGTATGGCTTCAGGCCGCCGCGGCGTCGGGCTCGCCGCATGAATCGACTCGCACAGCGGGCAGTCGTCTCGCGGGTGAGCTTCTTGCTGCTCGTCGTCGCGACGTTCGTGGCGTTTGCGATCTCCACGATCCCGGGCGTGCGAAGCCAAACCGGATACAACGTGTTCTTCGACGGCGTCCTCAATAACGTCGCGTACGAGCTCAGTGCAGTGCTGTGCGTGGTGCGCGCCAATCGGTCGGCGGCGTACCGGCGCAGCTGGCGAGTGTTGGCGATCGGCTTGGCGCTCTACGGCGTGGGCAACATCTACGTCGCGATCTTCGTCCCCTCGCACGGAACCAAAGCGTCGGCGACCGCACTCGCCAACGGGTTCTGGCTCGCCTTCTACGTCTGTGCGTTCGTCACACTGCTGCTGATCATGCGCGAGATCGCCGACCGGCTGCCGCTCAGCGTGTGGCTCGACGGAATCGTGGGCGGGCTCGCGATCGCGGCGATGGCAGCCGCACTCGTCGGCCCGGTCATGTCGGCTGACGAGAGCACCGACACGCTGACCGCAATCATGAGCGCCGCCTATCCGATGCTCGACGTGCTGCTGCTGTTGGTGGTCACGGCGTTGCTGGCGATGTTCAGCTGGCGTCCGCCGGCGGGTCTGTGGTTCCTCGCCGGCGGCCTTGCGCTGTTCGCAGTCGCCGACGTCGGATACGTCTTCTTGCTGCAACAGGGCCATTACGCGCCTGGGACAACCCTTGACGCCGCATGGCTGGTGGCGACCGGCATCATGGCGATGGCGCCAGGCCAGTCGAGAAAGCGAACCGGCACTCCCCTGCCGAACGCGTTGCTGCTCGCAATTCCCGTCGGCGCAACGCTTTGTGCCGTCGGCCTCCTCGTGTTCGGCCACAGCCACCCGCTGCACTCCGTCGCGATCGGCCTCGCCGCCGGCACCGTGGTCGCGGCGATCGGACGCCTCGTCGTCACGTTCGGCGAGGTGAAGACGCTCGCCCACAGCCACCACCTCGCGCTCACCGATGAGCTCACCGGCCTGGCGAATCGCCGCGCGTTCTATGACCACGTCGAGAACTACCTGGGCGACCACGCCGACGAGCGTGGAGCGCTGCTCCTTCTTGACCTCGACCGATTCAAGGACATCAACGACTCCCTCGGCCACCAGGCTGGCGACGACCTGCTGCTCCAGGTCGCGGGGCGGCTCCGCGAAGGCGTGCACCGCGACCACGACCTGCTGGCGAGGCTCGGTGGCGACGAGTTCGCCATCTTCCTCGTCGAGGTGGACGACGTGGGAGCAGGGAACGTGGCCGACCGCATCCGCCAGGCACTCCTCGCGCCCTTCACCGTCGACGGCGTCACGGTTCGGGTGGCGGCGAGCGTCGGGGTCGCGCTGTTCCCTCGCCATGGCACCGAGGTGTCGACCCTGCTTCGCCGGGCCGATATCGCGATGTACTCCGCCAAGGACTCCCAGTCCGGCTACCGCGTGTACAGCGAGGCCGACGACAGCCTCGGCGGCCAGGACCGCCTGCGCACCCTGGAAGACCTTCGCCAGACCATCTACGCGCGGCAGCTGACGATCCACTACCAGCCCAAGGTCGACTCGAAGACCGCGCGGGTCACCGGCGTCGAAGCTCTCGTCCGCTGGCAGCACCCGACCCGCGGGCTCCTTGCGCCCGATGTGTTCTTGCCCCTCGCCGAGGACGGCGGCCTCATGCGCGAGCTCACGGCTGCGGTGCTCGAACAGTCCCTCGACCAGGTCGTTGCCTGGCGCGCAGCCGGCCGCCGGCTGAGCGTCGCCGTGAACCTCTCGGCGTCGTCGCTTGTCGACCTCGAATTGCCCGAGCGGGTAGGGGAAATGCTGGCGCAGCGCGACCTGCCGGCGTCCGCCCTCGAACTTGAAATCACCGAAGACTTCCTGATGGGCGACCGCGAGCGGGCGCGCGAGATCCTGACCCGGCTGCGTGAGCTCGGGGTGCGGGTCGCTGTCGACGATTTCGGCACCGGCTACTCGTCGCTTGCTTACCTGCGCGAGTTGCCCATCGACGAGCTCAAGCTGGACCGCTCGTTCGTGCAGCCGATGGCCGACGACCCGCGCGCGGCTGCCATCGTGCGCTCGACGATCGCGCTCGCACACTCACTCGGCATGCGCCTCGTCGCCGAAGGTGTCGAGAACGAGGTGACCGCCGGGCATCTCGCCGTTTCGGGCTGCGACGTCTCACAGGGCTTCTACTTCTCCCGCGCACTTCCCGCGAACGAACTCGAGGAATGGCTCGACGACCGCGGCGGATTGGTCGGGCTCGAGCGGAAGTCGCGCGCGAGGAGTTCGCGGCACGCGCTACGAAACACCCGCGGCGGAATCGCTTCGTAAGGTCAGGCGGACGGCGAGGCACTCGGGCCGTCGAGAGCGCTGCCGGCCAGCCACTTCTCCCAGGACATGTTCCAGTCGGTCCAGCCATTGCCGCTTTGCAGCGGCCGCGGCGTGTTAATGACCTGGACGATGTCGCCCCGGCGAGACAGGTTGTAGAACCACTCGGCGTCCGCGGTGCTGGCGTTGACGCAGCCGTGGCTCACGTTGCTGTGCCCCTGATCGGCGACCGACCACGGCGCCGCGTGCACGAACTCACCCGACCACGAGATCCGGACGTCCCACAGCACGGTTTCGTAGTAGTAGTCGGGGTTTCCCTTCGGAATGCCGACCGTCGCGGAGTCCATGACCACGGACGGCGACTTCTCCAGCACGACATGAATTCCGGACGTCGTGGGGTACTTGTCGCGGCCGAGGCTCACCGGCACGTTCTTCACCGTCTGGCCGTTGACCTGGACGTTCATGATGTCGGTCTTGGCGTCGACCGTGGTGATATGTGAGTCGCCGACCTTGAAGTGCACGACGCGGTTGTTGACGCCCCACACACCCTTGCCTGCGTTGACTCCCTTGATGTTGACGTTGAGGGTGACCTCTTCACCGGGCGGCCAGTACTGCGCGGGGCGGTAGTGCACCTCGGTGCTGCTGTACCAGTGCCACGCCCCGAGCACCGGGTCGGACTCTTCGACGCTCAGCCGTTTCTCGACCGCCGCTCGATCGGTGACCGGCGCGGTGAAGTAAACGACGATCGGCATGCCGACGCCGACGGTCTCACCTTCGAGCGGCGCGACCTTCGAGCCGAGGACCTTCGTCGGGGCCGCCGTCGTGAACGTGCTCGTCACTGTCGTGGGCTGCCCTGCCGCGTTGATCGCAGTGGCGCTCACCTTGTAGGTGGTCGAGGGCACCAGCGTGCCGGTAGTGACCCATGTGACGCCGGGAGTGCCGGGGTTGCCGGCGACGGTGCCGCCGTCGACGTCCGAGACTGCGACGTCGGTGAGCTTGCCACTCGCCGCGGTGACCGTCACCTGCTGATCGACGGCGACGGCCGTGCTGCCGTCAGCCGGCACCACGGAGATCGCCGCCGCCTGAACCGGGGGCGCGCTGGAGTGCGTCGGCGTGGTCGAGGCTGCGCCTTCGGTCGACGACGAACTGCTCTGGCAGCCTGCGACTCCGCCGGCCGCGATCAGCGCCACGATGGCCACTGGCGCGAGCCGCGCTACCACGGCCACTGACGCGAGCCGCGCGGCCCCCCGCTGTCGTGTGCGCACCTGCCGGCTTCCGTTTCTCTCATCGCGCGTATGAGACCTCGCTGAGGTCTCGAACCATGCGCGTCGGCTTCCAGTGTGCGGCACCGAACCGGCCGATACGCCCATTTGCAGCATTTCAGGACTGTTGCTGTGTCGCGCCATGCCCCCCGACCAGGTAGACGCATGGGCCGCCGCCCGCGTTGCCTACTCCGACAATTCAGCCTCCGCCAACTATTCAGCCGAGTGATTCAGCGCCTCAACGGGCGGGGAGGGAGGCTTTCGTCAGGTGGCGTGGGCCGCCCACCTTGGCGCGTGCTGTGGTCCGACAGGATTGAATGAGGGACATGAAGATCGAGACCTGGCCCGGCACGCCCTACCCGCTGGGCGCGACGTACGACGGAGCAGGCACAAACTTCGCGGTGTTCTCCGAGATCGCGGAGTCGGTCGAGCTGTGCCTCTTCGACGACGCCGACGGCACGCTGACCGAGACCCGCGTGACCCTGCCCGAATACGACGCGTTCGTCTGGCACGGCTACCTGCCCGACGTCAGCCCCGGCCAGCGCTACGGCTTTCGGGTCCACGGGCCGTACGACCCGGCCCAGGGGCACCGCTGCAATCCGAACAAGTTGCTGCTCGACCCCTACGCGAAGGCGATCGAAGGCAAGATCGACTGGGACGAGTCGCTGTTCGGCTACCACTTCGGCGCCCCCGACGAACGCAACGACGCCGACTCGGCGCCGCACACCATGACCTCGGTGGTGATCAACCCGTACTTCGACTGGCGCAACGATCATCAGCTCAACGTGCCCTATTACGAGTCGTTGATCTACGAGACCCACGTCAAGGGCATGACGATCAATCACCCCGACATCCCCGAGCGGGTACGCGGCAGCTACGCCGGGCTCGCCCACCCGGCGATGATCGACCACCTGACCGCCCTCGGCATCACCGCTGTCGAGCTCATGCCCGTGCACCAGTTCGTCACCGACAGCGCGCTGCACGACAAGGGGCTGTCGAACTACTGGGGATACAACACGATCGGGTTCCTCGCGCCGCACAACGGCTACTCGTCGTCCGGTCACCGCGGCGAGCAGGTGCAGGAGTTCAAGGCGATGGTGCGCACGCTGCACGAGGCGGGTATCGAGGTCATTCTGGACGTCGTCTACAACCACACGGCCGAAGGCAACCACCTCGGGCCGACGCTGTCTTTCCGTGGCCTCGACAACGCCGCCTACTACCGTTTGGTCGATGGCAATCAGGCGATGTACGCCGACTACACAGGCACCGGCAACAGCCTGAATGCCCGCAACCCGCACGCCCTGCAGCTCATCATGGATTCGTTGCGGTACTGGATCATCGAGATGCATGTCGACGGCTTCCGGTTCGACCTCGCCTCGGTGCTGGCCCGCGAGTTGCACGACGTCGATCGACTCTCGGCATTCTTCGATCTCGTGCAGCAAGACCCGGTCGTCAGTCAGGTGAAACTGATCGCGGAGCCGTGGGACGTCGGCGAGGGCGGTTACCAGGTCGGCAACTTCCCGCCACTTTGGAGCGAATGGAACGGCAAGTACCGCGACACGGTGCGCGACTTCTGGCGCGGTGAGCCGGCGACGTTGGGCGAGTTCGCCTCGCGCCTCACCGGATCCAGCGACCTGTATGCGAATTCCGGGCGGCGGCCCATGGCGTCGGTCAACTTCGTGACCGCACACGACGGCTTCACGTTGCAAGACCTCGTCTCCTACAACAACAAGCACAACGAGGCGAACGGCGAGAACGGCAACGACGGCACCGACGACAACCGGTCGTGGAACTGCGGCGCCGAGGGGCCCACCGACGACGTCGAGATCATGGCACTGCGAGAGCAGCAGAAGCGCAACTTCCTGACCACGTTGCTGGTATCGCAAGGCGTGCCGATGCTGCTCTATGGCGACGAGTTCGGCCGCACTCAAGAAGGCAACAACAACGCGTACTGCCAGGACAACGACACCTCGTGGGTCGACTGGTCGCTCGGTGCACACCACGACGTCCAACTGAAGTTCACCCAGTCGCTCGCGCGACTGCGCCGCGACCACCCGGTCTTTCGGCGCCGTCGGTTTTTCGACGGAAAACCGGCGCATATCAGGGGCGAAGCGCTGCGCGACATCGAGTGGTTCACGCCCGCGGGCGTCGAGATGACCGAGAGCGACTGGGAAACCGGCTACGCCCGCTCGATGGGTGTCTTTCTCAACGGCGGTGCGATCGGCGACCCCGACCCGCGTGGCCAGGCGGTGGTCGACGACTCCTTCTTGCTGCTGTTCAACGCCGCCGACTCGGCGATCGAGTTCACCTTGCCGTCGTCTGAGTACGGCGAGCGCTGGGAGATCGCGGTCGACACATCGAGCCCACTCGCGATCGACCGCCCTTCCCTCAAGGCCGAGGGGACGGTGGGGGTCGAGGCGCGCTCGGTTCTGGTGTTGCGCCGTGCCATCTGAGCTCAAGTCACCGAAACTGCCCGAGGTACCGCGATCGACGTACCGTCTCCAACTCGGGCCCGACCTGAGGTTCGTCGACGCAGCAGGGCTCGCCGACTACCTCGCCGACCTCGGGGTAACGCACGCATACTTCTCGCCGATCCTCGGCGCAGGGGCCGGGTCGACGCACGGCTACGACGTCGTCGACCAAGGGCACATCAGCCCCGAGCTCGGAGGCACGCGGGCGTTCGGCACGCTCGTGAAGGCACTGCGTGCACACGGAGTCGGAGTCGTGCTCGACATCGTGCCCAACCACATGGCGATCCCGGTCCCGGAGTCGCTCAACCACGCGCTGTGGGACGTCCTTCGAGAAGGTGAGCAGTCACAGTTCGCGAAGTGGTTCGACATCGACTGGGCCCGGGGGAACGGCCGCGTCGTGCTGCCCATCCTCGACGGCCCGCTCGAGGCGAACCTGCCGAACCTGTCGGTAGAACGACGCCGCGGCGAGGCCGTGGCGCTGCGTTACTTCGACCACCGATTTCCGTTGGCGCAAGGCACCGCCACGCTCCCGCTCGCCGAGTTGGTCGAAGCCCAGCACTATCGGCTCGTCGACTGGCGGGCCGCGGCGTCCGACCTGAACTACCGGCGGTTCATGGACATCACAACGCTCATCGGGTTGCGGGTCGAAGACCCCGACGTTTTCAATGCCACGCATTCGGTGGTGATCGACCTGGTGAAGCGCGGCTCGGTCGAAGGGCTGCGCATCGACCACCCCGACGGGCTCGCCGATCCCGGTGGTTATCTCTCCGATCTCGCCGCCGCGACCGGCTCGGTCTGGACCGTGGTCGAAAAGATTCTTGCGGACGGCGAACCGTTGCCGCCCGACTGGAAAGCGGCCGGCACAACCGGCTACGAAACACTCACCGCCATCAACCGGCTCATCGTCGACCCTCGTGGTGAAGAACCACTGACCCGCCTCTACACCGAGTTCACCGGAGAGACGGCCAATTTCGCGACCGCAGCGGATGCGGGCAAGCGACTCATCATGCGCGACGTGCTCGCGCCGGAGGTGAACCGGCTGGCTCGCCTGCTCGCCGAGAGATCGGGTTCGCCCGCCGACGCCCGCGAGACGCAACAGCTGCGTGCGGCAATCGTCGAGGTTCTCGCCCGGCTCGACATCTATCGGCCGTACGCGACATCACCGTTCACCGTGGAAGCTCTCGAGCGCGCGACGGCGCAGGCGGTTGCGGCGCACGCCGATCTCGCGGGGTCGATCGAGAGGGTGGCGATTCACGCCGTCGACGGGAGCGAATTCGCGACCCGGTTTGCGCAGGCGGCAGCAGCGGTCTACGCCAAAGGCATCGAAGACACCGCGTTCTACCGCTACGGCCGGCTGTTGTCGCTGAACGAGGTCGGGGGTGAGCCCGCGCACTTCGGGCTCCGCCTCGACCGGTTCCACGCGTTCGCATCGAACCTGCAGGCGAACTGGCCGACCGCGATGACCACGCTGTCGACCCACGACACCAAGCGTGGCGAGGATGTCCGCGCGCGGATCGCGGTGCTGTCGGAGATGCACGAGGAATGGGAGACGGCCGTCGGCAGGTGGTTGCCGATCGGGGAAAAGCTCGGCTGCCCCGACCCGCGAACCGGCTACTTCTTCTGGCAGACCCTCGTGGGGGCCTGGCCGCTCGACCCCGAACGGGCGACCCGTTACATGGAAAAGGCCACCCGCGAAGCGAAAGTCGCGACGTCCTGGCACTCCCCCGACGAGCGCTACGACAAGGCCGTGCGCGACTTCGTGACCGCCGTTCTCGAAGACGACGGCCTGTTGGCTGACGTCGGCATGTTCGTTGCGACGATCGAGCCTTTTGCGGCTGCGAATTCCCTTGTGCAGAAGCTTATTCAGCTCACCATGCCGGGCGTGCCCGACACGTATCAGGGCTGCGAGCTCGCGACGTTCTCCCTCGTCGACCCCGACAATCGCGGGCCGGTCGACTTCGGCGTCCGGCGTGAAGCGCTCCGGTCGCTGCTCGACGACAAGCTGCGGATCACCGCCACCGTGTTGCGGCTCCGCCGCCAGCACCCCGACTGGTTCGCGCTGTACGAACCGCTGCACGCAAGCGGTCCGGCGTCCGATCATCTCGTTGCGTTCGCACGGTCGGACCACTTGATCGCGCTCGGTACTCGGTTCTCCGCACGGCTGCGGCGGGAGGGTAGCTGGCGTGGCACCACGATCGACATCCCCACAGGAGCCTGGGTCGACGTGCTCAGCGGGCGCGAGCACCCGGGGGGCGCCACAGTGGTCGATGAACTGATGCGCGGCGCAGCGGTGGCGCTCCTCGTGCCGGGCGTTACCTTGACGTCCTGAGCGAAGTCGAGCCCTTAGGAGCGGACGTGCACATCTACGGCGCCGGATCGGCGTTGCTCGCCGGCATCGTCATCGGCCTGCTCGGGCGCTGGCTCGCTCCTCGCCGGCGGCCGATCGGCTGCCTGCTCACGATTTGCATCGGCATCGTCGGCGCCGTGCTGGGCACGGCGATCGGAGTGTCGATCCACAGCGGGTTCTGGGTCATCTTCTTCTTCCAGATCGTGATCGCGGCGCTCCTCGTCTCGTTGTTCAGCATCGGGGCTCGCTCGCGGTGACCACCTTCTCGGTCTGGGCGCCGAACGCATCACGCGTCGACGTCGTCGTGAGCGGCGAACGGCACCCGATGCAGGGCGACGAGCGTGGCTGGTGGCGCACTGACATCAGCGCCCAACCCGGTTGCGATTACGGCTTTTCGTTGGACGGCGACGAGCCGCTGCCCGATCCACGGTCGGCGTGGCAACCGGCCGGCGTGCACGGCCTGTCACGGCTGGTCGAGCACAGCTCGTATGAGTGGCAGACCGATTCATGGGAGCTGCCCGACCTGCTCGGCAGCGTCAGCTACGAGCTGCACATCGGTACCTTCACGCCTGAGGGAACCTTCGACGCGGCTATCGACCGGCTCGATCACCTGGTCGAGCTCGGCGTCGACTTCGTCGAGATCCTGCCCGTCGCTGCGTTTCCGGGCGACGCCGGGTGGGGTTACGACGGGGTTTTTCCTTACGCGGTACAGGATTCCTACGGCGGCCCCGATGGCTTGAAGCGTTTCGTCGATGCCTGTCACGCGCGCGGGCTCGGCGCGATTCTTGACGTCGTCTACAACCACCTCGGCCCCGACGGGAACGTGCTGCCGCGCTTCGGCCCGTACTTCACCGACAGCTACGCGACGCCGTGGGGACAGGCGGTGAACTTCTCAGGCGCCGATTCCGACGACGTTCGCCGGTACGTCCTCGACAACGCGCTCATGTGGCTGCGCGACTATCGCTTCGACGCGCTGCGGCTCGACGCCGTCCATGCCATCGTCGACACCTCTGCAACCCACCTGCTCGAGGAAATGTCGGCCGACGTCCAGTCGTTGTCATCGCAGCTACGCCGGCCGTTGTGGCTCATCGCCGAATCGGATCTGAACGACCCGCGCATCATTGCGCGCCGGGAAGAGGGCGGCTACGGGATCGACGCGCAGTGGAGTGACGACTTCCATCATGCGCTGCACGCCGTCGTCACCGGGGAAAGCTTCGGCTACTACGAGGATTTCGGCTCGCTCGCTGATCTCGCGGACGCGCTCACCCGGGGCTTCGTCTACGTTGGCCAACGTTCGACCCATCGCCGACGCAAACACGGGCGGGAACTACCCGAAACGATTCCGGCCACCCGACTGCTCGGGTACGTGCAAGACCATGACCAAATCGGCAACCGGGCCCGCGGCGACCGGCTCGCGGCGCTGGTCTCTCCCGAGCTCGTGAAAGTCGCGGCAGCGTTGGTGCTGCTGAGCCCGTTCACGCCGATGCTCTTCATGGGCGAGGAGTGGGCCGCCTCGACACCGTGGCAGTACTTCACCGATCACCGCGATCCGCACCTCGCCGAGTCGGTGCGGCACGGGCGGCGAAACGAGTTCAAGGCGTTCGGCTGGGAGCCGTCGGAGGTGCCCGACCCGCAAGATCCCGAGACGGTGCAGCGGTCGGTGCTTGACTGGTCCGAACTCGAGCGAGACCTGCATGCCGAGGTTCTTGCGTGGCACCGATCACTCATCGCGCTGCGCCGGTCCCGGCCCGAGCTGCGTGACGGCAGTTTCGCCGACGTCGAGGTCGACGAGGCCGCAAGAACAGTGGTGATGCGGCGCGGTGTCGTGACCCTGATCGCCAACTTGTCGCCGACCCCGGCGACGCTTTTCACCGGCTCCACGCGTCTGCTGCTTTCGTCGTCGTCCGCCTCCCTTGTCGGCGGCTTGCTGACCCTGCCGGGCGAGTCGGTCGCGATCCTCGACCGCGGCGACGCGGCGTCCTGATTGACTGTGGCGATGCGCCAACTGTTACCGAGTGCGGTTGACAACATCGACGTCGCCGCCGCGTACGCCTATCCCGAGGGCCGGCCCTGGCTTCGGGGCAACATGATCGCCAGCGCCGACGGCGCCGCGACCGTGGAAGGGCACGCCGGGCGCCTGGGCAACCCGACCGACCAGCACGTGCTCGGCTTGCTGCGCGCGCTCTCGGACGTCGTCATCGCGGGTGCCGGAACGGTGGTCACCGAGGGCTACGGGCCGGCGCGGGCCCGGGAGCAGTACCAGTCGCTGCGGGCGGCTGCCGGGCAACCTCCAGCACCGGTGATGGCCGTCGTGTCGAACCAGCTGCGGCTGGATTTCTCGTCGCGCTACTTCACCGAGGCGCTGCAGCCGCCGATCGTCGCGACATGCGAGGCCGCACCGCCCGACCTGCTGCGGGCAGCCCACGAGGTGGCCGATGTGATTGTGGCCGGCGCGAAGGTGGTCGACCCTGCGTTGCTGGTTGCTGCGCTCGCTGATCGCGGTTACACCCGGCTGCTGTGCGAGGGCGGACCGACCTTTCTCGGCGCGGCGGTCGAGGCCGGCGCGCTCGACGAGCTCTGCCTGACGATCTCACCGCTGCTGGTCGGCGGGCCGTCGCGGCGAATTCTCGATGGCCCGGTCATCGAGCCACCGGCGAGAATGCGCCTGACCCAGTTGTTGATGGACGACGACGAACTGCTCTACGCGCGTTATGAGGTGCAGCGGTGAAACTGCCTGTGATGCCACCGGTGAAGCCGATGCTGGCGAAGTCGCAGTCGGCCGTACCGGCCGGCATGGTTTACGAACCGAAGTGGGACGGCTTTCGCTGCATCATCTTCCGCGACGGCGACGAAGTAGAGCTCGGCTCGCGCAACGAGAAACCGTTGACCCGCTATTTCCCAGAAGTCGTCGAGGCGGCACTCGCGAATTTGCCCGAGCACTGTGTCGTCGACGGCGAAATCATCATCGTGAACGGAGATTCGCTGGATTTCGAGGCACTGTTGCAACGAATTCATCCGGCAGCCTCGCGAGTGAAGAAGCTGGCGGTCGAGACGCCCGCCTCGTTCGTGGCTTTCGACCTGCTCGCACTCGGCGACGAATCGCTGCTCGACCAGCCGTTTTCCCGGCGTCGTGAGCTGCTGTCGTCGGTGCTCGCGTCGTCCGACTCACGTGTGCTGCTCACGCCTGCGACCGACTCACTCGAACTCGCGAAGCAGTGGTTTGAGATATTCGAGGGCGCGGGGCTCGACGGCGTTGTCGCGAAGTCGCCGCAGCTGTCGTATCAACCCGACCAGCGGGTGATGGTGAAGATCAAGCACGAGCGCACGGCTGACTGCGTCGTCGCCGGTTTTCGCTGGCATCGGGCCTCGGCTGCCGGCACCGCGGTCGGTTCCTTGATGCTCGGGCTGTACAACGACGAGGGTGTGTTGCAGCACGTCGGCGTCTGCGGGGCTTTCTCGACGGCCCGGCGGCGCGAGCTCATCGCCGAACTCGACCCCTACCGGATCGACGAGTCCGAGCACCCGTGGGGCAGTGCCATCGCCGCGACGGAAGCTGACCGGCGTCCGGGCGGGGTTACTCGCTGGAACGCCGGCAAGGATTTGAGCTGGGTGGCGCTGCGGCCCGAGCTCGTTTGCGAGGTCGCGTACGACCACATGGAAGGCGGCCGGTTCCGGCACACCGCGCAATTCCGCCGCTGGCGACCCGACCGTGAGCCGACGTCATGCACGTACGAGCAGCTCGAGCGTCCGGTCAAGTTCGACCTCGCCGACGTATTGACTGGCGGCTGACGGGGCTGACCGTCAGGCGCCCGGGCAGGGTGCGGTACCGCCGTGACTGATGGGACTCATCGGTTCAGCTGAACGCACGTCGATCAAAAGCGTCCGGTTCTCTACAATCGCCACCACCAGGACTGGATGCAGCTCTCGGCAGGCGAGGGCACCGCACGCGAGCGCACGGCAGGGGAAGGCAGATGGCGGACTCCGATTGGGTGGTCGTCGGGCTCGACAACGGCGGCACATGCAACAACGCCACCGTGCTCACCGAGTCGGGTGAGTTCCTCGTCGACCAACTCGTCGAGAACGCCAGCCGTGTCCACGACGGCCCCGAGGTGGCGGTTGCCAGCCTCGCCGAGAGTTTCGAGCGGGTGCTCGACCTCACGGGCACGCCGCGCGCCGTCGTCCGCGCTATCGGGCTCGACACGCCGGGCCCGGCGAGCGCCGACGGCGTGATCTCCTCGAAGGGAGCCACGAACTTCTCCGAGACGGCGTGGCGCGGCTTCGACTTCCGCAGCGCGCTGGAGCGGCGGATCGGCGTCCCGGTCGTCTACAACAACGACGGCAACGCCGCGGCGCTGTACGCGCACTACGCGTTCTTCGGCGAAGCAGCCGCCGACAACTCATCGGTGTCGGCGATCGTCGGCACCGGCTTGGGCGGCGGTGTCATCGAAGCGGGCCGGGTCGTGAGCGGCGCGGCGGGCATGGCCGGCGAGCTCGGGCACGTGCACATTCCGATGCAGGGCCTGCTCGCCGACGACCAGCCGATGCCGGTGTGCAACTGCGGCTTCATCGGCGACGCCGAAAGTGTCGCGTCCTTGACTGCGATCGAGAAGAACCTGCTGCCCTACTGGCTCACCCGCTTCCCCGGTCACGAGCTGGCCGCACTCGACCCGCATACCGCCGCCAAGCGGGTGCGCTCGCTCGCCGAGAGCGGTGACCCGCTCGCGATGGAGATCTTCGAGCAGCAGGCGATGGCACTCGGGCGCCTCTTCACGATCGCGAGCAACTTCACCGACCCGAGCGGCTATTTCGTCGGTGGTGGCGTTATCGAGGCGGCGCCGTCGTTCCGCGAATGGTTCCTCGCGCGGGTGCGCGCGCACACGTCGCTTCGGGCCGAGCAGATCGACGTCGCGCATTTCGCGGTGGTCCCCGATCTCGACATGGCCGGCGCGCGCGGCGCCGCTATCGCTGCCCGCACCATCGTGCTCGGCGCCTAGTGTCGCGAGTCAGAACTTCCTTGCCGCCGCCTGCGGCGAACTTCCGACTCACGACACTAGGCGATCAACTCGAGGTAACGCGTCAGGAAGCGTGGCGCCAGATATTCCACGCGCACGCGTTCACGGGCCGTATCGCCGATCGCTTCGGCGGTTTCGCGATCCTGCAACAGACGGCAGATAGCGGCCGCGAAGCCGGCATCATCGTCAGGCTCCACGAGAAGGCCCGATTTTCCGTCCTCGAGTTGATCCTGGATTCCGCCGACGCGCGCGCCGACAATCGGCCGGCCCTTCCACATTGCCTCCGCCACGGTGAGCCCGAACCCTTCGGCCACACTCTTCTGGACGACGACGTCACTACGGCACTGAATCGCGTTGACGATCGCGGCGTTCTCGTCGATGTCGTCCATCGGCAAGCTGCAGAGGTGCACGCGGTTCCTCGTCGCCGCAGGAAGTGCCCGCCATTGCTCGCGCAACTCCTCGAATATGCGGTCGCCCTCCGTGTCGTCGGTGACTGCCGCTGCGTTCGGGCCGGCGAGCAGCAGATGCGCACCCAGCTTCGCAGGCACCTTCTCAGTGAAGGCACGCATCACTCCCGCGTGGTCCTTCAGCGGATCCCATCGCGAGACCTGACACACCAGCCGGGCATCAGGCGGGATCGGGGTGTCGTCGACCATCCCAGCTCGATGGGTGACGAGTGCCTCGGTGCCGTCCTGTCGCACGAAACACGGCCGCGCGCCGATACCAACCTTCTCGACAATCCCTGCGGTCGCCAGAATCGCGTCGACGACATCGGCATCGAGTGGCTGGTTCTTCGGCGAGAACGCGTCGAGGCACGGCGGGATCACCGCCGTCCGCGACCGGTCAAGACCTTCCCACACGTACTGCGGGCGCGAGAAAACCTGGGCGGACGTCGATGCGACGTACGGGCGCAGGAAATCCCACACATCGCGGGTGCAGTCGTTGGGTTCGTCGCTGCCGACGTGGCATGTCCACACCACGTTCGCACCGGCCGCCGTGAGTGCAGGTGCAAGTCCGAGTGTCTGCGGGTCATGCAGGATAACCGGGTCACCGGGTCGCACCACCCGGCAGATCGCTGCGGCCTCGGGCGCGAGCGGCCGCTCGTAGACGGCGCGCTCCTCGTCGCCTAGAGGCTGGAATCCGTCGGCACTGTCCGGCTCGCCATGGAGAAGCTTGTGAATTCGCTTCGTGACATCGAAAAATCCGTCGTTGGCGTCGATGACGAGCCATCGGGTGTCGATGCCGGCACCGGACGGGTAGCACAACACCGACTGCAGCATCTCTGCGACGCCACCGCCTTGTGCAGTGGAGTTGATGTGCCACCACGTACGCCCGGCAAGCCTGCGGCGCGCGGTCGACAGCGCGTCGGCGAACTCTTTGGCGTGCTGTGCAGAGAGCAGCCCGTCGAACTTGGCGGGATCGAGCGCGACAACGTGTTCTTCGTTCATTCTGCTGTCGCTACCCTGGCCGACGAGGCACACACCACGGGCGCGGGGCAGTTAACGAAGGCTTGGCGGGTTCCTAGCCCTTCTTGCGCGCCCGGCTCGGTTGCACCCGCATCGGCTCGCCTTCCATCTTCGGAAAATTGGGCGGATACGGCGCATCGCCCAGCCCGAGATCACGTTCGTCGCGGTCAGCCATCTCGATAAGCGGAGTCAAGTCGTGCGCGACGTCATCGATGTGCTCGTGCAAGTCGCCGATTTCGGCGAACCGCGCGGGAACGGTCGCGATGGTGAAGTCTCGGGGGTCGACGTCCGCCAACTCGGCCCAGGTCACGGGAGTGGAGACCGTGGCGTCGGGAAACGCCCGCACGCTGTACGCGGCCGCGATCGTGCGATCGCGAGCATTTTGGTTGTAGTCAAGGAAAACCTTGGTGCCGCGCTCTTCCTTCCACCATTTGGTGGTGGCCAGCTCGGGCACCCGGCGCTCGACCTCGCGCGAGAACGCCAGCACGCCACGGCGGATCTCGGTGAAGGTCCACTTCGGCTGCAGCCGCACGTAGATATGAATGCCCCGCCCGCCAGACGTCTTCGGAAAGCCGATGTAGCCCACCCCGTCGAGCAGTTCGTGGACGACGCCGGCAAGCCGGCGCGCGTCGTCGAAGTCGGTGCCCGGCTGGGGGTCGAGATCGATGCGCAACTCGTCGGGGTGCTCGGTATCGGCCCGCCGCGACGGCCAGGGATGGAACACGATCGTCCCGAGGTTGGCCGCCCAGGCAACCGACGCAACCTCCGTCACGCAAAGCTCGTCGGCGTGGCGGCCGCTGGGGAAACTCACCCGCGCCGACTCGACCCACTCCGGCCGGCGGTCGGGCACCCGCTTCTGGTAGATCGCCTCGCCCCCGACGCCGTCCGGGAAACGCTGGAGCGTGCAGGGCCGCTCGAACAGCGCACGAACGATGCCACGCCCCACGCTCAGGTAGTAGTTGACCAGGTCGAGCTTGGTCTCGCCCCGGGCCGAGAAGTACACCTTGTCGGGGTTCGAGACCCGGACCGTGCGCCCTTCGACGTCCAACTCGATTGCGGGCGAGGCTGCGGCTGCCATGAGCGCCACGCTACCTGGGGAAACGTCACGTACGCTCGCTCATATGTACGAGATCGAGAAGACGGACGCGCAGTGGCGCGAGGAACTCTCGCCCGACGAGTACGCCGTGCTGCGGCAGGCCGCCACCGAACCACCGTTCGTGGGCAAGTACACCGACACGAAGACGATCGGTGTGTACCGCTGCCGGGCCTGCGACTCGGAGCTGTTCCGCAGCGAGACGAAGTTCGAGTCGCATTGCGGCTGGCCGTCGTTCTACGCCCCGACCGACACGGACGCCGTCGAGCTGGTGCCTGACGAGAGCCTCGGCATGCAGCGGGTAGAGGTGCGCTGCAAGCACTGCGGCTCGCACCTCGGGCACGTCTTCCATGGCGAGGGCTACCAAACCCCGACAGACGACCGCTACTGCATCAACAGCATCTCGTTGACGCTAGAACCCACGGACGGCTGACGGCCGGCCGCCGGGCTCGGCTCGAGCGCGTTAGGGCAGCGCAGCAACCAGGTCGGCGACGGGCAGCCGCGGCCCGGTGAAGAACGGCGTCTCGAGCCGGGTGTGCGCCCGGGCCTGGGCGCCGCGCAGGTGGCGCATTAGGTCGACGATCCGATGCAGTTCGGCGGCTTCGAACGCCAACAGAAACTCGTAGTCGCCCAGGGCAAAAGCGGCCACTGTATTGGCCAGGACGTCGGGGTACTCGCGGCCCATCACACCGTGCTCGCGCAGCATCTCGCCACGCTGCGCCGGCTCGAGCAGATACCACTCGTTGCTGCGGTTGTAGGGGTAGACCGACACGTAGGCGCCGGGCTCCTTCCCCTCGAGGAACGCCGGCACGTGCGCCTTGTTGAACTCGGCCTCGCGGTGGATGCCGATCGCCGACCACACCGGTTCGAAGGCGCGCCCGAGCGACGTGCGCCGGAACCGCAGGTAGGCCTCCTGCAAGTCGTCGGACGTCGGCGCGACCCACCAGAACATCAGGTCGGCGTCGGGCCGGAAGCCGCTGATGCTGTAGACGCCGCGGGTGACCACGCCCTTCTCGGCGAGCTGGGCGAGCAGCTCTTCGGTCTCGGCTACGGCGGCAGGCCGATCGGCCACCCCACCCTGCCAGCGAAACACGGCGTACATCACGTAAACGGTCACAGCATCGTCACTCATAAGCTCATTGTCTCTCGCCGAGCAGCCCGCCCAGGACTTGGGTCGCGGCCGCCCGCCCGCTGCCGATGCACGCCGGGATGCCGACGCCGTCGTACGCCGCCCCGCAGACCGCGAGACCGCCCACCGACGACACCGCGGCCTTGACCCGCGCCACCCGCGACAGGTGCCCGACGCCGTACTGCGGCAGCCCGCCGCCCCAGCGGCTCACGATGGCGTCGATCGGAACCCCTCGTAAGCCGGCCACGACCGCGAGATCTCGCAGCGCCACGGCGATCAGCTCGTCGTCGGACTGCTGTAGCTCCTCGACGTCACCGTGCCGCCCGATCGAGCACCGCACCATGATCAGGTCGCCCGGATACCAGCCCCACTTCACGCTCGAGAACGTTGCCGCCTTGATCACCCGACCCTCGACGGCAGGCACCAGAAATCCGCTGCCTGCAATGGAATTCGGGAAGGCGGACGGCGGCAGGGCGAGCGTCACGATCGCCATGCTGGCGTAGTCGATCGCGGCAAGGTCCGCGGCCGCGGCAGGCACCGATGCGCCCAGCAGCCGGCTGGCCGGCGCGGCAGGGACCGCGATCACCACGGCGTCTGCGTCCACGGTGGAAGGAGCAGCCGCAGCGCCGACCAGGAGCCGCCAGCCCGTCGGCGTCCGCTCTAGAGAACGAACGGTCGAATCAAGCCGGACGACGACGCCGCGGGCAACCAGCGATGCGGCCGCCGCTTCGGCCAGGCGGGCGACGCCGCCCGGCAGCCCGGCGAACACGGGTCCGGTATCGGACGCCGGAACAGCCCGCGTCCGCAACCCGCGCATCAGCGAGCCCTGCCCGGCGACCTCGGCCACGGCCGGCAACGTCGCCTGCAGGGACAGCTCGCCGGCGCGCCCCGCGTAGACGCCGCCCAGGAGCGGCTCGACGAGCCGATCCACGACCGCGCGTCCCAGGCGAGCACCCACGAACGAGCCGACCGAGACATCGTCGCTGACGCGAGTCGCCGGCAACACCTCGTCGAGTGCGGCCCGCGCTACGGCCGTCGCCGACACGACACCGGACGCCGACAGCGACCGCACGTCGGTCGGTACTCCCATGACGTGGCCGGCCGGAAGCGCGCGCAACGCCCCGCGTGACCAGACCGCGGCGGTCTGCGTCACCGGGTGCACGACCTCGCCCGCGAGGCCGAGTTCGTCGATCAGCGCGAGCCCCTCGGGGCGCCGGGCCAGCACCGACTCCGCACCGAGGTCCGTTGCCACACCGGCCACCTCGCCACGCAACAGCTTGCCGCCGGTGCGCGGCGACCCCTCGAGGACGACGACGTCGACCCGGCCGTCGCGAGCCAGCTCGTGCGCTGCGGCCAGGCCCGCGATCCCGGCACCGACAACGGCGACGCGCGGGCGCGAATCAGGTTCGAAAGCCACGACGCTCACCCTCGCAGACCGTGGCCGGATCGTGATCTGCGGGTGGAACCGGCCAACCGCGCCGGCGATCTGATCGGGAGTCGACACAACTCGGAGGCCGCCATGCGCCACGTGAGGTCAATCCCAGCAGTACTCGCCATCACCGCCGCCCTCGGCCTTGTCGCGACCGGCTGCACGAGCAGCAAGGGCAGTGCCAAGTCGGCGGCGGCCATCCTGGCGCCGGCCGGCTCGGCCGGTGTCGTTGGTGTCGATAACGCACAAGCCCCGCCAGTTTCCGCCGCTCCGTCGGCCGCGGCCGCCGGCGGCTCGAGCGCTGGCGGCTCGAACACTCCCCCGCTGCTGGCCAATCGCGACGTCATCTACACCGCCGATATCACCGTCCGAGCGGCCAACATCGACGATGCGGTGAACCAGGTGGAGACGACGGCCGACACCGAAGGCGGCGTGGTCTACGCCGAACAGGTCGATCTGACGCCGAAAGATCCGAACAATCCTGGAACTGCGAGCGCCACGATCACGCTCAAGGTGCCACCGGAGAAGCTGCAAGAAACCCTCGACGCAGTAGGCAAGGTCGGCACCGAGGTCAGCCGCACCGAGAACTCCGACGACGTCACGCAGAAGGTCGTCGACGTCAACGCCCGCATTCAGGCGGCACAGACGAGCATCGCCCGGCTCACTGATCTGATGGCACATCAGGGCAGCGTCGCCGACCTGCTCAACGTCGAAAACCAGCTGTCACAGCGCGATTCCGACCTCGAGTCGCTCGAGCAGCAGCAGAAGGCGCTGAAGGATCAGACGAGTTCGGCGACCATCACCGTGCACCTGGTTGCTGCTCCCCCGGTGAGCACGGCGGTTGTCACGAAGCACGCGCACACCTTCGGATTCCTGCGCGGCCTGCGCGGCGGATGGCACGCGTTCACCAAGACGGTCGCCGCGATTGCCACCGCATTCGGTGCGCTGCTGCCGTTCGTGATCGTGCTCGCCGTTCTCGCGCTCGCGTTCTTCATCGGACGACGCAAGCTCCGGGGCAGAAGGGCTCAGGAGTCGTGAACGAGTTCGACCAACCGCGAGAGCACGCCAGGATCGGTCGCGGGCAGCACACCGTGGCCGAGGTTGAACACGTGCCCTGGCGCCGCGCGGCCGCGCTCGATCACCTCGAGAGCCGAGCCCGATACGACCTCCCAGGGCGCGAAAACCACTGCAGGATCGAGGTTTCCCTGGACGACACGCCCGGGCACACGTAGCGCCGCCGCGTCGAGCGGAACCCGCCAGTCGACCCCGACGACGTCGGCACCCGCCTCGGCCATCGACTCGAGCAACTCGCCGGTGCCGACCCCGAAGTGAATGCGTGGCACGCCAAGACCGCCGACGCCGACCAGCACTTTTGTGCTGTGCGGCAAGACAAATTGCCGGTAGTCGCTCGCGGACAACGCACCCGCCCACGAGTCGAACAGCTGCACCGCGCTCGCACCCGACTCGATCTGGACCCGCAGAAAGGCGGTCGCGATCGTCGCCAGTCGATCGAGGAGCGCATGCCAGATGTCGGGCCGTGAGTACATCAATGTCTTCGTCTTCACATGGTCACGCGACGGACCGCCCTCGACGAGGTAGCTCGCCAGGGTGAACGGCGCTCCGGCGAAGCCGATCAGCGGTGTGCCACGAAGTTCGGCAACCAGCAACCGCACTGCCTCACCGACGAAGGCCACATCGGAAGGGTCGAGCGCGCGCAGCTTTTCGACGTCCGTCATGGTCTTTATCGGCTGCGCGACAACCGGACCCGTACCGGGAACGATGTCGAGGTCGACCCCGATCGCCTTGAGCGGCACGACGATGTCACTGAACAGGATGGCCGCGTCGACGCCGTACCTGCGCACCGGCTGCATCGTGAGCTCGGCGACCAGATCGGGGGTCGAACAGGCTTGCAGCATCGGGATTCCGTCGCGAGCTGCGCGGTATTCGGGCAACGCGCGGCCGGCCTGCCGCATGAACCACACCGGCGGGTGCGGCACCGCATCGCCACGGCACGCACGAATGAACAAGCTCTCGGACGCCGCAGCCGCAGCAGGCGTCGGTTCGGCGGTCACGGCCTCATGCTTTCATGCGGGCAGCGCTCACCCCGCGCCGAGCAGCACGACTCCGGCGAGGGCGAACAACACACCGAAACCCTGAATGCGCCGCATGCGCTCCTGCTCGATCACCCGAGCCAGCAACACCGTGACCGCGGGATAAAGCGACGCGAGCACCGAGACCACGCTCACGAGCCCATGCCGGGTCGCCAAACCATACAGGCCGTTCGCGCCAAGGTCGGTCAGCCCGACGAAGCCAATCGCCCCGAGCTCCCGGGCCGAGGGCGCGGACGCCGCGCCTGGCCGCAAACCCTTGAGCAGCAGGGAAACCGCGGTACAGAGCACCAGCGTTACGCTCGTCGCCCGCATCAGCAGCAAGGTCATGACGACGCTGTGCTGCGACCCCTTGTCGATGAAGACGTAGACCAGGCCGAAGCCGAGCGCGGCGACGAGGGCGAGCATGAGCGGACGACGCCCTGCGGGCTCCCCGCCGGCCAGTTCCGGCCCGCTGGCGAGCACCACTCCGACGCAGGCCACCGCAATCCCCGCCAATTGCAAGGCGGACGGCGAATCGCCGCTGGCCAGGCCCACCGCCACCGGGACGATGGCCCCGGTGCCCGCGATCGGAGCAACGATGCCCATCGTCCCGGTCGACAGCGCACGGTAGAACGCGACGAGCCCGACGAGCCCAGAGGCTCCGGCCGCGATCGCCCAGGGCAGGTAGCCGGCCCCGGCCGAGAAGCTGCCGGTGGCCGCGGCGACCACCAGCAGTGCGAGGAGCCCGATGGCGTGTGCGATGCCGACGACGACCAGCGGGCGTACCCGGCGGCTTACCAGGCCGCCGACGAAATCGGAACCGCCCCAGACCACGCTCGCGAGCAAAGCGAGCACAGCGGTCACGAGCAGGCAGCCTACGGGAGCGGCCCGTGGCCGTTCATGCCGGTTTCGCGGTTGACCAGCGCGACGCGACGCGCCCTTTGTGCAGTTGGCGGCGCGCCGTCTGCCGCTGGGGCCGCCGCCGACCTACGCTTCCTGATGTGGTAGCCAGAGACACCCAGCCGGAGCTGCCGGAGTCGTTCGCGCGTTCGGTCGCGAGCCTTCGGCCGGTGCGCATGCGCTCGGAGATCAAGCTGGCCGAAGCCCCGGCGCCGCAGCGGCTCGCGCCCTTCGCGCTCGCGATGACCGCCGAGGTCGGCGACCCGCGCGACGACGAAATCGCGAGCGGCCGATTCGTCGTCCTGCACGATCCAGCGGGCCAGGACTCCTGGCAGGGCTGCACGCGGATCGTCGCCTACGTACGCGCCGAGCTCGAGCCCGAAATGGCCGCCGACCCTTTTCTCGCCGCCGTCGCCTGGACGTGGCTCACTGAAGCACTGGCAAGAAGGCTTGAACCCCAAGGGTTTCGAGCCCTCGGCGGCACGGTCACCAAGGTCAGTTCAGAGAGCTACGGCGCGATGGCTACGCGTCCGCCGATCGCGCACGTCGAGCTGCGGGTGTCGTGGACTCCGGACGACGACGACCTCGGGCCGCATCTCGAAGCCTGGGGTGACGTGCTCGCTTCAGCGGCCGGGCTGGCACCGCTGCCTGCCGGAGTCGCAGCCCTGCCAAGCCGCCGCCGATAGCAGGCGTTACTTCGCGAGTCGCTCCGTCGGTTGCCCGGTGATGCCGGCTCGGGCTTCCGGCCGTTAGACGAATACCGCCCATGGTGAGCGCGGAGTCGTCTAACGGGCGGGCGGTCCGCGCGTAGTCGAGCGCTTACGCGGGCCGGTTCAGGGTTTGCCGGGACTGGGCGGGCTGGCTGCTCGAGAATGCGGAACCAGCCGTCGGCGCGCCCGACAACGATGCGCGCGGCATCACGAGTAGGAGCGTCGTTCCGGCGTCCGGCCACGATTCCACCGACAGTGAGCCGCCGGCGAGGCGCACCCTCTCGCGCAGCAGGCCCAGACCGACGTGCCGCCCGCGCTCCGGCTTGACCTGGTCGGGATCGAACCCCGGGCCCTCGTCGCGCACCATGGCCTGCACCGTCTGCTCGTCGACGGAGAGGGAAATCCGCGCCTCGTCGACGTCCGCATGCTTGACGACGTTGAGCAGCGATTCCTGGAAGAACCGATAGAGCGTCACGGCGGTGACGAGCGGCAGCGGATAGGGCGAGTCGGGCCACTCGATGTCGACCTCGAGCCCGTAGCGGATGCTGAGGTCGTCGCGCAACGCGAGAACTGCTTGGGCGAGGTCGCCGTCGCGCAGTGCGGGCGGGCGGGTGCGGGCCATGACCGCGCGCACCTGGTCTTCGGCTTCGGCTACCAGGTCGGAGGCGTTCTCGATCTCGCGGGCGTCGGTCGGCGCTCCGGACAGCTTGCTGCGCGCAAGCATGAGCGTTTGCGCAACCGTGTCGTGCAGTTCGGCCGACAGCTGCCCGCGCGCGGATTCTTCCGCCGCCACCAGTCCCGACAGCAGCTCGAACATGCCCGCACTCGCGGTTTCTGCGGTGCGGCGGTGCCGCGCCGCGACGTCGTCCGCTACTCGCACCCTCAGGTGCAGTGCGTCGAGGGTGCGCGCGAGTTCGAACAGCTCGACGCTGGTGCTCACCGCGTTCCGGCTCTCGGCGGATTCCAGACCCGATGCCCCTGGGTCTTCGAGCCGCCGAACAGCGTCAGCGCGCAGTTGCCGGACGACACGGGCGAACCGCGCCCCCGCCAGCCCGCCGACCACCGTGGCGATGACGGCGACGAGCAACGCGACGCCAAGCGTCACGAGCGCGGAGTTGTCGAGGCGGCCGGCCGAATGCAGTCCAGCGGCGACGGCACCCAGCGTCAGGAAGGACCCGACACCGACGAGACCACCGGCCCAAACCGCGAGCGGCAGTCCCTGTCGTGTGCCTCTTATGCTCACCGCACCAGCTCGGCGCGCGCGACCAGGCCGGTCGTCGTCCAGTCTTCTTCGCGGCGGGCCGGTGCGGAGGTGGCACCGAACTCCTCGTCGAGATCACGAAGCGAGGGGTCGGCCGCGAGCGCGATCGCGCCGAGTAGCGAGGCGACGGCGCGCTCGACGGAGTGCAGCTCGTCGACGATGTCAGTGACAGCTTCTTCGGCGGACGACGCGCTCGCGAGGCGAGCGAGCCGGGTTGCCGATTCGCGGAGCATGCCGAGCGCAGGAGCAGTGTCGGCGCCGATGTTGCCGAGCGACCGGGCGGCCTCGTCGGCTGCGTCGGCGCGAGCGATCGCCTGGTCGCGGGAGGCGGCCAGTTCGGCGACCGAAAGCCACGACTTGGCCTGCCCGACCAGCACGCCGGCCAGTGCGGCCTCGCGGCGGCCGAAACCGCTGCTGCCTTCCGGACGCCGGGCGATCAGCACCGCCATCGGCTGGTCGTGGTCGCCAACGACCGCCGAGCAGAAGGGCCGGCCGTTGTCGCTGCCGGTGAGGACGCCGCGCGCACCGAGCGCGCGCAGCACCCACGGCAGGTCGAAGGCGTTCTCGTCGCTGCGCCGCTGGGTGTGACCGGACTCGTCACCGAGATAGATGACAGGGCCTTCGTGCTCGACGACGATCAACTCGACATCGGCACCGCCGAGCACCCGAGCGGCGGCCGTGAGCACGACCCGCGCCGAGATGTCGACCGAGTGCGTGATCGCCTGCTCCTGGCCGCGCGCGAGTTCGGCGAACAGCCTGGCCTCTCCGCTCTTCGACGTCTGCTCGTCGAAGGAGATCCAGAGCAGGACGATCGGAACGAGCAGGCCGAGCAACCCGAACGGCGCGTTGATCGTGAGCCACGCGGCCAGCAGGCCGATGCTGGTGGTGCCTCCGGCGTGGACGGACTGCAAAGCGGCGTCCTCGAAAAGCATCTTGCGGAAGCTTTCGCCGCCGACGATCGACAGCGGGATCGCCGACATCACCTGGCTGGCCACCCACCAGGCGGCCATGCCGACGATGCACGCCGGGATCGTCGCGCCCAAGGCGGTGACGACGAACGAGGCGACCGCAGTCGCGACGATGTACTGCGCGACGTTGTGCTGGATCTTCAGCACCGACGACTTGTTGATCACCAGCATCGGAACCAGGCCGACGACGGCCGGCACGATGATCCAGGAACCGGGCGACATCAGGTAGGCGCCGGCGAGCAGACCCTCGGTGAGGGTGAAGCTGACCCGCTGCCGGGCGACGGTCACGTGAATGAGCGCAGTGTTGGAGAAACCAATCGCGATCGTCAGCAGCACGAAGCCCACGACGCTCGGGTGACCCCACGGCGTCGACGGCAGCAGCAGGCAGGCCGCCGCCACGCACAGCAGGTCAACCGCGCGCAGGTGCAGCGCCCGGCTGAGCACACGGCTCATGAGATGCCGTCCCACGACGCGGCCGCCCAGTTACGAGCTGCCCAGTTGCGCGCGGTCCAGTTACGGGCTGTCCAGTTGCGCGCGGTCCAGTTGCGAGCCATCCAGTTGCGCGCGGTCCAGTTGCGCGCCGTCCAGTGGCGCGCGGTCCAGTTGCGCGCGTCCCACGTGTCGTCGAGCCAGAACGGGCCCCACAGGGTGACGGTCGAATACCACTGCACGACGTTGAGGCTGAGCTCGCCGGTGTCAAACGGGCTATAGCTGGCGCCATGCGGGATCGCGACCAGCCCCTCGCCGTCCGTCGCGCCGTTGCCTACTTTCGACGCGGCGTCACGGATCGCAGCCTTGACGACGTACGGGCTCGCCCACTTGTGGTTCTGCAGGTACAGGGCCGCCAGGCCGCTCACGATCGCGGTCGACTGGCTGGTGCCGGAGCCGCGGAACAATCCGCTGTCCTGGCGAGCGTCGGGGTACAGCTGGCCGATCACCGAGTCGGCGGGCATTTCGCCGAGCAGGTTGACGCCGGCTGCCACGACGTCCGGCTTGCTGACGCCGTCCACGTTCGCGAAACCACTGAAGGTCGCGACGCTCGGCTTCTTGCCGGTGGTGTCGGCCGCGCCGACGGTGAGCGCTGCAGGGTCGAAGCCGGGGTCGCCGACGACGCCGGGCGTGTTGCCGGCCGCGACGACGACCGTGACGCCAGACGCCCGGGTTAGCGTGACCGCGTAGTTCAGCGGGTCGATGCCGTACTGGTCGGAGGGCCGGTCGACGCTGAGCGACAAGTTCGCGACGTCGACGGAGTCGGAGTGGGTCGCCACCCAGTTCAGCGCGGCGAGAACCGCGGCGAGCGACGTGTTCCCCTCGTCATCGGCGACCTTGACGACGTCGATCGTGGCGCCGGGCGCGACACCGAGCGCGCTGTTACCGCTGCCGTCGACCTTGCCGCCGGCGATCAGCGACGCCATGAAGGTGCCGTGGCCGTAGCCGTCGGTGAAGGTGCCGCTTTCCTGGATGTCGCCGTCGTCGCTGTTCAAGCCGGAGGTGTCGACCGCATCGACCAGCCGGCCGGAAGCGCGATTCAGCGCGTCGGTGTCACTGACGCCAGTGTCGATGAGGGCGACGGTGACGCCCCGGCCGGAGTCCGACTTGCCGGCGTCGCCACCGAGCGTGGACGGCGCAAGAACTCCATCGGACGTCGACGGGTCGCTGCTGTTCCCCTTGTCGCCGCCGTTGTTGTTGCCGTTGTTGCTGCCGTCGTTGTTGCCGTCGCCGTTGCCGTTCCCCTTGCCCTTCTTGCCATACGCGAAGCCCTCGAGGTGAGCAACTGCGTTCGGCGACATGCCGAGGACGCCGGGTGCGTTCGCGAGCGCGGCGAGCGATGCGGTGTCACCGCTGACGACCTCACTGTGGACGGCGCCGAGCAGCGCCTGCACGTGGACGCCCGGAACGGTAACGGCGTGGCTGCCGGCGAGCGTGACGATGGCCTGATCGTGCCCCGCGGCGGTGCCGGAATCGGCGAATGCCGTACCCGCGGTCGCGGTCAGCGACAGCCCCGCAACCACGCTCAGCGTCGACGCTAGCGCTACGAACCTGGTGGTCGCTCGAGCCACGGTCACCGTCATCTCCTCGCCCAGTCCACAGTCGGGTCCGGCCTTTACCTCGGCATTTCGCGCACTCATCTGTTGCCGGCGCGGCGGATACCGCCCGGTTGGAGTAGCGCGGCAACGCAGAGATCGACCCAAGCAGGTCTGGGACAGCCCTCGGCGCGGACCGCCTCGACCCTTAGGCCCGAGGTTCCGCTGCCGCCCGGAGTAGCGGGATGCGGCGCCCGCAGCAGCCGAGTTGGTCCAAAGCTTCAGCCGCGGCCTACGGCGTCCGATGCATTGGTGCAAGCAAGTCCGGAAGCACTGAGGACTCAGTCCGGCCGCGGCACACCCGCGGCCCTGCAAGCGAGGAGGACCGGGGTGACGGCGTTGGTCGAGCACGTGCCGCCCCAGCCGGAGAACTCCGCGGGATTCACCGCGATGGTGGTCGACGACCACCCGCTGGTCCGCGAGTCGATGGTGAGTCGCCTCACCGCCATGGGAGCGCGAGAGATCGTTGAAGCGGCCAGCGTGGCCGAGGCACGGGCCCGCGCCCGGGCGAGCGGTCCGCGCGACCTTTGTGTCGTCGACGTCGGGCTCCCCGACGGCTCAGGCCTAGACCTGCTCGCCGAGTTGCGCACCGCAGGGTGGCCGCGGCTCGTCGTGCTCTCGGCCGCCGACGACCCGTACTCGGTGCGCGCGGCGTTCGTGGCCGGCGCACAGGGTTACCTGCTGAAGTCGGCCTCTCCGGTCGTCGTCGCGGACGGCGTCCGCCGGGTGCTCGACGGTGGCGTGTACGCCGACCCGTCCGTCGCATCGCTGCTGGCTGCCGGCCTGCGCAACAGCCCGACCAACGAAGGCGTCGGCGAACTGTCCGGCCGCGAGGTCGAGGTGCTGAAGCTGGTCGCCGACGGCCGCTCCAACAAGGAGATCGGCGACGAGCTCGGGCTGTCCGCCTTGACGGTGAAGAGCCACCTGGCCCGCATCGCCCGCAAGCTCGGCACCGGCGACCGCGCCGAGATGGTCGCGCTCGCCATGCGCGCCGGCGTCATTCGCTAGGCCCAAGTCTCCCTCCCCGGCGCCTGCGCGCCCGTGATCATGCAGTTAGGGGCAACGCCATCACGTCGGCGTTGCCCCTAACTGCATGATCACCGCGAATCTGGGTCGCGCGTCGCGTGCGCCTCACCCGGGCGGACACGCGGGCCCGTCGTACCGTAGAGCCATGGCGGAACCGGCGGCGCAGCACGATCACGCAGCCGACCCGCCGACCGCGCAACCGGCAGCCGCGCAAGCAGCCCTGGCGCCTTTACTCGTGCTGCGCGATGGCGTGCCCGACATCATCGACGACGCCACCGCCCTTCGCGACGCCGCCGAAACGCTTGCCGCCGGCGACGGGCCGGTCGCGGTCGATGCCGAACGCGCCTCGAGCTATCGCTACGGGCATCGCGCCTACCTCGTACAGCTGCGACGCGAAGGTGCCGGCTCCCTGCTGATCGACCCGATCGGCTGCCCCGACCTGTCGAGCATCGGTGCCGCGGTCAAGGACGCCGAATGGATCGTCCACGCAGCGAACCAGGACCTTCCGTGCCTGTCCGAGGTGGGCATGTGCCCGTCGTCCCTCTTCGACACCGAACTGGCCGGGCGCCTCGCCGGCTTTCCGCGGGTCGGCCTGGCCACGATGGTCGAATCCCTGCTCGGCCATCGCATGGAGAAGAGCCACTCGGCGGCCGACTGGTCGAAGCGCCCGCTGCCCGAACCGTGGCTGCGGTACGCCGCCCTCGACGTCGAGGTTCTGCTCGAACTGCGCGAGCTGCTCGAGGCCGAACTCGACAAGCAGGGCAAGCTCGGCTGGGCGCACGAGGAGTTCGAGCACCTGCGCACCGCACCGACGCCCCCGGTTTCGGTTGAGCGCTGGCGTCGGGTGTCCGGCATCCACCGGATCCGCAACCGGCGCCAGCTCGCGGTGATCCGCGCGATGTGGACGGCTCGAGACAGGATCGCGCGCGACGCCGATGTCTCGCCCAGCCGGCTGCTGCCTGACGCCTCGATCGTGTACGCCGCGATGGCGACGCCGGCGAGCATGAAGGCACTCGCGGCGTCGCAGGAGTTCATCGGCCGCGGCAGCAGGCGGCACCTCGAGGAGTGGTGGCGGGCGATCGCCGAAGCTATGGCGCTGCCCGACCAGGAACTGCCGACGATCACCCGGCCGTCGGAGGGTCCGCCGCCAGCTCACCGGTGGGCCGACCGCGACCGACCTGCCGCCGACCGTCTCGCAACCGCCAGATCGGTGGTCGCCGCGCTGGCCGACGAGCACAACCTGCCGGCCGAGAACCTCGTGCAACCGGACGCCGTCCGTCGCCTCGCCTGGAACCCGCCGCAGCCGCTCGCCGCCGATACGGTTGCCGACGCCCTGCGCAATTGCGGCGCCCGCTCCTGGCAGATAGACCTGGTCGCCGGGCCCCTAGCGAAGGGCCTCGTCCGAGTCGCGACGCACGAACTCGCGCACCCGGTCGGGTGATGTTCCGCAGCTGACCAGCGGATCACCCGATCGCGCTATTCAGCGGCGCCCGCAGACGGGTACCGTCACGTGCATGTCGACGCCCGTGGGGGGACCGACCGCGTCCCAGCGGCTCGCGTTGCGCCGCTGCGCGCTCGCGGTCTCGGTGCTCTCGGACGTCGACATCGAACCGGCTGACGACGGCGTCCGCCTTCCCGGCTTACCGGAGATCTTCGTCTCGGACGTCGACTTGTGGCGCGCCGTCGGCG